>Ga0224748_10683_pt1 | contig 10815 bp, 7 predicted proteins | sample LIM_F_Water_Neg_FD_182074 | JGI IMG/M metagenome (GOLD analysis project Ga0224748, IMG submission 182074) | Enriched cells from gastrointestinal tract of the lab mouse from Pacific Northwest National Laboratory (PNNL), Richland, Washington... | ecosystem: Host-associated > Mammals > Digestive...
GAAGAAATATCGGCCTCCCACCAGACGGAAGGCCGCTGGAATATTACTGTACCGTTTGAGGTAAATGAAACGGATGTAAAAACAATTGCGGTGGGCGAGACAAAAGGGAATATTACACTTGAAGACGTAGTGGTATCTCCGTATCAGGTAATTGTCCATGCGACAACACCTGGAAAGCAGAGGGAACTGACAGACGACAGGAGTGAGAAACTGCTTTCAAAAGACCCTGATATGACGGATGCAGAGATGTTTGAACTTCTTGGATGGTCTTATGAACCCTGTCAGACAATTTGTTTCAATCAGGATGGAGAAATGCTTTACGCAGATATGGAAATGGCAGGCAGAGCCGGATTTGCCGTTCAGGGAAAAGAGATAAAAACATTGTATGTCTTCATTTTTGACAATCTTGATGACTGGTCTTTGATGGAACAGGAAGGGATGAACAGCAGCGCTGCAGACAAAGCTGTTATTTCGAAGGAAATTCATGTAGCGTAAGCGGGCAGAATTTTTTAGAATGTTCGTTTTAGTACGTGTAATTCTTGAATTGATGGCATAAAAAATGATACGATAAAGATACAAACAGGAAGGTCACAGTATATTGTTGAGGAGCCGTCAGCTTGACGGCTCCGTTTTATATTACAGTTCAGTTTTATGCCCAGTAAAGCCTCATTCCGATTTCATGGCTCATTCTGTCCGGATGGCCCTTTACATGAGACAGAAGCGTGCAAATATCCGTATATACATTTCGGGCGATGCTGTTTCCCTGTTCGTCCATCAAATCCAGAGACAAATTCCATTTCATGCCCTTCCCGTAGTTTTCCGGGAATTTCGTTATCTGCACACAGCAGTCCGCACCGAAATCCGCTTCACATGAATCCTGTGCGATAAGTTTACCTGATTCCGCTTCCGTAACGGTCCACGAGGCCCTACATGCCTTATAAGCCTTATCCGTATCGTTTATAATATAAATACCCTCTATGAAATCCCTGTGCTTCGCAAATATCCCCACGGGAGTGTTGCTTTCCAGAATCGCGTTCAGACCCTTTTTGGGGATTCCCCACCAGTCATAAATCCCGTAAAAGCTCTGAGGGCATAAATCAATAAACATAAACTGCACGTATCCCGCACATGGGGCATATTTTTGAATACGATAGTGCTCCGTATAGTATTTCAGCAGCTTATACTGATATTCCTGAATTTCAGGAATCTGCTCCAGAATGCCTGAAATCCTCCGGTAAACGGACGGAATCCTTTTCAGGTTTTCCGCGCAGCCCGGGGCATCAAATCCGTATTCAGTGTTTAGCTTTTCTATCTGCCCGTAAATTTCGCCATACTCTCCGCCGGTAAGCGAGCCAAGATAATTATGGCTGTCGCCGCTTAGCAGGTCGTCTTCACAAAATGAGCCTTTGATGATTGGCCTCTCCGAATCCATCTCCTGAAGTTCCCGATACAGCCTCGGCCCCGGATTTTCTTCCATAAACCGCTCTCTAATCTTACCGTCCGGGTCCACACAGCCGGGCTCATTCATAATAATCCAGCAAATAACAGAGGGGTGCCGTTTTAAAAGCTTCACATTATCTCTGAAAATATTCGCAAACCTTTCCGCCCACTCGTCTGTTGACGGATGTGTCCAGTTATATTCCGAGTCCTGCAAAACCGCAATTCCCAGCCTATCGCACAAGTCATAAAAACAGGTCTGCTCGGTATGCACATGTACCCTTACCAGATTAAAGCCCGCCGCTTTCACATTCAGCAAATCCCGCAGATATCTTTCCTCCGTCATTGCCGAAATATAGCAATCCGGATAATAGGACGTCCCCCTGATATAAATCTTCTTTCCGTTGAGCCAGAATCGTGTAGTCTCTGTATTCCTCTCTATTTCTATTTTCCTGAAAGCAAACGCAGTCACTCTGCGGCTTAGCGTTTCCCCGTCCTTTTCCAGCACGGTCTCCGCCTGATACATCCAGGGCCGTCCGTGATCCCAGGTGCTCCATAAATTCACTTTTTCCATCCGCAGACAGTATTTTCTGTCTTCCTTCTTCTTTTCCGCCGTAAAAATTTCCTTTTTCTGTTCTCTTACCAGCCCGGAATCTTTCTCTCTTATGGTAACTGTGATTGCATACTTTTGCCCTTCCCTAAGGCAACGTAATGCTGTGCCTACAGTAACGTCAGCCTTGCTGCCGTCAACATTGAGCTTATAATCTACCTCCACGTCCCCGGCTATCGTGCCGGCCTTTGAAAGCAGTAACTCCACTTTTCCGTAAATCCCTACCGGATTCACATCGCGCTGGATAAAGGTGTCTGAATGCTCATAGGTTCCTTTTACCATATTTCTTTTGACAAGCATCGTCCTTGATATCTGTCCGTCCTGCTCCACTTCCTCATCCCACGGAGAGCTTACCTTAACGATAAGATAATTTTTTCCCCCTTCTCTTGCAATCCCTTTTGTCTCAAAGGAAAACGGCGCCGAGTACCCTTCGTGCTCTCCCAAAAGCTTCCCGTTCAGCCATACCTTTGCATAATAATCTACATTCGTAAATCGAATGAGCATACTCTCGTAATCTTCTCCGGGAATGTCAAATTCCAGACAGTACCACCATGGCGCCTGATTAAAATACCGCAGTTCCCTCCCGAAATAAGGCTGATTTGCATAGAGAAGCTGCAGATGCTTCAATTCTTCCAAAGGCTCCCATTCCGAAATCTGTGTGCCAATGTCCGTGCTGCTTTCGTACTGCCGGTACAGACCTGTTTTTTCACCGATATCATGGACATCCTGAAGAACCTTCCATCCTTTTTGTAAACTGATTATTTGTTCCATATAAGCACCTCCTGTCAGCTTTTGACTGCGCCTGCAGCCATTCCTTCTATAATATTTTTATTTAATATAAAATAAACGATTAACGTCGGCAGAATTGAAATTACAACTGCGGCAAAAGTGCTTCCCCAGTCTACCCTTCCAAACAGCCCGACAAAGTCATTCAGCCCCACCGGCAAGGTCTTCATATCAGAAGAAGAGATGAACGTATTTGCGTATGTAAACTCATTCCAGACAAATACAAAATTATAAGTCAGTACCGTCATTGTCGTATTCTTCGCCATAGGCACCACTATTTTTCCAAATACCGTTCCCATCCCCGCCCCGTCGATAACTGCCGCTTCCAGCAAAGAATCGGGCATAAATTTGAAAAAACCGGTATACAGATAAATGCACATAGGTAGCCCGAACCCGACCTGCGGAATCACCAAAGCCCAATAGGTATTTCTAAGTCCCAGCGAATTGTAAATCTGGAACATGGGAATTAAGCAGGCAAAAATCGGAATCATCATCCCAAACAGGAAAAATCCCATAAGCACGTTCGCATGCTTTATTCTCACCTTGCTAATCACAAAAGCCACCGGGCAGCCCAGTAAAACAATCCCGATTAGCGTGAGCACGGCGACTACCGTACTGTTGATAAAATATCTCGGAATAGAAGATATTGTAAATGCACTGATATAATTACCGAGGTAAAAGCCGGACGGCAGCGCATATTGCGCCGTGTATCTCATTTCATCAGGCGTTTTCAGGCTCGAACATACAACCCAGAAAATGGGATATATCTGCACCACCACAAAAACAAGAATTACCACATAGAAAATTATGCGTAGCATGATATTCTTTTTCGAACGTATCATTCCGATTCATCTCCTCTCGCAGAGCCAAGGCATTTCTGAACCGCAAACACGGCAGCCAGGCATTCAACCACCAGAAACACCGCCAGGGTGCTCCCGTATCCGAAGTCAACAGCGTTAAATGCGGTTTTATACATATAGGTCGCAACCATTTCCGTAGATGCGGATTTATTGTCTAGGATATAAAACACATCAAACGTTTTCAGGCATCCATTCACCAGCATGACTATCACTATACTGAAAATATTTTTGATAAGAGGCAGCTTTATGTAGCGGTACTGCTGCAGCAAATTGCATCCGTCCACAATGGACGCCTCCAGCACGTCCTTGGAAATGGATACAAAGGCGGAATAAAAAATTATCATATACAGGCCGCAATATTTATATCCGTCAATCAGCGTAATCGTAATCAAAGCTGTCCTGGAATTGGCAAGAAGCGCAAAGGGCTCCATTCCCATCTTTTCCATCAGATAGCAAACCAGACCCTGAGGCTGGGCGGACAGCATCTTGGAAAAGACCTGGCAGATTGCCATAGAGGAAATAATACACGGGATAAAATAGATGACCCTTAACAGATTTCCGCCTTTGGTAATATGTGACAGCAAAATCGCAAGAAATAATCCCACTGTAAGCTGGAATACGCTCCCTATCAGCACAAATTTCAGATTGTTTACAACTGCGCCGAGAAAAGTTTTATCCGTAAACATCCGCGCATAGTTATCTAACCCCACAAACTTCATATCATTGATGCCGTTCCACGAAAAAAGGCTGTAGCCCATGGACCATAAAATAGGGAAAATCACCGTCATCATATACACGACAAATGCAGGCAGTACAAATATCAGGGGCTGGATTTTATTCTTTGGGTTCATTTTTACCTCCTGTCCAAACAACGGACGCCAGCCTTCGCCGGACATCCATTTATCAGCAACGGGCGGCATAAGATTTCTTCGTTTATGCCGCCCTGTCTTTGTCATGCCCTATTCTGCCGTATCAAAGTAATCCGCTGCATACTGGGCAACCGCCTTGTCCATATTTTCACAAAATTCTTCCGGCGTGCTTTCCATCATACCGAGGCTGGCCAGCTCCTTCCTGTACACTTCATTCGTAGAAGGGTCTAGACGAACGTCCCAGCACTGGGCAAACGTTCCGCAAGCTTCAAGGTCGCTTAAAATCTGCTGTGTTAATCCCGGAAGCTGTTCCGGGTTGCTGGGCATCATGGATGGCAGCATATTAAACTCGTACATTGCGGTGTCTGCATAATTATCCCATATATAGGCGATAAAATCCTTCATTGCAGGCGTCATAGACTCCTTCAGAACTGCCGTTCCGATACCGCAGTTTGCATAATAATCATTTTCTCCCGTTGCGGTTCCTTCCACATCTACCGGAAGCTTAAAGGTTGAAATTCCCTCTTTCAGCTCGCCGTTTTCGTCCACCAAATCCGGCGTATCCCAAGTGCCTGTATAAAGAATTGCCGCTCCATTATTCAAAAATAAATCCATCTGAGCCGTGGCGTCCGAATTTGTCCACCCTTCGCTGTAATATTGCATAATTTTCTGCGCATACTCCGCGGTCCTGATACCGGTGTCAGAGCTGAACTTTTCTTTTCCCATTCTGGCATTGTCAATAAAATCATTACCCTTCAGACGGAACGCTTTAAACGCCGGATATCTCATTATCATATCGTAATTTCCCGCTGCAATCGGCGTGAAGCCCGCGTCCTGCAGCTTCTGACAGGCCTCAAGGAGCTCGTCCAGGGTTTTGGGAGCGGCCGTGATACCCGCCTGCTCGAACATATCCGTGTGATACCAGAAATACTCCACATTGCCCTGCCAGGTCATCAGATAATTGCTTCCATCGCTGAATCTGGGATAGTCAAGGGCAATATCAAAAAATCTGTCCGAAATGCCCAGTTCCTCATAGAGCTCGTCCACGCTGTAGATTAAGTCTTTTCTACAAAGCCCCTCAAAAAAAGCTTCGGGGTCCGCGTCAAACCAGTCTGGCAGTTCATTGCTGGAAGCCAGAATTTTGATTTTCTGCAGATACGTCGCTCTGTCAGCCACAGACTCTACATTGAATTCAAAATTCGGATGCTCCTTTTTATAATCTTCCGCTAACTTTTTTACAGCTTTAAGCGCCGCGTCCGTCTCGCCCCTTGCGCTGATGTAATTGATAACCAGCGGTTCCTCCTTACCCGAACCGTTATCGGCAGTACCGCCTGACTCTGACTGTGTCTGCTCCGCAGGAACCGTTTCCTCTCCGCCGCCGCAGCCCGTCATTAATGCCGCGCATGTTGCCAATGATGCTAATAAAATCACCAATTTCTTTTTCATGTTCTTTTCCTCCATATGTTTTTTCTCACCCGGGTTTTAAGAGAAACCATAACTGTATTTCCCTTTCGCTGTCTCATTATAGACAGTGAAACTGATAAAATATATGGAAATTTTTCAGTTCGGTTGGAATATTTTCTCATATTCTCCTGATTGCTTGTATGGATTTTTCCGTCATTATATAATGTAGCTATCAAATTTTAACGCTGCCTTATGAAAGGGAAAATATGAATCCGGCAAAAAACCTTATCCTGTCTCTTTTCCAGAAAATTACTTTGAAGCGCAGGCTACTGCTCACTTATTCCCTGCTCAGCAGCCTGATTCTTCTGATTACCTCCGTGGCATTTTACAATTCGTCAAAGAAAATATTAATTGACAGGGCGACCAAATCCAGCCGGCAACAGCTGGAATTAATTACCAATAATCTCGGGGAAAAAATCGACCATATTTCCGATTATGCGGTTACCCTATCCATCAGCAGCAGTATTGCCAATATTTTAAAGGAAAACCCCACCGTCCCCGACAAGGAAATAAAACGTTTTTGGGCTAATACGGAATTAACCAATCAGGCGCAGCGCATCATCGGGCTTCATAAAAATATTTATGCATGGGATATCCTGGACACTGAAAATCACTGGTTCCACAGCAGCACCACCGAGACGGAAGATGTCTTTCCCTTTCTGGCCTGCGAGCTGGATAACCTGAAGCGCAACCTTTCCTTTCAGTTTCTGGGCCCTTTCCCCGTAAATGGCGAACCTGTTTTTGTTGCTTTAAAGTCGATTACCGATATCGACAACACGAAATACCTTGGCGCTTTAGTCCTTCTTATCCGGGAAACAAATATTTCAGCCTCCTTCCATAATCTGCCCGATGACGACCTGAAAAACTTTTTTATTGTTGATGAAGATAACCGGATTCTTTCTTCTTCCACATCGGAAGGCATCTATTCTTCCTTTGGGGATTATACAGGCATCAGCCCGGACGATTTGGCACTGTTCGAAAAAAAAAGACTGCCAAGTTGCTTCCGTAAACGGAGTCGAAAAACCCTTTTAATCCGAAAAGAATACGCGCCTTTAAACTGGCACATAATCAATCTGATTCCCCTTGAAAGCCTTACGATAGAGCACGTTATGATACTTAAGAATATCATCATCATTTCCGTGATACTGCTTTTACTGTCATTTGTCTTCTCTATATTATGCACCAAAACCGTTACCTCGCCCATCCAGCGGCTGGCATCAAAAATGGAGGCGGCTTCTCAGGGAAATTTAAATATTACCGCCGACTATTATTCCCAGGATGAACTGGCTGTACTGTATGACCAGTTTAATTTGATGATGCAAAAAATCCAGGCGCTTCTCCAGAATATCTATGAAGAACAAAACGCAAAGCAAAAAATGGAAATCCAGCTTTTGCAGTCCCAGATTAACCCGCACTTTTTATACAATACGCTAAATACCATCAAATCCTTAATTGAGCTGGATATGCCGGAAACCGCCGGGAAGGCCGTCGCGTCCATGTCGTCCTTTTACCGGAATCTGTTGTCCAGGGGACAGTTCATAATTCCCTTAAAGGACGAACTTTTGCTGACGGAGCAGTACCTTTACATACAAAATCTCCGGTTTATGGAATTTGTCGATTATGAAATCATCTGCGATAAATCCTGCCGGGAATGGAATATCAGAGTTCCTAAACTGACTCTCCAGCCTGTTGTGGAAAATGTTTTTGTCCATGCCCTGGCTCACAACAGATGCCACATACGCCTGCAGATACAATGCATGCCGGATTCCATAATGATTTCCGTGGAGGATAACGGAAAGGGCATCCCGCCTGATAAATTATCTGCACTCAAAAAATCCATCGGCCAAAACATTACGTCGCAAAAATCAATCGGCCTTCCAAGTATCCACCACAGGATTGTGCTGCTTTACGGAAAAGATTACGGTCTTTCCATAGCAAGCCAAGAGGGAATTGGAACCGCCGTGACAATCAAACTTCCAAAAGGAGGAAATGAAATTGAAAACACTGGTGATTATTGATGATGAAATATTTTTCAGAAAAGCGGTCTGTAATTTTATAGCGAAACAAAACGATTTCAGGATAATAGGGGAAGCAAATAACGGAATATCCGGTATTCATTTAATCACATCATTAAAGCCGGATATCGCGCTTGTCGATATTTCTATGCCCGCAATGAACGGGCTGGAAATGATACGAAAACTGACCGCCGACCGGCCCGTGACAAAATTTATCCTTCTGACCGGCTACGGGGATTTTGAATACGCAAGACAGGCGATTTCCCTCGGCGTAAAAGACTATCTTCTAAAGCCATTGGATAATCAGGAGCTTTTATCGTGCCTTGAAAAGCTCAGCGTTAAAATTGACGAAGAAAACAGCAGGCAGTACTTTATCAGCGATTATTTCCAAAAAGAAAATATCTATAAGCAGCAGCTGACCTTAAACTTCTTCCACAAAATAATTGCCAGGAATTTCCAACAGGAAGAATTTTCCGTCCTTCAAAGTCAGATAGGAATCACACAGACGCAATATTATCTGGTGCTCCTTGTAAGAATCAATAAAGTAAATCCGCCGTTCTGCGAAGCAGAATCGGATTGTTCCCTTCTCCACTCTATCGTGGAAAATATTAGTACGGAAATTCTCAGCCCTGCTTATACGTTTTTGCTGTATATTGATTATTCCAGGCTGCACCAATATATCATCCTCGGTAATAATAACGGGGATTTCGGCTCATTGGAATTGCTCTGCATCAGCCTGTCCCGGATTTTGCAGGAGACTGCCCATACAGACTGCACTTTTTTTGCCGGAACCGCCCATGCCGGCACTCGGGGAATCCGTGTTTCCTATGAAGAATCCCTGTCCGCCCTTCACAATAATTACTTCAACGCTTCCTCGCCTTACCGGATTTTCCACAAGGGGGACGAAAGCGCAGACTTCTATGTCAATGCAGATACCTACGGGCAAATTATGATTTTATTGCGGCAGAAAAACGAAAGCCGCCTTCTGGATTACTTTTCCGAATACTTTGGCAAAATGCAGGCCCAAAACCTCCACATCCGGCAAATATGGAATATTGCGTTATCATTTTTCACGGTCTTAGACAGTTTCGTATGCGAATGCGGCTGTCATAATGAAACTGCGTCCATTTTACAGGACGCCTATGACACCTACCAGAACTGCGAAAATATCGGGCAGCTGGCGGAGCTGGTTTCAAGAACATATTCCCATGTCCTTGCAGAAATCTCCCGAAGCAAAGAGCCTGAATCGGCCTCGTTCATAAAGGAAGTCCAAGACTACATCGCCTCAAATTACAGCCACCCGGATTTACGTCTGGAAACAATCGCCTCTCATTTTTATATGAATTCCCAGTACCTGTCCACTCTGTTCAGCCGGGAGACCCATATAACGCTTACGGCGTATATCAATAACTTCCGTATGCAAAAGGCAAAAGAGCTGCTCCTTTCACAGTCGCCGTCTGTCCAGAATACCGCATCTTTATGCGGTTTTACAGACTCCGGGTATTTCAGCAAATGCTTTCGCAAATTTTACGGGATTTCCCCAAAGAACTTCCTTGCCTTAACGGAAAGGAAATACAGGGAAAAAATCGAGTAGGGAAAGTTACTTTCCCTGCTCGCGCGCCGCCGGTGCGCCACTTTGGACTTTGGCGGCAATCCTCCTCTGCATCGGCGTGTATAAAAAGGCAGGAGCCGTCAGTTTGACGGCTCCTTATTATTACTCCATTTTAAATAAGCATTGATAAACAAATCCAGGGCCCCGTCCATGACGGAATCCACGTTTCCTGTCTCCGCATTCGTCCTGTGGTCTTTCACCATGGTGTAAGGCTGCATCACATAGGAGCGAATCTGATTGCCCCATCCGATATCCTTCACTTCCCCGCGGATATCCGAAAGCTTCTCCGCATTGGCCTCCTTTTTCAGAAGATACAGCTTGGCTTTCAGCATCTGCATGGCCTTATCCTTGTTCTGGAACTGGGAGCGCTCATTCTGGCACTGCACCACAATTCCCGTGGGAATATGGGTAATACGAATGGCCGAGGAAGTCTTATTGATATGCTGGCCGCCGGCGCCGCTGCTTCGGTAGGTGTCAATCCGAAGGTCATCCTCGTTAACCTCCACGTCCACGTCCTCCTCGATGTCCGGCATCACGTCCAGAGATACAAAAGAAGTCTGTCGTTTGCCCTGCGCGTTAAAGGGGGAAATCCGCACCAGTCTGTGGACGCCCTTTTCCGACTTCAGATAGCCGTAGGCATTGGTTCCGTTTACCTGAAAGGTCACCGACTTGATGCCGGCCTCGTCGCCATCCAGATAATCCAACACCTCCACGCTAAAGCCCTTGCGCTCTGCCCATCTGGTATACATGCGGTAAAGCATGGAACACCAGTCGCAGCTCTCCGTGCCGCCTGCCCCCGCGTTCAGCTTGAGGATGGCATTATGGGCGTCATATTCCCCGGAAAGCAGCGTACTTACCCTGATATCCTCAAAGGTGCTGATAAAATCATCCAGCTCCGCCCGGATATCTGCCGCAAGACCTTCGTCCTCCTCCTCGTACCCCATCTCAATCAGGGTTTCAATATCCTCATACTGCCCCTCAAGGCTCTGGATACTTTCCACTGTATCCTTTAAGTCCTTCAGTTCTTTCATCTTTTTGTTGGAAATTTCAGGAACGTCCCAGAATCCGGGAGCTTCCATTTCTCTTTCCAGCTCTTCAATCTTCTTCGCCCTGTCAGCTAAGTTAAAGTGAATCCCTCACTTCCGCTAAAGGGCTTTTGTAA
>Ga0224748_10684_pt1 | contig 10812 bp, 7 predicted proteins | sample LIM_F_Water_Neg_FD_182074 | JGI IMG/M metagenome (GOLD analysis project Ga0224748, IMG submission 182074) | Enriched cells from gastrointestinal tract of the lab mouse from Pacific Northwest National Laboratory (PNNL), Richland, Washington... | ecosystem: Host-associated > Mammals > Digestive...
TCTGACCAAGAAGGGAGAGGAAGAATGGAGCGATTAGAGCTGGCAGGCCTGGGAACGGAAATGCGCAACCCCAATACAATGGACCTTGACGAAATGACCCCTATGGAGATCGTTGCGGTTATGAACCGGGAAGACGGCCGCGTGGTGCAGGCTGTGCGTGAGGTCCTGCCGCAGGTGGCGGAAATCGTTGCCTGGGCTACCGACAGCCTTCGCCGGGGAGGGAGAGTGATCTATATCGGAGCGGGCACCAGCGGGAGACTGGGCGTACTGGACGCGGTGGAGTGCCCCCCTACCTTCGGTGTGACAGATCAGGAGGTCATCGGCCTCATGGCCGGAGGACAGCGGGCCTTCGTAAAGGCCATAGAGGGTGCGGAGGATGACGAGGAACTGGGCGGCAGGGATCTGGAGCAGGCGGGACTGACAGAGCTGGACACAGTCGTCGGCCTCACCGCCAGCGGACGGACACCGTACGTAATAGGCGCGCTGCGAAGGGCCAACAGAGAGGGCTGCCACACAGCGGCGATCTCCTGCAACCGGGGTGCCGAGGTCTCCGGCCTGGCCGGTATCGCAGTGGAGGTCAATACAGGTCCGGAGGTACTCTCCGGCTCCACCCGGCTGAAGGCCGGCACGGCAGAGAAAATGATCCTGAACATGATTTCCACCGCAAGTATGGTTGGGGTAGGAAAGGTCTATCAAAATCTGATGATAGACGTGCGGCAGACCAATCAGAAGCTGGTCTGCCGGGCGCAGAATATTGTTATGCAGGCCGTTGGCTGCACCCGGGAGGAGGCCGCCCAGGCACTCCGGGAGACCGGCGGAGAGGCAAAAACTGCAGTCGTCAAGCTGCTGCTGGATGTGGACGCGGAGTCCGCGCAGGAGCTGCTGGAGCGCTCCGGCGGCAAGGTCCGGCAGGCGCTGGCGGCCTATCGCTGTGGAAAAGAAGCGCAAGCTTTTTTTGCAAAATAAATACGGGCAACATGAAAAAGGAGGAAGCAAACATGAAAAAGAGGCTATTGGCAATGATCCTGGGCACGGTAATGCTCCTGGGCCTTCTGGCTGGCTGCGGCGGCAAGGGTGATGGCGAAGACGCAAACGTGGACGCCCCCGGAAGCAGCCCGTCCACAACGTCCGGTGATTCCGCCGGGCAGGTTATCCGGGTATGGATCCCCCCCTATGCCAAGTCCGATGCGGAGCTGACGGACCAGATGTTCTGGGACCAGCAGTTCGACGCCTTCGAAGCGGAGAACAACTGCACCGTGGAGGTAACCATCCTCCCCTGGGACGGCTACAAACAGAAAGTGACCACCGGACTGATCTCCGACCAGGGCCCCGACGTGGTATACATCGATACGCCCTATGATCTGGTGGAGTCCGGCGCTTTTGAGCCGCTGGACAGCTATTTCACTGCGGAAGAAACGGAGAATTACCTCTATTGGGATCTGGGACAGATCCTGGGCAAGCAATATGTCGCTCCCATGCTGGTGGGCAACGCCAGCGTCATGTACTGCAACATGGACATCCTCAAGCAGGCCGGCTTCGACCGTCCTCCGGAGACCTGGGACGAGCTGGTGGAGTATTGCCTTGCCATCAAGGAGAAGGTTCCCGGTGTGGATCCCTTCCTCCAGAACTGGGGCGGCACCGGCAAGGGCGTGCTGATGGTCAGCTTCCTGCCCTACTACTGGCAGACCGGCGAGAGCTTCCTGGACGGCGAGGGCAAGCCCGCCATCAACAACGCCGGCGGTCTGGCCACGCTGGAATTCCTCAAGGGTCTCCAGGACAAGGGCATTTTTGACGAGACCATCACTGCCGTGGACAATCCCAAAGATCGCTTTTGGGAGGGCACCCTGGCCATGTACGTAGGCGATACCGGCAGTGCCAAAAAGACCACCGAGGCCGGTATCAACTGGGAAGTCGTTCCCGCTTTGAAGGGGCCCGCCGGCATCCAGGCAACCTGGATTGCGGCTGACTCTCTGGCTGTCGCGTCCAACAGCAAAAACAAGGACCTGGCGGTCAAGGCCATGAAGTATATGCTCAGCGCCCCCGTGATGGACGCCTTCCACGAGAAGATGTATGCCATGTGCCCCATCACCAAGGATGCCAAGTTCTACGACGACGAGCGGTTCCAGTCCATGTACATGGATCAGGCGGACATCTTCCACAACTGGCCTTCTTATGCCAACTCTGACGCGTTTTATGATTACCTGCTCAAGAATATCCAGTCCATGTATATGGGCGATCTGACTCCCCAGCAGGTGCTGGACGATACCATGAAGCAGTATGAGGACTTTGTAAACTGATTTGCGCCGTTCCAGCGCGGCAGGAAGGGGACCGAGAGAAATGAAAGAAGGGAAACGTCCGTTTTTGACCCGGAACCGGCGGCAGGCGCTCTATGGTATGGCCTATATTCTGCCCGCCTGCGTGGTGATTACCGTATTTTGTATTGTCACCATCTTCATGACGGTATATTATAGCTTTACAGAGTATAACATGCTGACGCCTGCACGGTTTGTGGGGCTGAAAAATTACCTGAAGATTTTCCAGGACAAGACCTTTCGGGCCGCACTGGAAAATACGGTGAAGTATGTGATTATCACGGTCCCCGCCCAGGTATGTATCTCTCTGGGGCTGGCAGCCTTCCTTGCGGAGAAGATGCAGAACCGGGCCGGCGGCTTTGCCAGAAGCGTGATGTTTGTTCCCTATATCATTTCCGGCATTGCGGCTACTGCCGTGTGGTCCATCATTTTCAAGCCGGACGGCGTCATCAACACCCTGCTGGGCCAGTTTGGGGCCAAGGGCCCCAACTGGCTGGGCAGCGGAAACCTGGCGTTTCTGTGCGTGTGCATTGTGGCGGTGTGGAAGAACGTCGGCTACTTCCTGGTGATTTACTACGCCGGAGTCCAGGGGGTGTCCAGAGAACAGCATGAGGCGGCCACCTGCGACGGAGCCTCTCCCATGCAGCGGTTCTGGTATATCACGGTCCCCAGCGTCAAGCCCATCACCTATATGGTGATTACCCTCAGCGTGATTCAATCCTTCCAGATTTTTGACGTGGTCTATCAGCTGACCCACGGCGGTCCCGGCACCTCCACGCTGACGCTGGCGTACATTATTTATCAGGCGGCTTTCAAGGACTGGAAGATGGGCTATGCCAGCGCTCTGGCGGTGATGCTGCTGATCTTCGTGCTGGCAGTCAACCTGGTGCAGGATTTGTTTTTCAAGGAGAGGGAGGGAAAGCGATGAAAAAGGCCAGGAAGAGTCAGTCGCCGGCGACCGGCCTGGGAAAGGTTTTTGTGGCGGTATTCGTGCTTCTGTGCGCTCTGCCGCTGGTGTACATGGTCCTGATGAGCCTGACCCAATCGGAGTCCCCCTACTTCAGGCTGCGGGATATCAGCTTTGACTTTGCCAACTACAAAACCATCCTGATCCGCAACAACTACACCCAGGCGATTATCAACAGCTCCATTGTGGCGGTGCTGGCCTGCCTGTGGACCTGCTTCGTGTCCGCGCTGGCCGGATACGGCTTCGAGAAAAAGCCCATTCCCCATAAGGAGCTGATTTACAAGATCCTGCTGGCTACCATTTGCCGCCGGCACATCCAGCAGGGGCAGCACCCGTCCCTCCAGCTCAAGGCGTCCCTCGTCCGCCAGTTTCAGCAGGATGGTCGTGGTAAACAGCTTCGTCAGAGACGCCAGGTCATATACCGTCTCCGGCGACGCGCCGCCGCAGGCTCCCCGGCAGAGGATGCCCTGCCGGTTGAAGACAGCAAAGGACGCCTGCGGAAAATATCCCCGCGCCGCGAAGGACTCTATCAGCCGGGAAAGCATTTCACCGTGCCGTTCCATCCCGCCGCCTCCTCATCTCTCCAAATACCGGCACACCTGCCGGATACCCCGGCGGGAATACTCATACACCGGAATGCGAAATACGCTGTCCGGCAGCAGCTCCAATTCGAAGGGTCCACGCAGGGCCACACAGGCCATGGGGGGCGCCAGCTTCGCCATATCCTCCAGCAGCGCCAGCTGCTCCGGATATACAGTGGCATTCAGCGTTCCGGCCACAATGGAGGTCCCGCCGGACGCCCACCGCAGCAGTTCCTCCCGTTCCTCTTCATTTGGCCGGAGGGACAGCTCCCGGGCCTCTCCTCCAAATTCCGCCGCCAGCTCCTCCGCCAGGGAGAGCCGGGCGGCTTTTTCCGTCACAAGGGACAGCTGCTGGCGGACGGGACTGAGAAACCGGGGCGCCGCGCCCAGCCGGAACCGCCCGCCCCGGGGCCGGACGCCGCACTCCACGCTTCTGGCAAAAAGGTCCTCCGCCAGGGCACGGCACCGCCTTCCGTCCTCTTCCGTCCAGGCGGGAGGCGGACCGGCATAGCGGGCCTTGCAGGCCAGAATCCGCCCAACAGCCTGGTCAATCCGCATCATGGGCAGTGCGCCGCTCTCCACCGCTTTCCGCAGTCCCCGCAGTGCGGCGCGGACCTCCGGCAGGCTCCGGGAAATGCACACCAGGTCGATGCCTGCCGCGATGCTGCGCACCGCTCCGGCGGCTGTTCCGCAGTCAGCCCGGACCGCATCCATTTCCATGCAGTCGGAAACGGCCAGGCCGTCAAACGCCAGCTCCCCCCGCAGCAGCTCCCGGATTACCTTCCCTGACATTGTGACGGGCAGGCCGTCCTCCTCCGCCAAGGCCACATGGGCGGCCATAATGGCCGGGACGCCCTCCTCCACTGCCATGCGAAAGGGAACCAGCTCCAGGCGCCGCAGCTCCTCCCGGCTCTTTTCCATCAGGGCAAACCCCACATGCGTATCCACGGCGGTATCTCCATGTCCGGGAAAGTGTTTGGCGGCGCAGAGAATCTCCGCGTCCCGGAATCCCCGCAGCGCCTCCCGCCCCAAGGCGGAAACGGTCTGCGGGTCTCTGCCGAGGCTCCGCACCCCGATCACCGGATTTTTCAGGTTGCTGTTGACATCCAGCACAGGAGCCAGCACAAAGTTGATCCCCACGCCCCGCAGCTGCCGCCCGGTCCAGAATGCCGCGTCGTAGACCGCCTGCGGGGCTCCCAATGCGGCCAGGGCCATGGCGGAAGGCATCTTCCCCATCTCCTCAGGCAGGCGGGAGACCACGCCGCCCTCCTCGTCGGAGGCAATCAGCGGCGGCAAGCCGGTTTCCGCCTCGATTTCCTCCCGCAGGCTGCGGCACAGCGCGGCCAGCTGCCCCTCCTCCCGCTGGTTGTACTGAAACAGGATCACATTGCCGACCTTCTCCTCCCGCACCAGCCGGAGAAATTCCCCGTCCGCCTCCGTGCCGGGCAAGCCGGTCAAAATCAGCTGTCCCAGTTTCTCGTCCAGCGTCATGTCCGTTAAAGTCTTTTTCATAAGCCGTCATATTCCTTTTCACGCAAAGGGGCCGCTGATTAAAGCAACACTTCGCGCATCAGCAGCCCCTTTATACAGCCCGCCCAATTAAAAAGCTGTATTCACAACCGCTGCACGCCGTCTGGCGCAAATGCTGCTTGGCACTCAGCGAATTGTTTTATTCAGTGATTCGTATTTGTCTGATTGTTTGCTTTAGCAGCTCTATTGACTGATTTTCCCCATCACAACCGGATGGCCCGCGCCTGTAGCTGCAGGCGCGTTGTTGCATATGCCGTGAATGGTCTCGTTGGCCAGGAGGGCAAAGGCTGCCGCTTCCTTAGCGTCTCCGTCCCGCCCCATGTCCTCGTTGGTGGCCACCCGAATCTCCGGCAGGAGTTCCCGCAGGCCGCGCAGCAATGTCAAGTTGTAGCTCCCGCCGCCGCCTACGATCAGAAGCTCCGGCAGGCGGGGAAGATGGGTCCGGATCGCGTGGGCAATGGTCCGGGCCGTGCAGCGGGTCACTGTCGCCAGAACCTCCCCGTCCGACAGCGACAGGGCGCCCGCCCTGCGGTACAGCTCCCGGAGATAGGTCTGGCCGTATTTTTCCCGTCCCGTGGTCTTGGGCGGCTTCTGCCGGAGATAGGGATCATCCAGCAGAATGTCCAGCAGCTCCTCGCTGACCGGATACTTCGCTGCCAGCGCACCGCCCTCGTCATAGCGCAGCTTCCCCTCGGAGAGACGCTCCACCGCCGCATCGATCAGCACGTTGCCCGGACCGGTATCAAACGCGGTCAGCTCCGCCAGCGATCCGTCCCGGGGCAGAAAGGTAATATTCCCCATGCCGCCGATGTTTTGAAGGGCAATGTCCTTCCCCTCCTGCCGGTAAAGCAGATATTCCGTATAGGGGACCAGCGGCGCCCCTTGGCCCCCCGCAGCCATATCCCGGACCCGGAAGTCCGACACCACCGGCACGCCAATCTTCTCGCAGAGTATGGATACGTCCCCGATCTGATAGGTAGCCGCCAGCTCCCGGCCCAGATAGGCCTCTTTTTCCGGCTGGTGATAAACCGTCTGGCCGTGGCTGCCAATGAGATCGATCCCGCTGAAGTCCATGCCCGCCTGGCGGCACAGCTGGGCGCAGGCCTCCAGATACAGCTCTCCAAGCAGCATATTCATCCGTCCCAGCTCCTGGCTGCCGCCGAAGTCCCCCCGGGCGATGTCCAGAATTCTCCGGCGGACCTCATCCTCAAAGGGAATGCTGACGTAGGCCAGCTGCTCCATCCGGGATTCCCCGCCCCAGCCGTCAATCCGGACAAGAACGGCGTCCACTCCGTCGGCAGAGGTGCCGCTCATCAATCCGATAACCAGCTTGGAGCGCTTCCGCATCAATTTCTCCAGCGTCATTCCTTCACACTCCCCAGGGCAATGCCCGCCACAAACTGCTTTTGCAGGATACAGTACAGGATAAAGGGCACCAAAAAGGTGATGGTGGCCCCGGCCATGATGAGTCCGTAGTTTTTCTCAAAATTGGTCGCCAGCAGGGACAGCGCCACCGGCAGCGTATACCGCGTGCGCTCCGTGGTGGTCACCAGCGGCCAGATAAAAGCGTTCCACGTGGAAACAAAGGTGAAAATCGTCAGAGAGATCGTGGCCGGCTTCACCAGCGGCAGCACCACCTTGCAGAAAATGTAAAACTCTGAGCATCCGTCGATCTGCGCCGCCTCGATGAGTACGTCCGGCACGCTCTTCATAAAAGACCGCATCATCATCACACCGAATGCGCCCGCCATGGGGATCACCAGGGCCGAATAGGTATTCAGCCAATTCATTTCCCGGATAATCAGAAACAGAGGCACCAGCGTCACCTGGCCGGGGATCATCATGGTAGCCAGCAGGATCTTGTAAATCAGCTCCTTATGGGGAATGGGCTTTTTCTCGAAGCCGTATCCGGCCAGCGCGGACACGAAGCAGGTCCACAGGCAGGCCAGCACCGCCACAATGGAGCTGTTGATAATCGCCTGGGTGTAGTTGTTGCGGATCAGGATGGTTTTGTAGTTGGCAAAGTCAAAGCTGATATCCCGCAGCCTGAAGTAGGGGGACTCCGATTGGGTCAGGCTCATCAGGACCATGTACACCAGCGGCAGAGCGCACAGAAGCACGAATACCGCCACAAAAACCTTTCCCAGGCCGGTCGCCGGCGACTGACTCTTCCTGGCCTTTTTCATCGCTTTCCCTCCCTCTCCTTGAAAAACAAATCCTGCACCAGGTTGACTGCCAGCACGAAGATCAGCAGCATCACCGCCAGAGCGCTGGCATAGCCCATCTTCCAGTCCTTGAAAGCCGCCTGATAAATAATGTACGCCAGCGTCAGCGTGGAGGTGCCGGGACCGCCGTGGGTCAGCTGATAGACCACGTCAAAAATCTGGAAGGATTGAATCACGCTGAGGGTAATCACCATATAGGTGATGGGCTTGACGCTGGGGACCGTGATATACCAGAACCGCTGCATGGGAGAGGCTCCGTCGCAGGTGGCCGCCTCATGCTGTTCTCTGGACACCCCCTGGACTCCGGCGTAGTAAATCACCAGGAAGTAGCCGACGTTCTTCCACACCGCCACAATGCACACGCACAGAAACGCCAGGTTTCCGCTGCCCAGCCAGTTGGGGCCCTTGGCCCCAAACTGGCCCAGCAGGGTGTTGATGACGCCGTCCGGCTTGAAAATGATGGACCACACGGCAGTAGCCGCAATGCCGGAAATGATATAGGGAACAAACATCACGCTTCTGGCAAAGCCGCCGGCCCGGTTCTGCATCTTCTCCGCAAGGAAGGCTGCCAGCCCCAGAGAGATACATACCTGGGCGGGGACCGTGATAATCACATACTTCACCGTATTTTCCAGTGCGGCCCGAAAGGTCTTGTCCTGGAAAATCTTCAGGTAATTTTTCAGCCCCACAAACCGTGCAGGCGTCAGCATGTTATACTCTGTAAAGCTATAATATACCGTCATGAAGATGGTGACAATACAAAATACGGTAATCACCACGCAGGCGGGCAGAATATAGGCCATACCATAGAGCGCCTGCCGCCGGTTCCGGGTCAAAAACGGACGTTTCCCTTCTTTCATTTCTCTCGGTCCCCTTCCTGCCGCGCTGGAACGGCGCAAATCAGTTTACAAAGTCCTCATACTGCTTCATGGTATCGTCCAGCACCTGCTGGGGAGTCAGATCGCCCATATACATGGACTGGATATTCTTGAGCAGGTAATCATAAAACGCGTCAGAGTTGGCATAAGAAGGCCAGTTGTGGAAGATGTCCGCCTGATCCATGTACATGGACTGGAACCGCTCGTCGTCGTAGAACTTGGCATCCTTGGTGATGGGGCACATGGCATACATCTTCTCGTGGAAGGCGTCCATCACGGGGGCGCTGAGCATATACTTCATGGCCTTGACCGCCAGGTCCTTGTTTTTGCTGTTGGACGCGACAGCCAGAGAGTCAGCCGCAATCCAGGTTGCCTGGATGCCGGCGGGCCCCTTCAAAGCGGGAACGACTTCCCAGTTGATACCGGCCTCGGTGGTCTTTTTGGCACTGCCGGTATCGCCTACGTACATGGCCAGGGTGCCCTCCCAAAAGCGATCTTTGGGATTGTCCACGGCAGTGATGGTCTCGTCAAAAATGCCCTTGTCCTGGAGACCCTTGAGGAATTCCAGCGTGGCCAGACCGCCGGCGTTGTTGATGGCGGGCTTGCCCTCGCCGTCCAGGAAGCTCTCGCCGGTCTGCCAGTAGTAGGGCAGGAAGCTGACCATCAGCACGCCCTTGCCGGTGCCGCCCCAGTTCTGGAGGAAGGGATCCACACCGGGAACCTTCTCCTTGATGGCAAGGCAATACTCCACCAGCTCGTCCCAGGTCTCCGGAGGACGGTCGAAGCCGGCCTGCTTGAGGATGTCCATGTTGCAGTACATGACGCTGGCGTTGCCCACCAGCATGGGAGCGACATATTGCTTGCCCAGGATCTGTCCCAGATCCCAATAGAGGTAATTCTCCGTTTCTTCCGCAGTGAAATAGCTGTCCAGCGGCTCAAAAGCGCCGGACTCCACCAGATCATAGGGCGTATCGATGTATACCACGTCGGGGCCCTGGTCGGAGATCAGTCCGGTGGTCACTTTCTGTTTGTAGCCGTCCCAGGGGAGGATGGTTACCTCCACGGTGCAGTTGTTCTCCGCTTCGAAGGCGTCGAACTGCTGGTCCCAGAACATCTGGTCCGTCAGCTCCGCATCGGACTTGGCATAGGGGGGGATCCATACCCGGATAACCTGCCCGGCGGAATCACCGGACGTTGTGGACGGGCTGCTTCCGGGGGCGTCCACGTTTGCGTCTTCGCCATCACCCTTGCCGCCGCAGCCAGCCAGAAGGCCCAGGAGCATTACCGTGCCCAGGATCATTGCCAATAGCCTCTTTTTCATGTTTGCTTCCTCCTTTTTCATGTTGCCCGTATTTATTTTGCAAAAAAAGCTTGCGCTTCTTTTCCACAGCGATAGGCCGCCAGCGCCTGCCGGACCTTGCCGCCGGAGCGCTCCAGCAGCTCCTGCGCGGACTCCGCGTCCACATCCAGCAGCAGCTTGACGACTGCAGTTTTTGCCTCTCCGCCGGTCTCCCGGAGTGCCTGGGCGGCCTCCTCCCGGGTGCAGCCAACGGCCTGCATAACAATATTCTGCGCCCGGCAGACCAGCTTCTGATTGGTCTGCCGCACGTCTATCATCAGATTTTGATAGACCTTTCCTACCCCAACCATACTTGCGGTGGAAATCATGTTCAGGATCATTTTCTCTGCCGTGCCGGCCTTCAGCCGGGTGGAGCCGGAGAGTACCTCCGGACCTGTATTGACCTCCACTGCGATACCGGCCAGGCCGGAGACCTCGGCACCCCGGTTGCAGGAGATCGCCGCTGTGTGGCAGCCCTCTCTGTTGGCCCTTCGCAGCGCGCCTATTACGTACGGTGTCCGTCCGCTGGCGGTGAGGCCGACGACTGTGTCCAGCTCTGTCAGTCCCGCCTGCTCCAGATCCCTGCCGCCCAGTTCCTCGTCATCCTCCGCACCCTCTATGGCCTTTACGAAGGCCCGCTGTCCTCCGGCCATGAGGCCGATGACCTCCTGATCTGTCACACCGAAGGTAGGGGGGCACTCCACCGCGTCCAGTACGCCCAGTCTCCCGCTGGTGCCCGCTCCGATATAGATCACTCTCCCTCCCCGGCGAAGGCTGTCGGTAGCCCAGGCAACGATTTCCGCCACCTGCGGCAGGACCTCACGCACAGCCTGCACCACGCGGCCGTCTTCCCGGTTCATAACCGCAACGATCTCCATAGGGGTCATTTCGTCAAGGTCCATTGTATTGGGGTTGCGCATTTCCGTTCCCAGGCCTGCCAGCTCTAATCGCTCCATTCTTCCTCTCCCTTCTTGGTCAGA
>Ga0224748_10687_pt1 | contig 10794 bp, 10 predicted proteins | sample LIM_F_Water_Neg_FD_182074 | JGI IMG/M metagenome (GOLD analysis project Ga0224748, IMG submission 182074) | Enriched cells from gastrointestinal tract of the lab mouse from Pacific Northwest National Laboratory (PNNL), Richland, Washington... | ecosystem: Host-associated > Mammals > Digestive...
AGTATATGGCAAATGTCAGATAAGACTTCCCGCATCCGAAATCTAATATCGTAAGCTCTCTGTCTTTATCAAGCTCCGGCAGAATGTCCTCTATGAATTCCAGGAACCGGTTAATCTGCCGGAACTTATCAAACCTGGAATTCACGATCTTACCCTCTTTTGTCATAACTCCCAGATCCAGAAGAAACGGAACCGGTATTCCCTCTTCCAGCACATACTTCTTCCTGCGGTTATGGCTCCTGTCTATTTCCTTTTCTTTGACGCACTGCGCCTGTGCCCTTTGCTTTACCGATATCTTTCCCTTTTTGCTTACAAGTATGGTATATGAAGCACGCGCCGTCTCCATCTGCATCTGCCGCATATTCTCCATGTACGCAAGCAGCAGTCCCTCTGCCTCCCGCGGGTCCGCATTCTTGTGAAACGCCTGATTATTCCGAAACTCCTCTAACTGAAATATAAGCTTTTCCTTCTGAAGCAGAGGACGCACCCTCACCTTCACTGCCCCGTCCTTTTTTCGGGGATTGCTGAGCACGGCCGACCGGAATTCTATATTTAGATTACCCCGTAATATCTCTCTTAATTCTTCCATCCGTCTATTATAATTCCAATACTACAATCCCAATACGTCCGAGATGGCTCCCATCTCTTCCAGCGCGACATCAATCAGATCATCCAGGCTGAGTCCGGTAAACTCGATGGACTCCATATAGTCTCTGTTCGCCCCCGCTGCAAAACGCAGCTCGTTAAACCGCTTCATCACAGACTTGTGCTTTACGCTGGCAATCTTCTTATCCGGATAGATCTGTGCAACTGCTTTCACGAAGCCGCTCATAGGATCCGCCGCCAGTATAGCGTACTGCAGAGTCGTCTTAGCCTTCACCCCGCTCTTCGGATTATGCGCGCATATCGCGTCAAACAAGACCTTGTCCTCGATTCCTTCTTTCTTCAGTATCTCTGCAGACGTCGGCCCATGTACGCTCATGTCATGCTGCCAGTCGCACTGCTCTTCATCCAGATCATGAAGCAGCCCTACGATCCCCCAATATTCCACGTCATCCGGCGCCAGCCGCTTGGCAAGCCCCTTCATAATCGCCTCAACCGCGTAAGAGTGGGTGATATAATTCTCCCCTTTCATATATTTCATCAAGATATCATGCGCCTGTTCCCTGTTCATCACTAATTGCTCCTTCTCTACACTATTTTTATTCTTCCGGTACCACGATAAGATCCTTGGTAAAATGATTCAGCACTTCGCATCCGTCTTCTGTCACAAGAACCAGATCTTCGATACGGACTCCGATTCCTTCTTCCGGAAGATAGATTCCTGGTTCCACCGAAAAACACTGACCCGGACGTATCACAGCCTCGTTTACAGAAGAGACGTCGCCGAACTCATGGTCCTCAAGTCCGATGGAATGTCCCGTCCTGTGTGTAAAATACTGCCCATACCCTTTTTCTTCAATATAATTCCTTGCCGCAAGATCAACGTCGCACATCCTGTTCCCTGGCTTCGCCGCCTCGATGCCGCGCCTGTTCGCCTCCACGACGATATCATAGATCTCTCTTGCACGGTCGGACACTTCCCCGATGAATACCGTCCGGGTCATGTCGGACGCGTAATTGTCCTTGAATGCTCCGATGTCAAGTACTACGCAGTCTCCCCGCCTGCCTTTTGAGTCATCCGTCATGTGATGGGGATCCGCCGCTCCCTTCGCATACGCCGTAATCGGATCGAAAGACACGTCGTCGCAGCCAAGCTCCTTATAGATCTCACGGATCTTCGCATTCAGTTCTTTTTCCGTCAATCCCTTCGCCGCCCATGGAATCAGTCTCTCCATCGCCATATCGTTAAGCCTTGAAGATTCCCGCATCAACTCCTGTTCCTTCTCGTCCTTCACCATACGGATACCGTCCACAATAGGAGAGGCGTTTACAAACCGGCTTCCGCCTCCCAGCTCCTGCAAACGCAGCAGGAATCTGGCCGGCCATGTCTTATCAATTCCCATAGTCTTATCCTTCTCCACAAAGCGGCTCAGAATTTCTACGCCATCCTCCACATCATCATACCAGACGATATTCACACCCAGATCTTCTTCCTGCGGAAACAGCTTATTAATCACCATCTTATGAACACCATTCACATTCAGATACAGCGCCAGCAGCCTCTCCCCCGGAAAGATCCATTTCCCTGTCAGATAGAAGATCGCCGCAGGATCCGCCACGATCATCTGCGGTATCCCCTGCTCTTCCATAGCTTCCAACACTCTAAATACTTTTCCCTGATCCATTATCAACCGAAACCTTCCTTCTTTTATCGTTTACCTGTACGATTAAAAAACTTTTTACCCTGCGCAGTTAAAAACACATTTTCGGTGCACTGACTAAATTTTTCGTAAAATAAAACCGGCAGCCCTGACTACCGATTTTATTTTCTTCTATTATAATGTTTTCCACTTTTAATTTCAACATAAATAGCAATTACTTCGCATTTACGCTCTCAAATTCATCAATAACCGATTGATCAGGCGCTTTTGTCGCCAGACTTACGATAATGATCATCGCCAGAGATACCAGAAATGCCGGAAGCAGCTCATAGATATTGAAAATACCGCCTAATTTACTGATACCGAACTTCCATACAAATACCATCACTCCGCCGGAGATCATACCTGCCAGCGCGCCCTGCAGCGTAGTCCGTTTCCAGAACAGCGCGCAGATCACAACGCCCGCGAACGCCGCGCCCATACCTGCCCATGCGAAGGATACGATCTCAAAGATACTGGAGTTAGGATCTCTCGCTATAAATACTGCGATCACCGCAATCGCCAGGATTGTACCCCGCGCGATCATAAGGCTCTGCTTCTCGGAAAGTTTCTTTCCGAAGAAATCCTGTACGATATTCTCGGATACACCGGACGCTGCTACCAACATCTGGCTGTCCGCTGTAGACATCGTAGCCGCAAGGATTCCCGCAAGGATCACTCCGCCCAGAATCGCCGTCAGAACCCCGTGCTGGCTGAGCAGGTTGGTAAGTATAATAATAATTCGTTCATTCTGCCCTTCCGGAACCTCAATCGCCCCTGAATTCGCAACCGCCAGGCCAACAATTCCGATAAATATCGCAACTGCCATGGCAAACGTTACCCATATGGACGCAACTCGTCTGGATAGCGTCAGTTTATTCTCATCTTCGATAGACATGAATCTTACCAGGATATGCGGCATACCGAAATAACCGATTCCCCATGCCAGCAGCCCGACAGCCGTAAGCGGAGAATATGGAACCGCCGTCTTTGTCACCGCATCATGAATGGCCGAGACAGAAAGGTAACCGGACAGCGATTTTGCATTATCCACAACCGCATCCATACCGCCTGCGGTAGTCACGCCAAAGGACACGATAGAAACAAGAGCAATTGACATTACGATACTCTGGATCAAATCGTTGGTCGCTACCGTCGTGAAACCGCCCGCGATCGTATAGACTACGATAATCACAGCGAATAAAATCATCCCTGTCATATAGTTCAGCCCAAACAAGGAATTGAACAATTTACCGCATGCCGAGAATCCGGACGCTACATATACGACAAAAAAGATTACTATAATAACGGCTGAAATCGCCGATATAATATTCCTCTCGTCATGAAACCGTTTTGCAAAGAACGTCGGCACAGTGATAGCGCCGATCTTCTCGGAATAACGCCTTAATCTCCTCGAAGTAAAAAGCCAGTTCAGATAAGTACCGATCGCCAGACCTGCCGCAGTCCAGAACGCGTCCGCCAAACCTGTCAGGTATGCCACTCCCGGAAGTCCCATCAGCAGCCAGCTTGACATATCGCTTGCCTCCGCGCTCATAGCTACTACCAATGCTCCCATCCTTCTGCCGCCCAGATAAAAATCTTCACTGTTGTTGTTCTTCTTCGCATTATACACACCGACGCCAATCAGAAGGCACATATACGCCAGAATTGTCAACAAAATAACAATATTGATGCTGTTCATATAGCTCACCTCTTTTTCTTTCCCGGATACCTCGCATAAACAGGCCGACAGCCAGGGACACGCCGCTTATTTTCTGCAGATATCCTTCTCAAAACAATGGGGTTTCCTGGTACGATACCGTACCGCTCATTCTTCTGTCCTTAGAGTATACCTGACATCCCGCGGCAAATCTCTTCAGATACATTCTAAAATCAGAAAATATGAATAATAAAACAGACAAGAAAGACATTTTCCTATGTAAGTCTTTCTTGTCTGTCTTAATTTGTATTATACACCCTGGTTAAATTCTTGTCAATGTAACCGCGCCAAAGAATAAAATATTATAGACTGTCTATATAGCCAATTACCTTTTATTATGACACGAACCGGGGCAATTCTCGCAGCCGCAGCCGCAGCCTCCGCCATTTTTCTTCTTTCTCCAAATACTTCTTGCAGCCAATGCCGCCGCACTCAATACCATAAACCCTATCACTGCCGTCGACAGGATGCTGCTTGCCGCCAACGCCATATTATCACCTCCCTGAATAACTACATTCTCATTGCTCCGGTTCTTACACCAGATATATTTACATGCAGCGATGAACTCTCCTTATAAGGACGGAACAACAGATACAAAAATCCAATCAAAACCAGAAATGCCGCAGCCGTTCCGATTCCCAATGCCTTTCCTGTGAACAGCATCCCAAACTGATAGACGCAAAGAGACACCGCATAGGCAAATATACACTGATACCCGATGGCAAACCAGGTCCATTTCGCGTTGTTCATCTCTCGCTTAATCGCGCCGATCGCCGCAAAGCAGGGCGCGCACAAGAGATTAAATACAAGGAATGAATACGCTGAGAACGCCGTCATACTTGCCGCCAGTGTGCCCCAGATCTCCGTCCCGTCTTCCGCAACTTCTCCAAATCCATAAAGAATACCAAAGGTTCCAACGACATTTTCCTTCGCTACAAGGCCTGTGATCGCCGCGACCGCCGCCTGCCAGTCGCCCCATCCAAGCGGGATAAATAGCCATGCGAACGCCCGCCCGATATTTGCCAGGAAACCGTCGCTTAAACTGTCCACCATACCGAACTGTCCGTCTACGATGCCAAAGCTTGAGGTAAACCAGATAAAGATTGTAGACAGAAGAATCACCGTTCCGGCTTTCTTGATAAAGGACCAGCCTCTCTCCCACATACTTCTTAAGACATTTCCTACAGTCGGCAAATGATACGCGGGGAGTTCCATAACGAAGGGCGCAGGATCTCCTGCGAATAACTTCGTTTTCTTCAGGATTATACCCGAACAGATAATGGCCGCAATCCCCACGAAATATGCGCTCGGCGCAACCCAGGACGCCCCGTCAAAGAGCGCTCCCGCAATCAGGGCGATAATCGGCAGTTTCGCGCCGCAAGGGATGAAGGTCGTCGTCATGATCGTCATCTTACGATCCCGGTCATTCTCAATCGTTCGGGAAGCCATGATCCCCGGCACTCCGCATCCTGTACCAATCAGCATCGGAATAAAGGATTTTCCCGACAATCCAAATTTACGGAAGATACGATCCATGATAAACGCAATCCTCGCCATGTAACCGCACGCCTCCAAAAACGCAAGAAAGATAAACAATACCAGCATCTGCGGCACGAACCCCAACACGGCGCCCACGCCCGCTACGATACCGTCTAATATCAGACCCTGAAGCCAGTCCGCGCAGCTGACGCTCACAAGAACTTTCTCAATCGCCGGCGGGATAATCTCGCCGAACAGGACGTCATTGGTCCAGTCCGTCGCGATCGTTCCGACCGTCGTGACAGATATGTAGTATACCGCCCACATAACCGCCGCAAAAATCGGCAGCGCAAGCCAACGATTTGTAACGATTCTATCAATCTTATCAGAGACTGTCAACTTCCCCTTTCCCGCCTTGTTCAGGCAGCCGTCTATCACGGACGTTATGTACTGATAACGCTCGTTTGTGATAATACTCTCCGCGTCGTCTTCCATATCCTTCTCTGCCCTGGCAGTTATCTCCGATACGTCCGGCGCCTGATCTAACATTTCACGGATCTTATCGTCTCCTTCAAATAACTTGACGGCATAGAAGCGCTTCTGTTCTTCCGGCACGTCTGTAAGCCTTGCTTCAATCTCCTGCATGATACCTTCCACCTTCGGTGAAAATTCACGAACCGGAATCGCCGCTTTCTTTTCCTGCGCGGCTTTTACGGCCTTCTTCGCCGCATCCCAGATACCGTCTCCCTTCAGCGCGGATATTGGCGCGATCTCGCATCCCAGCTTCTCGGCCAACCGCTGCAAATGCAGTTCGTCGCCGGATTTCCTGACGACGTCCATCATATTAACCGCCATGACCACAGGTATCCCTAACTCCAAAAGCTGCGTGCTCAGGTAAAGATTTCTCTCAAGATTCGTCCCGTCCACGATATTTAAGATTGCGTCCGGACGTTCCGTAATCAGATAATTCCTGGCCACCACTTCCTCCAGGGTATAAGGCGATAAAGAGTAGATTCCAGGCAAATCCATAATCATAACCTCTTTTTGACCCTTTAATTTCCCTTCCTTCTTTTCAACCGTAACTCCCGGCCAGTTTCCCACGAACTGATTAGAGCCGGTAAGCGCGTTAAACAATGTCGTTTTCCCACAGTTCGGGTTGCCGGCAAGCGCGATTTTCACTCCCATGTCTTACTCCTCCTGATCTTCTTTTCTATACTCTCCTGCGCCGGGCTGTATTTCGTCGCAGGCATGCATATTCGCCTTATTGTACTTCTATCATCTGCGCGTCTGCTTTTCTCAGTGAAAGCTCATATCCTCTGACCGTCACCTCTACCGGATCTCCCAGCGGCGCGACCTTCCTCACATAGACGGACGTTCCTTTTGTGATTCCCATATCCATAATCCTCCGCTTCGTCGCCCCCTCGCCGTGTAATCTTACCACTACCGCTCCCGAACCGCATTTGATATCCTTTAAAGTCTGCATATCATTTCATCCTCCTATACCATGATCTTATTGGCAATCCCTCTGCTTACCGCAATTCTGGAATCCTTCACCTGAACGATGACGTTTCCGTTATTACTCGATATTATCTTTACTTTCTCTCCCTCGGTAAATCCCAGGTTCTTAAGGAACCTTTTTGATTCTTCCTTTCCTCCAATCCGCTTAATCGCAGCGGCTTCGCCGAAATTCAACATCGTCAGCGGCATCCTGATCCCTCCTTTTACAAACGTACGGCCATCTCTTTGTGTACCAGCTCCATATCTTCCAATATCTGTACCATCCGATACACGGTCGCCATCCCCACCTTGCGGTCTCTTTCTTTCGCCGCAAAGTAGATTTCCTTACAGGAAGAATATTGATTCTCCAATATGATTTCCAGCAGCATCCTCCTCTGCGCAGTAATTCTGTAACCATTGTCTTTCAACTGCCGGATTACGGCTTTAACTTTATCTTCCTGTTCCATCTCTTGCCTCTCTTGAATGAGATTGATTATCATTTACATATTGTATTTTATTCCAATTAAAAATGATTGTCAATATCGTTATTGAGAAATTTTCTCATTACTTCAATTGACAATCACTTTTGTTAAAAACCGACTCAATCTCTAAGATTATAAACGCAGACTCCTATAAGAATAACCATCAACGCGATAAACAATCTATCAACGGTCTCGTCCGACATTTTTTTATTCAAAGAACGGCCGCATATTCCTCCTGCAATCCCTCCGCCGCACATCAAGATTAACGTCAAAAAATCGACGCTTCCAACTCCTGCGAGAACAGTCAGGAATAAGCTGATACTCTGAGAAAAGAAGATAATATATAGGGAACTTTCCACTGCGGCCTTGGTGCTCATAGAAAAGAAAAAGAATAAAACTACCAGATTAACCGGCCCCCCGCCTATTCCCAAAAAGGCGGACAGCATTCCGAGAATACCGCCGATCAGAACACAAGCTCCGGAATTCACAATATGAAACGTCCTGACTTTTTCTTTACAAAAGGTGTAGAGTAGCGTTCCCACTGTAACCGCCAAAAGACCTCCCGCCTGAATCCTGCCCACCTGTCCGCTGTTTTCAGACGTCTGCAAAGCAATTGCAAACAGTTTTCTCCCGGCTGCGCCTCCCATCGCCGCGCCAAGAGCAAGCATTGTTCTGCTTCCGGGCTCCGCCTGGGTCTCATTGCTTACTCTGCTTTTTATGACAGAATACGCGGACATTGACCATACCGCGCAGCCTGATAAAAATTGAAGCGCCGGGATCTCCATAATCTGAAACGCCTCCAGAACCGGCTTTATGATAATGCCTCCCCCTATACCGCAGACAGCGCCCACTGTCGACGCCAAAAAACAAACCAATATACATAAAATAAACACTGCCGTCTCCTCCTTTTTATTAAAATAATCAATAAGAATCCATCATCTTGTGTTATAATAGAAGAAAATCAATCTGAATATAAAGGAGATTCTCTATGCCGCCAATCAACTTATTAATTAAACCATCCTCCGGCAACTGCAATCTGCGGTGCAAGTATTGCTTTTATTACGACGCTATGTCAAAACGCGAGCATTCCTCTTACGGCTTCATGACAGAGGATACCCTTAGAGCCGTCATACAAAAAGCGCTTGCATACGCGGAACGAGACTGCACTTTCGCTTATCAGGGCGGAGAACCCACCTTAAGCGGACTTGCTTTTTTTAAAAAATCCATCGAATTCCAGCAAAAATACAATATCAATCATGTCGCGATCCATAACACACTCCAAACAAACGGTTATCAACTTGACAAAGAATGGGCCGCCTTTTTTAAAAAACATGATTTTCTAGTCGGCGTTTCTTTAGACGGCGGGCCAAAGACTCACGACCTCTACCGCAAAAACCTGTCCGGAGAGGGAAGCTTTTCCAATGTAATGCGTAACATTGAGCTGTTACAAAGATCAGACGTTTCATTCAACATATTGTCTGTAGTCAATCGTGCAACCGCACCAATGATCAAAAGAAATTACAAATTCTATAAAAAGAATCATCTTTCATACCTTCAATTTATCGCCTGCCTGGACCCGTTAGATACTGTCCCCGGCGAACAAGATTACTCTTTAACCCCGGAGACTTACGGGCAATTCCTGATCGACCTGTTCGAGCTGTGGTACGAGGACTTGCGTCTGGGACAGCAGCCTTTTATCCGGCAGTTCGAAAACTACATCGCCATTCTCCTTGGACAGCCTCCGGAATCCTGCGATATGAGAGGTATCTGCGGCGCGCAGTATGTCGTAGAAGCAGACGGCTCTGTATATCCTTGTGATTTCTATGTTCTCGATTCATATAAATTAGGAAATCTCCTCACAGATTCAATCGAAGAAATAGACAATGTCCGAAACCAGATCAAATTCATCGAATCATCCATAAACCACAGCAAAGAATGCGGCCAGTGCCAATATCAGTATCTATGCCGGGGCGGCTGCCGCAGAACACGTCTGGATGCAGACAACTACCGTCAATATTTCTGCCGCTCTTATCAGATGTTCTTTGACGCGTGTTTACCCCGGATGCTGGATATCGCAAAGCAGATCCAAAAAACTTTGTAAAGAAGCCGTCAACCAAATCGAGCAGGAGATCCTTGATGAACATCTCCTGCTCGATTCCTTTCAGAAAAATATAATGCGGTTAGTACAGCGCACTAGTATAGTGTATCATTCGCTTTCAGCCAAATAACGCAGAATGAATTTTCAGTCTGCAAGGCGGCTGAATGAGGCGATGCGGCGGCATCGTCGATTGAAGCCAACGCATCAGATGGAAATTCAGGCAAGTTATTTTGGCGAAATGTGAATGATACACTACACTAGTATGTATAAATGCGATGCATCGAAAAATCACGGGTATTCAGAATCGCCTGATCAAAATTCTTGATAATTAAAGCGTTTTTTAAGTCTTGGTATTCTTTTCGCTGCCAGAGATTGTCATACTCATCAGGATCTTTTTCCAAATCATATAACTCACCATAATTTTTTCCATGATAGTTTATGATCTTGAACCTTCCATCAAAGTACATTGTTGCAAAGATATCGTCGTGACAGCCGACAAGACAACTATAGAATTCACTGTACACAGCGTCTTTATGATAATCTGGTCTACACTCCCCGCACAAAAGCTTCTTCAAACTCTTTCCCTGCATATAATACGGAACTTCATATCCTAATAATTCGCATAACGTTGGAGCAATATCCACTAATTCTACCAATGCATTGCTCACAAGCCCCTCCTTAATGTATCCGGGGCACGAGAAAATTAACGGCACGTGCGTCAAGGCTTCGTAGAAATATGCGCCTTTCCAATATAATCCATGGTCTCCGCTCATCTCGCCATGATCGCTCATAAATACCACGACGGTATTTTCTCTAAGTCCGTTCTTATCCAGATAATCCAGCAGCCGTCCAAGCTGATCGTCAATCAATTCAATTTCCGCGTAATAATCCCGGAACTTTTCACGCTTATCCTCATCCGACATACCTATAATACTGTCCGTACCTCCGTTCTGTCCCCCTGCTATGTAGTCATGTTTCTGAATATCCGGTTTGTTATCCAATTCTCCCTCTTTCCACAGAGGCAGCGGCATATCGTCTATATTCAGGCGGTCTTTATACTCCTGGGGAGGATCTAACGGAGGATGCGGATCAAATGGATTGATACTGATCAGCCAGCCTTTTTCTTTCTCTTTATTCTTTTCAATAAATTCTATAGCTTCTGACACACACCAGGTCGTCTGATGAATCTCAGGACATACGCCGACTTCCTTTCCA
>Ga0224748_10688_pt1 | contig 10786 bp, 10 predicted proteins | sample LIM_F_Water_Neg_FD_182074 | JGI IMG/M metagenome (GOLD analysis project Ga0224748, IMG submission 182074) | Enriched cells from gastrointestinal tract of the lab mouse from Pacific Northwest National Laboratory (PNNL), Richland, Washington... | ecosystem: Host-associated > Mammals > Digestive...
GGTGAGAGGATGGAAGTTTTGGATATGGTTTTTGCGTTATTGATTATGAGCACACAGTCATGGGCAAAACCGTCTGAAGCGCCAACTTTCCGGTAATACCATTTTCCACTCGGATTATCTGTTGGGTGATATGCTTGCGCCAGTTTGGAGGATGAACTTGTAGCAGGGATGACAAACATGAGATTATTCCAGGTTTCCAAGACAAGAGCCGGATGGCCGTATGACAGTTCCGGAGCATAGCGTAATCCGAAATCGACCATCAGGATATCTCCGACAGAAACATTCTGGCTGTACACATGTGTCTTTTTGTCCTGCCATCTGTTTAAGCTGTTTGTGATCATTGCCATTTCAGAGGCAGACCAGGCATCCACATCTGCATTAAGGTTTGACATCAGATACAGATAATTGGCGAGAACATCACTTGTGTCCTTTGCCGGCTGGTTTCGATAGGCTGGATTTAAAGCAATCTGCCCGAGTTTTCTATAATCAACTCTCATGCAATTCCCCCTTTGTTTCATGGTATTTTTTTCATTATAAAAAGCGGATGCGAAAATAGCAAGTGTTTCTGTCGAGATATGTCAGAAGAATTAAGTTTTTGAAAAAGCTATATAAGAAATCGGAAAAACCAGCTCCAAGGTACATAGACCTCCAGAAAGAAAACTGGGGGATATTTGGATGAATGAACAGAAGTGTATAAAACCGAATGCTGAATCACCCGATCGAAGTGTGATGTTGAAGATGGAGCGTTGTGCGGAATTTTTAGCCCGCATGATAGAAAAATATGGGCGGGAGGTGTTGGCGGAAATGGAAGCCGGGGAGTCAGAGGAAAAAGAGAATAGGGAACAATGATGAAAGCTACCGGTTATATTTGAGATAATCGGCATATTTTCTATGTCACAGCATGCAAAAAAGGGATGTGTTTCTGTCTCTGCCGGAGTTTTCGGGCAGTTGGTGAAAAAAGTTATTTTGGGGCGCTGACAAAAGAAAAATTTTCCGATATAGTAGTTCTTGTAACAGATAGACGAACAGAAAGTGAGCAACCGAAAATGAAGAAGAAATGTTATCTTTACACAAGGGTTTCCACGGCTGCTCAGATTGAGGGGTACAGCCTGGAGGCACAGACGGAAAAACTGAGGGGGTATGCGGCCTACAGGGAACTGGAAATAGCCGGGGAATACTGCGATGCGGGGAAATCCGGCAAGAGCATCAAGGGCAGGCCTGCATTCCAGCAGATGCTGGATGACATTGTAAGTGAGGAAGACGGGATTTCTTTTGTCCTGGTGTTCAAGCTGTCAAGGTTTGGAAGGAATGCGGCGGATGTGCTGAAATCCATGCAGCTGCTCACGGATTATGGGGTTGACCTGGTATGCGTGGAGGATGCCATTGACAGTTCCACGCAGGGAGGGCGGCTTACCATGGCAATTCTGTCGGCTGTGGCGGAGATTGAGAAGGAAAATATCACAGTGCAGTTTCTTTCGTGAAAGATGCAGAAGCTGGGCGAAGGCGGATGGCCGGGCGGTCCGATTCCATACGGGTATAGGAACATCAATAAGAAGCTGGTCATTGAGCCGGGTGAGGCGGAGATTGTAAAGCTGATATACAATCTTTATGTACAGGATGGTATGATGGTCAATTCGGTGGTCAATTACCTGAATGGGCATGGTTATAAGAAAACTGTCAGAAATGAGCAGCGGCCATTCACTTTTGACATGGTAAAGACGATTTTGGATAATCCGGTCTATTGCGGTAAAATTCTTTATAACAGCCGAATCAATGACAAAGCAGGGAACCGGAAGAAAAAGGACATGATTGCCGTGGACGGGAATCATGAGCCGCTTGTCACGCCAAAGCAGTGGGATTTGGTGAGGATGAAGAGGGAGAAGCATAAGGGGCGAAGCAAAAAAGCAGAAGACCCGGAGAGGATCAGTCTTTTGTCAGGGCTGGTCAAGTGCCCGAAGTGCGGCAGCGGGATGATCGCAAAGAAGAATAAGAGCATCAACCATAATCATGGCGGATATTACAAAACTCTTTACTATTATGGCTGTAACAATAACAGGAAATGCAATGGCCGGGTATGTGATTTTAACCATACCTATAATCAGGAGAAAGTAGACGGCGCAGTTTTTGAGATAGTGAGCGGCTTGATGATGATTCCCGTATTTCGGGAGAGGGTGCTGCACCATCTGGGAAATACGGATGCGGCGGACGGGCTGGAGGCAAAACTGAAAAAACTAAGGAAGACGATACGGTCAGAGGAGATGAAAAAGAGAAAACTGGGAGAAGACCTGGATAATCTGGATTTTCTGGATGATGATTATGATAGAGATTATGAAAAGATCCAGGGAGAGATTGACCGGGTGTATGACCGCATTGAGAAGGCAGAGGATGAAATGGAAGGGAAGATGAAAAAACTCTCTGCGGTAAAGCAGGGCATCCAGACGGCGGACAGGATTGCGGGGCTTCTGGAACACATGGGAAAGTTATACGGGCATATGTCCTGTGAGGAGCGGCGGAAGATGTACCGGCTCTTTATTGAGAGAATTCATGTCTACCCGGAGCATCCGGATGGGAAGATTATAAAAAGCATTGCTTTCCGGTTCCCTGTGTTTTATGGGGAGGAAGAGGTGACAGAGGATAAAGCACCGGACGATCAGGTAATGTTCACTCTGGATTGCGGGGATATGGAGCTGACGGCATCGGAGGCAAAAGCGACATATGTACAGATCCGCAAATATGTTTTAGAGAAGTTCGGTGCAAAGGTTTCTTCTTTATATATTGCCCAGGTGAAGAGAAAATATGGTCTGGATTTGGGGAAGAACTACAATGTGTCAAAGAAAACGGACGCGAGGGTTCCGATCTGCCCGAAAGATAAGGAAGAATTCATCATGGATGCGCTGAAGCACTATAAGATGCTGGATGCGGATGTGGAGATGAAAGAGTAGGAGGGATTCGCGTTGAAGAGGAAGAAGTGTTATATCTACATGAGGGTTTCCACGGCGATGCAGGTGGACGGGTACAGCCTGGAAGCCCAGAAGAACCGGCTGACAAAATTTGCGCAATTTCAGAAGATGGATATTGTCCGGGAATACTGTGATGCCGGGAAATCAGGGAAGAACATCACCGGACGCCCGGAATTCTCCCAGATGCTCCGGGACATTGCGGATGGCAGAGACGGGGTGGATTATATACTGGTGTTCAAATTGTCAAGGTTTGGAAGGAATGCGGCGGATGTGCTGAATTCCCTGCAGTACATACAGGATTTCGGCGTGAACCTGATCTGCGTGGAGGACGGTATTGATTCGTCAAAGGATTCCGGAAAGCTGACTATAACTGTCCTGTCCGCGGTGGCGGAGATTGAGCGGGAGAATATTCTGGTGCAGACGATGGAGGGCAGGAAACAGAAGGCGAGGGAAGGGATGGAACGGCGGGCTGGCTCCGTTCGGATACAGGCTGGATTCCAAAACAAGCACCCTGGTGGTGGAGCCTGAGGAAGCGGAGGCTGTAAAGATTATCTATGAGAAGTTTGTCCACGACGGCATGGGAGCGGATTCCATCTGCAGTTACCTGAACCAGAGGGGATATGCAAAGCAGAAGAACCGGGAGTTTGAGCTGAATTATTTTGCGCGGGGGCTTATCATGCGGGTGTTGGACAATCCGGTATATATCGGGAAGATCACTTATGGAAAAAGCACTACGGAACGGGTGAAAGGGACCAGGGATGAATACCACCGGGTTCAGGTGGAGGATTACATGGTTACGGACGGAAAGCATGAGGCGATTATTGATGAAGAACTGTGGGCGGCGGCACAGGAGAGACGGAAGGAAACGGGTGTCAAGTGGAATAAGACGCACAGTCTGGAGCATGAACATCTTCTGTCGGGACTGCTCATCTGTCCGGTCTGTGGGAAGGGGCTTGCCGGGACTGTCCGGCGACGGAAGAATAAGAAGACCGGCGAATATAAGGATGATTTTTATTACCGGTGTCAGCACAGGAAGAAAATTGATGAGGAACATTTCTGCGATTTCAAGCCGTCCATTAACCAGAATGAGTTTAACCGGGAAGTGGAGAGTGTCATTCTGGATATGGCGGCGAATGAACAGTGGAAAGAATTTGTCCTGCGGAAGATGTCAGAGAAGGTGGATGTGAGCACGCTGGAGGCTGAGCGGGAGCAATTAAGGAAACAGTTGCGGCAAGTGATTGGGGCGAAGACGAAGCTGACGGATATGCTGGATAAGCTGGATGTGTCCGATAAACATTATGACCGTAAATATCAGGATATGCAGGACAGGCTGGATAATCTGTATGACAAGGCATCTGAACTGGAGGATACGATCGCAGATATTGACAGCCAGATAAACGGAGCCTATGAGAAGCAGATTACGGCAAAGCAGCTTTACAAAATCCTGGCGAATTTTGATAAGCTGTATTATCGGCTGACGGACCTTGAAAAGAAAGAATTTTTGAGAGACTTTATAGAAAGCGTTGAAATTTATCCGGAAAAGATGGATAATGGACGCATGCTGAAGCAGATAAACTTTAACTTTCCAGTGTATTATGATGGTGAGGTTAGCAGGGAGATAAATCTCCCGGAAATTCGGTTGCTCAATGAAAATACAGTCGAGACGGTTGTATTGCTTTCCAAACTTAAATCAAATAAGTTGAAGCATATCAATGTGGAATTAGAGATGGATGAACTTGATTTGACGGCAGCGGAAAGTAAAGCAACTTATGAGGAAATCAAGGATTTGTTCTGAAGCAAAGCGGATTGAATGTCAGCAACTTGTATATCGCACAGGTAAAGCAGAAATATGGGATTATTGAGAGGGCAAATTATAGCCTGCCGAAATTGGAAAATTCCAGACAGCCGAAATGCCCACCAGAGAAAGAAGCTGCTATAAGGGAAGCGTTGGAACATTTTGATATGATTTAAAAATTTGGTAAATGAATTGAAGGAGATAGTAATTGGTTATAGTTTCACTATTTAGTACAAGAATAAAAGCAATTGGATAAACAAAAGTGCAACGGGTGTTGCACAATTTAGAAGTGGGGTATAGGAGTGAAAACTAAAGAAAATGTAGGGGGAAAATCAAACATCATTATTTATACAACACAAGATGGTCTGACAAAAATTGAAACGACTTTTGACGAAGATACTGTATGGTTATCCATTGACCAGATGACTGAATTATTCCAAAGAGATAAATCGACGATTTCAAGGCATATAAAAAATGTCTTTTCTGAGGGTGAACTGGTGAGAGAATCAGTTGTTGCAAATTTTGCAACAACTGCGGCGGATGGGAAAACCTACCAAGTTGACTATTATAATTTAGATGTCATTATTTCTGTGGGCTATCGTGTGAAATCCAAACGCGGCACGCAGTTCAGAATTTGGGCGACTAATATACTGAAAGAGTATATGCGTAAAGGCTTTGCGCTGGATGATGAACGCTTGAAAAACTTAGGCGGCGGTGGGTATTTTAAAGAACTGCTTGAACGGATCAGGGATATTCGTGCGTCTGAAAAGGTGTTTTACAGGCAGGTATTGGAGATTTACGCTACCAGTATTGACTATGATCCCAAAGCGGAAATATCCATTCAGTTTTTTCAGAAGGTTCAGAACAAAATTCATTATGCCATTCATGGGAAGACGGCGGCGGAAGTTATTTATACAAGGGCGGATGCAGAAAAGGAATTTATGGGGCTTACCACGTTCGCAGGAAACCAGCCGACGTTGCGGGAGGCTGTCATTGCCAAGAACTATCTGGATGAAAAAGAACTTCGTGCAATGGGGCAGCTTGTGTCGGGATATTTAGATTTTGCAGAACGTCAGGCAGAACGGGAACAGGCTATGACTATGAAAGATTGGGCGGAACATTTAGATCGTATTCTTACAATGACAGGAGAGCAGTTATTGCAGGGAAATGGAAGTATCTCTCATAAGCAGGCTGTTAATAAGGCAACAGATGAATATAAGAAATATAAAGCCAGAACCATTAGTGATGTAGAAGAGGACTATTTGAACTCTATAAAAATGTTAGAACAAGAGGCAGATAAGAAATAAAAAGATATTTGATGTGGTTTGGACAATGATAATCATGTTGAGATGGTAGTTTGCCTGAGTAACAAAAATGCAAAACCAAAAGACTATGCGGAAATCGGTGTAGATGTCTTTATGCAGTTTGAGCTGATACCTTGGTCATGGACAGGCGGAACGAGGGAAGTTAGGACTCGTAGAATGGTGATCCTGGTAGACACGGGAAGTAATGAAATTGCCATTGTGGATAAAGAGACTGTTGAGAATTTAATCTACATTGTCCGTGGGCAGAAAGTGATGCTGGACACGGATCTGGCAAAAATTTACGGATACAGCACAAAGGCATTTAATCAACAGGTAAAAAATAACATCCTGAAATTCGGGCTGCGGAAGAGGAATTAAAGGAAAGCTTAAAAGATTCCGATGGATTTGTTGCCAGGGAAATTTGGGAGCATTTGGGTTTATCTTTTGAATGGGATAACTACAGGCGGAAGCACGACCAAAGCTATAATCGGCCTATATTTCGCGCCTATTACAGACTGATCCGCAAGGGAGATCTCCTGGTATGCGGCAGAAATCCCGGAACTTTTAAGGAACCTGTTTATGTATTTGAAAAGTTTGTTTTCGCATGGAAGGGGAATGCGAAAACACACCAGAACAAAAAGATAGGATGTAAGAAAGGAAAATCGGATGAGCAGATTAAATGTTTTAGATTTGTCGCAATATATGGCAAATGAGGAATTGCGCCTGGAAAATCAAAATTTTAAAAACTGCAAAATATCTGAGATAAAAAATAAGTTTTTAACAATTTACAGATGCCGTTTTAACAATGTTGAATTCGAAAATTCTTTTCATGAAGTGTACGCTTCCTTTAAGGAGTGCGAATTTGAAGAATGCGTGTTTCGGGATACATTCCAGGGGGAGGATTTGGAGTTAGTAGTACAGGAAAACATTTGTTATAGATCCTTCCAAGTGCAGTCCAACATAGTTAATTGCAAATTTATCAATTGTAATTTTACAGACATTGCAATAGAAGGTGACTTAAGTTTCATTGGACTGGAATTGAAGAGCGGAACGATAGAAAATTTCAGTTTCCATGGGAATCAAGTGATGCAGAACAGTTTTTCTGATTTGCAGATATCAAATATGGATTTAGAATGTGCGTTTATAAAAAACAGATTGGAACGAATTGACCTGAAAGGGGTAAAAATAAAGGAGTATTGCAAGGATAATATACTGATAGAATGTGAGCCAAATACAATTGAAATGATGTAAGAAATTCTGAGTACGATCAGGTGAAGGGGAAACACAAATGAACTATGAGGAGCTTTCCATAAGAGGATTCATCAATGAGGTGAAGGAGGTATCCAGCGGGCCGCACCCGAGGAAATTCTGCTTTTTGCTGGGGGCGGGGGCATCCATATCATCGGGAATAAAGTCCGGGCAGGAGCTGGTCAACATTTGGGACAGAGAGCTACAGGAGAGAAACGCGGAGAAGCATTTAGAGTGGAAAACCAGGCTGAAGATCACCGAGGAAAATAAGTACAGCTTCTACAGTAAATTTTATGAGGAGCGTTTCCGGCGGCATCCGGCCGACGGATATAACTTTCTGGAAAAGCTGATGGAGCATGCCAAGCCCAGCGTGGGGTATGTTATGCTTTCCTACCTGCTGACAAAGACAAAGCATAATGTGGTGATAACAACTAATTTTGACCATTTGACGGAGGATGCGGTAAATTATTATGCCCAGACAATTCCGTTGGTGGTGGGACATGAATCTCTGGCGCACTATGTGAACAGGCAGATCAACAGACCCACGGTGATAAAGATACACAGGGATCTTCTGTTTGACCCGAAAAACAGAACGGACGAGCTTGAAGAATTACATGAAAACTGGAAAAAGGCGTTAGGGGAGATTTTTACCGAATACCATCCGATCTTTATCGGGTATGCGGGGAATGACAACAGCCTTATGAATTTTCTGCTGGAAAACAGCGATAAATTCAGGGATAATGAGTGGTCATTTCCCTATTGGATGCTTTACGGCAATGAGGAAGCCGACGGGAAGGCTTTGGATTTTTTAACAAATGCGGGAGGGTATCTGATTCGGCATAACGGCTTTGACGAGGTGATGTATCTGCTGGGGGCGGCTTTCTCTTATAAGCTGCAATCCAGGGAGGAGTTTCTTGATGATGCCGAAAAGCGTTACCTGGAGCTTTCCAATGCCATTGACAAATTTACCGAAAGCTCGATGAAGCAGCAGGAAGGGAAACAGACAGGTAAAGCGGGAGAAGAACAGGAAGTAAACCGGACAGGTGAAGCAGGAGAAGAGCAGGAGGAAGCCACGGCAATTGAGCAGGCCATGGAAGAGGTTACAAGCCAGTCAGAGCAAATGCGTATGTACAGGAAGGCAATTTATTTACATAACGGCGGCAGATATGAGGAAGCGTTGGAAATTGAAAAGCAATTGGTAAAAATGGCTCCTGAAAATTCACGTTATCACTATAGTCTGGGAGTAACCTTGCATGAGCTGAAAAGATATGAAGAGGCGGAAAGGGAGAAGCGAAGGGCGACAGAGTTGGAGCCGGAAAATGCCAGATATTACGACAGTCTGGGGATAATTTTGCATGAGCTGAAAAGATATGAGGAGGCGGAAAGGGAGAAGCGAAAGGCGGTAACGCTGGAGCCGGAAGTCGCCAGATACCATGACGGCTTGGGGGTAACGTTGCATGAATTGAAGAGATATGAGGAAGCAGTGGAAGAGAAGAGAAGGGCGACTGAGCTGGAGCCGTCGAATGCCAGGTATCATGATAGTCTGAGCGTGACCCTGCATAAGATAGGAAAACTTGAGGCGGCGGCGGGAGAAGCAAGGAAAGCAATAGCGCTTGAGCCGCTGAACGCATTCTATCATGATAGTCTGAGCGCAACTCTGCACAAGATGGAGAGATATGAGGAGGCGGAGGAAGAAGCAAGAAAGGCACTTCAATTGGAACCGTTTAATGCAAATTATCATGACCGTTTGGGCATAACCTTACATGAGATGAAAAGGTATGAAGAAGCGGAGAAGGAGAAACGGAGGGCAGTGGAACTTGAGCCGGCAAACGCAAGGTATCATGACAGCCTTGGAGTAACCCTGCATGAGATGAAAAAGTATGAAGAAGCGGAGAAAGAGGCGAAGAAGGCGATAGAGCTTGACCCGCAGAATGCAGGTTATTATAACAGCTTTGGGATAACTCTTCATAATATGGAAAGATACAAAGAGGCGGAAGAAGAGATAAGAAAAGCGATAGAGCTTGATCCGCAGAATGCGTGCTATCATAACAGCCTCGGGATAGCCCTGTATGCAATGGGAAGCTATGAGGAAGCACAAAAGGCGATCCGGAAGGCCATAGAACTGGAACCCGGGAACGAGGAATATTCACGCGACCTGGATTTTGTCCTGAACGAAACAAACAAGGGGAATACAAATGAAAATAATACACTGCGCGGACCTGCACCTTGATTCCAGGATGAATGCAAATCTGGAGAAAGACAAGGCAAAGGAGCGAAAAGGAGAAATTTTACATACCTTTGAAAGAATGATAACCTATGCCGCAGAGAACGAGGTATCGGCAATTCTGATAGCCGGAGATCTGTTTGACACAAAGAACATTTCTGCCACCGCCAGGAATACCGTTCTTCACCAGATTACGGCACATCCCGCAATCCGTTTTTACTACCTGAAGGGCAACCATGACCGGGACAATTTTCTCTCGGGGCTGGAGGACCTGCCGGAAAACCTGAAGCTGTTTGGTTCGGAATGGACCTCCTACGAGGAGGCCGAAGGCCGGATTACCGTGTGGGGAATGGAGCTGTCAGCAGAAAATGCGGAGTCGGCCTGGGTGTCTCTTGTGCTGGATTCCAGAAAATATAACATTGTCATGCTTCATGGCCAGGAGGCCCGGAGCGCGTCAAAGGATCGGGCGGAAATCATTAACCTGAAGGCGTTGAGAAACAAGGGCATTGATTATCTTGCTCTGGGCCATATTCATGCCTACAGGAAGGAACAGTTGGACGCCAGAGGAATTTACTGCTATCCGGGGTGTCTGGAGGGAAGAGGATTTGACGAATGCGGGGAGCATGGCTTTGTACTGCTGGAAATAGAGGAGGAGACGGGGAATTGCAGACAGGATTTTGTCCCCTTTGCCCAACGACGGCTGTATACGGTCAGTGTGGACGTGACGGACTGCCAGACTACGGCGGAGTTGATCTCCAGAGTTGAGCCGGTTCTGGGGGATGCCGGATGCGGCCCTGAGAGCATGGTAAAGATTGTGCTCACGGGAATGCTGGATGTTGCATGTGAAAAGGATATGGCCTACCTTTTGTCCTCGTTCCGGCAGCGCTTCTATTATGTGAAGGTATACGACGAGACATCGCTCAAGATAGATGTTGAGGATTACATGCTGGATCAGTCCCTTAAGGGAGAGTTTGTGCGTCAGGTGATGGCGGACGAGGCTCTCGCAGAGGAGGATAAAAAGATCATGATCCGTTACGGCCTGCAGGCCATTGCCGGAGAGGAGGTGCAGTAATCATGAGAATTTTATCCTGCCATATTGAAAACTTTGGAAAGCTGCATGATTACTCCGCGGACTTTCGTGATGGCGCCAATATTGTCTGTCAGGAAAACGGTTGGGGGAAAAGTACCTTTGTGGCGTTTCTCCGCGCCATGTTTTATGGATTGGAGGGGGACAGAAAGAGAAGTCTTGAGGAAA
>Ga0224748_10689_pt1 | contig 10784 bp, 13 predicted proteins | sample LIM_F_Water_Neg_FD_182074 | JGI IMG/M metagenome (GOLD analysis project Ga0224748, IMG submission 182074) | Enriched cells from gastrointestinal tract of the lab mouse from Pacific Northwest National Laboratory (PNNL), Richland, Washington... | ecosystem: Host-associated > Mammals > Digestive...
GTTCTTCTTCTGAGCGAACATGGCATTGACCTGTCGAGGGGAAGCCCAAGTGGCGGAGCCATGTTCCTCACCATCCCTGGTCCTGCCCTGCTGGTCGGCATAGAGGCAGATTCCCATAATGTACGCCCCGGTGCAGACCAGGATGGTCACCAGACTATACTCCGTCCAGTGAATACGGAAGGGGTGTTCCATAGCCGCTGTCAGGTTTGTGATGATGTCCGGCAGGCCGCCGCCCAAGGACTGCGCCAGCAGCAGCGCCGCCCAAACTATCAGGGGATAGAGAAGCAGATATCCCACAATACCGCCTGTCTGTGATTGCTTTTTCAGTATAGATCACCTCCATAATGAAAGGGACTTTCAGCTGTGCTGAAAGTCCCTTTTATTAACCATTGATAATCACACAAGGAATGTCAAGTCTTTGCGCATAGTCCAACGTGTTTTTGGTTCCGCCACGCTCTCCGTTAAACACAGCGATCACCAGATTAGAGTGGCGGCACATCCATTCGTTCCTGGCCTGATAAGACGCATAGGAAAAGCTGGGGCATATCGTTCGCTCCAAATCCGCTTGTGCCAGCACCCTTTGGAACCGCTCCGTCCACCCGCCGCCCCAATGTAGGCCGAAGCCCGGATGGGGCAGAGCACAGATCAGTTTCAAGCGCCGATTCTGCTCCCGCAGCCGAAGGACAATTTCAGCAGCAACTAGGTCCGTTCCCATTGCCATACCTGTAATAAAGGTAGTGAAGCCTCTTGCGATAGCTCTCCTGATCTCCGTCTCCAGCAGCCGTCTCAGCTCTTCTTCCGTGATGTTCAGCTTATCAGGCCGATGTCCAGTGAAGCAGCAGCGGTGTTTTCTCAGTTCATTCTGGTCCATGAATAGCACGCTCCATGTTGTTTGATTTTTCTATTATACTACTATAAGCGTTCATATCAAGATAAGAATGACGATTAAATCGGGAATATTACCTTTTGTGCCGTTATAGAATAGCTTTGGCTGCGGAGGTGATATTATGGACGCAGATTTTATTCGCAAGAGGCTCACACAGCTAAGAATGCAGAAGGGTGTCTCCGAATATCAAATGAGTTTGGATATGGGCCATAGCCGCAGCTATATTCAAAGTATAGTTTCTGGGAAATCACTGCCCTCTATGTCTGAATTTCTCTATATCTGCGAGTATTTGGGCGTAACACCCAGTGCGTTCTTTGATGAGCAGATGGAAAATCCGGCACTGCTGCAGAAGGCCATTGAAGAAATGCGAACCCTGCCGGATCGGGATATTCTATCGCTGCTTAGTTTGATTGAACGATTCAAAGAAAAATAGCGATGATGGCTGCCACCGTCTTATCTGGTTTTGAGCCTGTTCTTTGTAGCTGCCTTTGCCTTTTCTTTGGCCGGAGCGGACGGTTTCTTGAGCTGTACCTGATACACCTTCAGCCGCGCCGCCACAGAAGGACGCTCACGCATCGTCCTCGAAGCGCCGTTCTCTTTGTGTGTAGATGAGCTGGTTTTTATAACGGGCGAGTCTCGTTCCGACCGAGAACCGTTTTTTTGCTTGTTCTCCTGACGATGGGTCACAGGGGCCTCCTGGGGCCTCAAAACGGGCTTCTTTCGCTCCGGTTCCGGGGACTGGCGCTCCTGCCGCTTGTCCTTGGGCGGCTCTTGGTTCTGCCGTTCCCGCCGCCTGTCCTGTACCCGCTCCGGGGCCTGCCGTTCTTGGAACACCTCATGTCCCTGCTGGAGCGGTTTTGTGGGTTTCCGGTCCAGCTCTGGGGGCAGGGTGTACAGGATGCGCTCAAAAATGGCGTTGGCCCGCTCCAATTCCGTCACCGGCAGAATCACATCCACCAGCTTCCCTTTATCGTCCTTATCTTTAATTGCTGAGAACAACAGCTTATGTTTTTTCGCCTGCTTTTTGAACTCCTTATACTGCTGGGGTGTCATGGGGAACCGCCGTAAATCCCGTGTCTCTCCCAGCATTTTTCTCATATTGACCTTGCCGGATAGGGTCTTGCGGTTACTGGCCAGCGCCATGGTCAGGGCCAGCATATTCTTCAGGGCCGAGCCGGACAGCCGCACCATCACCTCCGTACCGGAGAGCATCATGCGTACCATCTGGTCAGCGGCCTCACCGCCTCCTACGTTCATCTTGGTCCACCTCCTTGGTGCGTTCTTCAATTTTATTGATATCGTGCTCCATCTGGGGGAGCCTGTCTAAAATATCACGGCAGAGGGCCAGCTTTTTCCGTGACTCTCGAATCTGCCGGTTGATCTCCGCCACCTGTTCGTAAATTTCTGCCTTTTCGTTTGAGAGCTGTTCTCTGGGGATGGCGCACTGTTCCAGCACAGCCACCGCCTCCATGTACCGGGCGTACTCCGCCTCCATGCCGGACAGGCCGTCCTCATAGAGCACCTTGACAGGGGCCAGAGCCTCCACATCCGCCAGGGCCGTGTACAGCTTCTGGCGCTTCTTCTTCCGCACATTGAGGATGGTCCGCTGCTTCATCAGATTGGCCAGCGATTCCTCCGTGCGGGCCTGGAGGGCTGTTGCATCCCCCAGGGTGGCGATATCGTTCTCCCGGAGGAAGTCAAACTGCTCCCGGTATCTCTGGGTCTTCATCACCTCCTGCCGGAGCTGAGGCGTCATCCGGGGCGGATACCGTTGCTGCCCGATCTTGCCCAGGACGTAGAGATAGTGGACATATAGTGCCATGATTCCAGTGTATTTTGGGTGCTTTTTGTAGGGCTTGTAGGTTGGCCGGTAAATGACGGCGGGCCTGCGTCCGGCCTCGATGTCCTCCAGGCCGCTCTGAATCGCCGCTCGGATACCGTCCTCGGTGAACAGCGCATTTTTCCGGCCTGGGTACATGAACCGCTCTTGACCCCGCAGCCGGAAGCCCAGCCGATTCCCATGGCTGATCTCCCAGCCTTTGTGTTCCATGAGCATAAAGAAGTGGCCCAGGTCGTTGGCGTCCTGGATGGCCGTCCGCAGGTCCGCCTCCAGCATGGAGCGGAAGGTGGGCTGACCCTTGGACTGGCGCAGCCATTCAATGTAGCTGACTGCCTTACCAGAACTGCCCTCCATGATGACCGACAGCCCACGTTCCCGGCACAGCCGGTCCGAGGTGGCCCGGATCTGCTGGTAGTAGCTCTGGGCGTTGCTGTGGTACTTCTCTCCGGTGTCGGCATTCACGGAATTGAAAACCAGGTGGGCGTGGATATGCTCCTGATCCACATGGACTCCGATCACCGTTTCGTACCCCGGCAGATGCTCTTTGGCAAACTCTGTGGCAATCTCCAGGGCCTGTTCCGGCGTGACCTCCCCTGGCTTGAAGGACTGGATGATGTGGTAGTACATCACTCCTTCCTCCTTGCCGTAGGCCCGCTTGGTATCCAGCATCTGGCGGCACTCCCGGCCAGGATCGCAGTTGAGGTGGGCAGTGAGAACGCGCTCCTGGGTCTTGTCCCCGTTGAGGACGTAGCTGATTCCCACATCCAAGCGGCCCTTCCGGGCAAGAATTTTTGTGATGGCCATGTTCCCGTCTCCTGTGGTATAATGGTTCCAGCAAACTTTAGGAGATAAATATGTGGTTTTTATTTGCGTTAGGATCGTCCATATTTGCGGCACTCACCTCGATTTTAGCCAAGATCGGTATTGACGGCGTAAACTCGAACCTTGCGACAGCCGTCCGTACCTCCGTTGTACTGCTGATGTCCTGGGGGATGGTATTCCTCACAAACACACAGGGCGGCATTGTAGAGATCAGCAGGCGGAGCTGGCTTTTCCTGATCTTGTCCGGTATTGCCACGGGAGCCTCTTGGCTGTGCTATTATAAGGCCCTGCAAATTGGCGAGGCATCGAAAGTGGTACCCATCGACAAGCTGAGTGTTGTGATCACCATGATTCTGGCGGCAGTCATTCTGCACGAACAGTTTACGCCCAAATCCATCCTGGGCTGTGTTTTAATTGGCGTTGGTACTCTGCTGATGGTGCTGTGATGGTGAGCAGCTACTTTTTAGCGATCTGGTACATCAGCTCGTAGACCTGATCCAGCAGGAACAGCCCCCGCTTGGCATCCTCGGCCCTGGCAATCCCGGCGTTGACACTGCGGGCGATCTGGTTGATGTTATTTCCAATGTGGTGGATTTCCGTCCGCAGTTCCTTGATCTCTTGGGAGGGGCGAGCCTTGATCTCTGCGCCTTGGATCAGACGGCGCAGGTAGGCCGTCTTGGAGAGTCCACAGCGGCGGGCACAGCCCTCTAAGCGTTCTTTTTCTTCCTGAGACAGCCGCAGACATATCTCATATTTCATATTTCTTTTTCATCAAATCTCCTTTCTACGGCCTATGGCCTCCAGGTTTCCCGCCTGCAGGCGGCATAGGGGACAGGGGATTTCCCCTGCAAGTGCGCAAAAGATATCTTTGTGCTATGCTTGCGGGTATACTCGCCCTACGGGGCGAGTATACCCTGCGCCCGCCTTAAGGCGGGCAAAGAAGAGCCGGGACGAGCCCGGCCAACCTGGGTGTATAATAATCCGAGGATGGTAAAGTGGGACTTATGCTTGCTGGGCGCCTGCTCTGGCAGGAGTGCTTTTGAGTGGAGACACCCCGTTCATTCCAAGAAGGATTCGATGTTTAGGTTGGTTGGGTTCGGCCTGGTTCGACTACCCGCATTACAATGCCAGCATATTGAACTTCACAGGAATGGTTTGATGCACCATCCAATCAGAGAAGGAGGAATGGCCTATGCCGGAAAAACCAGTAGCGGGCATTGATGTCAGCAAAGATTTTAGTGATATGTGCATCATTACGCCAGACAACAAAGTTTTCCAAACAGTTCACATCTTCCATGATGCCACAAGTCTGCGACGCTCTCTTGCCGCACTGGAGGCGGCAGCACGGGAATTTAGGGAAAAGCCTGTGATCGTGATGGAGTCCACTGCCCATTATCACCGAGTGATTGCGCAATTTCTGCAATCAGCTGGATATGAAGTCATGGTCATTAACCCCATGCAGTCGGGCGCTCTCAAAAACATCAACATCCGCAAGGTAAAAAGCGATAAATCTGATGCGCATCGGTTAGCGTTGCTCTATCGTTTGAAAACCTTACACACCACGAACCAGCCAAACGAACTGCTGAGCAACATACGAGATTATTGCCGCCAGCGTGCTGATATTATGAATAGCCATACTGCGTATGTGAACCGATTGACTTCACTGCTGGATCAGGCTTTCCCAGGCTATGCGCGAGTTTTCAGCCGTGTTGCGTGCAAATCCTCGCTTGGTATCCTAAAGACATATCCGTCCCCGGCAGCCATCCTTGCTGCTGACCCCGAGCAGCTGGCAGAAACCATCTCAAAGTATGCCAGGAGAGGTGTTACTACGGATTATGTGATAAAGAAAGTGGCTGCACTTCGGAGGGCGGCGGAAAATGCGGAGGAGATCAACTTGAAACGAGAGGCGTATTCCGTCCTGATCGTCACGGTTGCGGAACTGCTTGAGGGACTTCAGCGGCATATCGAAACACTAAAAAAGCGAATCATTGAACTGGCAACTGAGGACCCATCCGTTAAATTCGAGGTTAGTCTGCTCCAGACAATTCCCGGAATTGGCCTCTATTCCGCTGTCCTGCTGCGCGCCGAAATTGGTGATTTCTCGTTATTCCAAAAGCCAAAGCAGCTTGTCGCGTTCTTTGGCATGGACCCGTCTACCAGACAGTCTGGTAAATTTGTTGGAACCAAGACCAAAATCTCCAAGCGCGGCTCTCCCTATGCCAGAGCAATTCTGGATATTTGCGCACAGTCTGCTGTACATCCAGTGAAGGGAAAAGAACCCGCAAATCCCGTTTTGGCCAATTACTATGCTGAGAAAGTTAAAACGAAAGAACCCAAAGTTGTGAAATGTATCATCATGCGTAAATTGGTCAACATCATATTTGCTGTGCTGAGGGATAAAAAACCTTTTGAACTTCGCACCCCAGAAGAACATATCGAACTTCTGAAACACCCCAACATTTCACGTGCAGCCTAAGAAACTTATCTTGTTAAAGTGACCTGAGATCAACATAGGCACTCTTGTGCAGAGAGGGGCAACGCCCCTCTTGATTACTCCAAAGTACAGGCACACGAGGCTGTCAAGGCCGCCGAAGGCGTGGCGAAGCCAATGCCTTGACTGGCTTGTGGGCCTGTGCTACCTGCTTACACCCTGTTTGAACGCCACCCTTCGAGTGGCTCTATTTTTGATGTCTTTATTTGTAAAGTTAAAATTTCCTATCCCTTAAAATTCCTCTTGACAAATGCTTAGTTGGTCTCCCTCACCGCCCCCCTGGGCGGTGAGGGCCTCGGCCCCGCCGATGGCGGGGCTTCGTTCCAAGCGGTAGGGTAATTGGAATGGGCGGGCGGAGCCCGCGTCCTCAAAGGGAAAGACAGATAAATGGGGCATTCTCGTCCAGCAAAGTGTTTGCCTGTGCGGCTTTTTGGAGATCTTCATTCCAGGCAAGGGTGTTATATACTGACACCCTTGCCAAATAAAAACCCCAATTTGAGGACAGGCAGGGTGTCAATACATAACACCCTGCCTGCGGTCCTACCGCTCCAGGGACTTTTTGTGTTTGGGTTTCTGATGTTGCACAGTGTCCTGTTCCGGCGCACTATAATTGGAGAGTTCCGTTTTCAGTGTAGAAGCCAGCTCCTGAACAACGGTATCGTTGGGGTGTCCGGCCCAGAGCGTGGAAACAGCCAGGGACAGTTGGCTGATGCTGTATTTTCCACCCTGCTGGATAAACTGGACGATCTCCGCGACCTGCCCTTTGTGAAGTTCTCTGTCCTCCGGGAGCGGGTCGCAGCGATGCAGCAGTTCATAGTATAGGGCTGCGATCCGGCCCGGTGTGTTGGCGGTGAAGTAGGGATCATCCCACTCTGCGAAGGGGACGATGGACATCGTTTGGCGGCCACCCTCCGCCTGCTCCCACACATGCACCCGGTCAAAACCGATCTCACGGGAGACTTGGGCCAAGATATCCATGACCGCAGGATCGTCCCGAAGACGTTCCGACCGGGTGAAGTCGGTGACGAGATAGTTCTCTCCCTGACGCACATGGAGGATGTCGGCGGCACTCATACCGTCCACGCTCTCCAGGCCCAGGGTCAGGCGGGCGGGAGGCTGTCCATCCGGGCTGGGTTCTGCGGCCTCGTTGTTATAAGGTCCACTCCGCAGTTCGTCAAACCGGGCTTTTGCCGCTTCAAAAGAAGGGAAATGTTCCAGCGGACTGCGGTTTTCTGCGTTGTCCGCCCAGGTTTTCAGGTCTGCGATGATGTAGAAGCCCCACCCGCTGCCGGACTCCTGGGCCGATTCCTGCACAGGCTCAAGCTGTTCCACAGACAGGGGGCGGAGGCAGTCCAGGTGCTTGGCGGCGTAGATGGCGTTGTCGGTGAGCTGCCTCTGCCATGCCCCCACGATGGGCGCCCATCGGAAACCGCCGTGCCGCATGGCCGAGCAGATATCCCGATCTGGTTTTTCATCGAAGAACACCTGGAGCCGGTTGGCCTGCCGGTCCATCTTCACTTCACCGCCATCAAATGCCCAGCCCTCATATTCCGTCTCCGCTTTCACAGACAACTCCTCGATCCGTTTCCTGGTCTGGCGGATCATCGAATTGTTATTGGTAAGGTGAAAGCTCGGATAGGGTTTCGGTTCTGGATGCCAGTCGCGGGCCATGGAATCTTTCAGTTTTTCGATTTCCTCTGGGGTAAGGTGAGGGCAGCCATCCAGGGTCTTGTGTTTCCGATAGTAGGCGTTGATCGCTTTCATCCGCTCCTGTTCCTGCTCCAGCCCTGCCAGCTTCGACTTCAGCTTCCGCACAGCCTCCGGGTCATCGGCGCTGATGCCGCCCCTGCCTGTGCCGCGGATCTTGTCCAGCAGGCCCTGGATCTGCCGCCACTCCGCCATGTTGGCGTCTGCGGCCCGATTCTGTTTCTCCTTTTGGCGGGCAGGGAAATTACTACCATCTGCGATCAGGATGGACGGCACACGGGCGGTAATTGCAAAATCCTGATTCATGTTCTCCGCCAGCCTGCGGGCGTAGGTGTCCAGCAGACGGTCTATCTTCTCATGGTGGATGGGGTCCACCACCCGCTTCTGCTGCTCCGCGATCTCGGAGGCTTTATCCACTGCCTGCCGGTATGAGGCGGTGGCGCTTCCCGGCACATAGTCGGAGTAGCTGTTCATTGCCTTGGCCCTGCGGGCCAGCTCTTCATTGATGGGGTAATACGGAATCATTTGTTACCTCCAGGTTATAAAAAGGCCGAGAAACATGTCCCTGCGGACAAAGCTCTCGGCTATCGCTCCTGTATTTTTCTCTTTTTGGGACGATCTTTCGGAACAGATGGCAAGAGTTCAGCAGGTGGTACATCGGAGCGCAGTAGTCCTAGAAGGCTGTGCCGCGCTCCGATGTTCGTTGCTGTGATCTCTTTGACACACTGCCGCAGCCAGGGAAGCTGTTCCGCCATCTGCTGAACAAGAACAGCCACATCCAGTGCGGTCAGCGCCGTTCTGGAAACATACACGGAATACTGTCGCCGCTCAAAGCCGCTGGTGTCCATGAACCGCTGGATATCCTTGTAGGCCCGCTTGAAAAACTGCGGGTCCTGGGCCGTCTCTTTGCGGGGATAGTGCTGTCTCAGCGCCTCTTGGTTCAGGTCGAAGGTGATCTGTTTCCTGCTCCCCATACTACACAGTTCCCTGCGCCTTTCCGGCCTGGGCGAGTATATCCTCCTCGCCGTCCTCGTCCTGCCAGACACAGGAGACGGCGCAGGCCATGAACCATTCGGAGCGCAGCAGGGACAGGATGATATCCCACATACAGGCGAAGTCATCGCCGTGGCCCTTGTCCTTGAAAGACAGGGCATTGCCGTCAGCAGTGCATGGAAGGTCATAGGCGGCGAACAGGCTTTTTACTGTCTGATACACATCCTCCAGTGTGCAGCCCCGTCGTTCTACGGCGGCCTTGTCAAAGGTAAAGTTTACTGTCATTTCAGCGCCCCCTTTTTATTTGGTAGCCCACATCATACCGCACCTTCACGGCAATATCCAGATAAATCGGCAGACAGTTATCGGTCACGCCGCCTGCGCCAGTTCCTGGGCAATCCGCTCCCTGGCGAGACGGGCATACTCGTCCGTGACCTCGATGCCGGTGGCGGTGTAGCCCTCCAGCACGGCGGCCAGGACGGTGGTGCCGGACCCGGCGAAGGGGTCCAGGATATGCCCACCCGGCTCGGTGATCCGCACGATGTCCCGCATGAGCTGGAGGGGCTTCTCTGTCAGGTGGATGCGGTTTTGGGGGTTGCCGTACTTGAACACCCCCGGCAGGCAGGGGACGGGGCGGTTGATGGGCATATCGCCGTTGGAGCCCCATACGATGTACTCCGCCTGCTGGCGGAAACGGCCCTTCTGAGGCCGGGAGTTGCCCTTGTCCCAGACAGCGGTGCCGCGCCAGATCCAACCAGCCCACTGGAGGGCGTCCGAGGCGGCGGGGAGCTGCCGCCAGTCGATGAACATACACACCGGCGCTCCGGGCCTGCACAGCTTCCGGGCGTCCGCCAGCCACTCCGCCGCCCAGCGGGTCCAGGACCGCTGGTCCTTGGCGTCCCCCTCGAAGGGCGGGGGCGCGTGGTCCCCCATGCTGGAATACTTCTTGGCGGTGGACTTGTTCTTCTCCGCCTGGGTGCGGCCCCCGGAGGCGTAGGGCGGGTCGGTGATGATAGCGTCGAAGGTTCCGGGAGAGAAGCCCCTCAGCAGTTTCAAGGCATCGCCCTGGATGATCTCCCACTTATCGTTCATGGGCATTCCTCACTTTCTTTTTCGTAGATTTTTGGGGCATAGTAGGCGGAGACAGCTCTGTCTCCACATACTCGCTGATGATGTTGAGGGCCTCATGATAGCTCCCGCAGGCGGTCACACGGTTGAACATCTCATCAGCCTGCTCCTTCATCCCGGCCCGCTTCAACACGCGGGAGGCTTGGCCCAGGATACCGAAAATGTTGCCGTCCTGGCCCAGCAGCTCCATCCGGGGCTTCTGGGGCTGCGGTTCCGCTTGGACGAAGCCGCCCAGCCGGTTGGGGACATAGTCGGACAGCCATGTGCCGCCGAATTGTTCGTGGGTCTGGATACGCCACATGGCCAGCCTGCCCACATCCAGCTTGGCCCCTTCAAAGGGGAACAGCAGGCAGGTCACGCCATCGTGCTGGAAAGAGGACACGTTCTCAAACTTACTGCCGTCCAGCAGGATGCCGGTATCGGTGAGCAGGCCGTTGATGCCGTCCACCCACTCCTGGGGATCGCCGCCGCAGCCCTGAAGGATGAGGCCCTCCTTATCCTCCATGTGCCGCAAGTCATCTGTGGTGATCTGTTTTACTGTGTTATCGTTCATCTGGATTTTTCCTCCTTTCTGCTGCTCATCGCGAACGCTTACCTTTCCGGGCGGCCTGTCTGCGGGGCGGGCTGCGCCCAATGGTCTCCTGGTCGGTCTTGACCTCAATGCCCAGATCCATAGCGTGGCGGATCTCCGCCCACATCCCCGCCGTCCACTCTGCACCATAGACGTGGACTTCCTGACAGGACTCCACCAGCCGAAGGCCCATGTCCCGCGCTGCCTGATCCTGTACAGGGTCCTCCGGGTCAGCAATGGGCGGGAACATCAGGTGGGGACAGACAGGAATGTCCCCCGCTTGGAACACCTCCTGGGCCTTTTGGCGGGCGAACTCGATGTTTTTCTCTACATCCCCCCGAAGGGG
>Ga0224748_10690_pt1 | contig 10782 bp, 9 predicted proteins | sample LIM_F_Water_Neg_FD_182074 | JGI IMG/M metagenome (GOLD analysis project Ga0224748, IMG submission 182074) | Enriched cells from gastrointestinal tract of the lab mouse from Pacific Northwest National Laboratory (PNNL), Richland, Washington... | ecosystem: Host-associated > Mammals > Digestive...
GTCTTTAATTCCTATTTTAGACGGAATGTGTGAATGGGGTGATAAAAACAGATTATAAAATGGGGAATGAGAGGGATTCCGTAGTCGTCGGCATTGGTGGTATTTTTGCTTCTTTACCGTACATGGGCAATTTGCACAAGTACATTATCTTGCATATAAATCCTAAAGGTTTTCTTAAGATGCTTGACAGGGGCAGGAAAGAGTGATATATTTTTGTCAAGCAATTGAAAGGGAGTAGCTGAACACCTGAAAACGGGTGGGTTTGAAACCGTCAACCGATATCGAGAGATATCCGTATCAAATGAGATAGCAAGACTTTTATTGTGGCTGGTGTCATGATAGAGGTCTTTTTTTAATTTTGCAGGATACAGCCACATCGACTTGCTGACAGGGAAAAACTGCAATTGTTTAAACGAAAGAAAGTGAGGAAATGGAAATGGCAGAGGAACAAAGAAAACAGGAAATCAGAGAAGCGCTGGGTGCGGGCGCACGGGCGCTTACAAGTCTGAGAGAAGCACAGGAAAAGCTGGAAAGCGCAAGAAAATGGGGCGTCGTAGATCTGTTCGGAGGCGGATTTGTGACGGATATGATCAAGCATTCGAGAATGGACGATGCTATAAACTGCATGGAGACAGCAAAAAGGGATCTGCAGCGGTTCCAGAAGGAACTGGGAGACGTGGAGGTACCTATGGACCTGCGGATAGAGATCAGTACATTTCTTTCGTTTGCGGACTTTTTCTTTGACGGCCTTGTGGCGGACTATCTGGTGCAGAAAAGGATTGTGCAGGCCAGGGAACAGGTGGACGAAGCGATAGGCTATGTAGAAAGCCTGATGGCGGAGCTGAAGCGAATCGTATGAAGAGAGAGCCTGCAGAGGTTTCGACCAGAGGGCAGCGGGCAATTCAAAATGATAGCCAAAGCTGCTGGAGAAGAATCCGGCGGCGGTCCGGAACGGCTTGTTTGCTGTTCTGAGCAATGACGGAACATGGACACTACACATATATTATAAAAAAAGAAAGGATGAATTGTTATGGGATGTTTGGGAAATTTACTGTGGTTTATATTCGGCGGTCTGGTGACGGGATTGAGCTGGTGCCTGGCAGGCTGTCTGTGGTGTATTTCGATCGTCGGGATCCCGGTGGGACTGCAGTGCTTTAAGTTTGCGCAGCTCAGCTTCTTTCCGTTTGGGAAGGAGGTCCAGTACGGAGGAGGAGCGGGATCATTTTTACTGAATGTGATATGGCTTCTGATCTCGGGGCTGCCGCTGGCTCTGGAGCATCTGGTGATCGGAGGAGTGATGTGTATTACGGTGATCGGGATTCCATTTGGTCTGCAGCATTTTAAACTGGCGAAGCTGGCTTTGATGCCGTTTGGGACTGTGGTGTATTAAGGACATTATGATGAGAACGGATACGGTCTGGCCTGGAGAGGGATGTGAAATATCTCCGGGCCGGGCCGTATTTTATTCCCGTGAAGAAGCGGGCCATGCCTGCATGGATATTTGGCGTCTGCCGGGAGGGCTGCCAAGTGCCGGCGGTACTGACTTAGCAACGACAGCAGCGGAGTGCAGTCCAAATACCCCGCAGCTTGCTGTGCTGGAATTATGCTGTGCCGTCAGTTTGCTGCGGGGTATTTGGCTCTGTGATTTCCTGCTGCTGCTCCAGGAGATGACGGAGTATAAAGTCCCGGAAGTTCGTGACCGCAGGAGTCAGGTATACCTGCTTGTTGGAAACCATGTAAATATTGCCTTCCCAGGCAGGACGGACAATGGGGAGGATCTTTACATTCAGCTTCAGGAGGATCTCACGGTAGGGGGTGACGGCAATTCCGAAGCCGTAAGCAACAAGGCCGAAGATGATCTGCTCCTCGTCTGTTTCGTAGGCAATCTCCGGGCGGCGGCCGACGGTTTCGAACAGCTCGTCGATGACGAAACGCAGCCCGGTTTTATTATTAAAATAGATATAAGGATACTGCAGTGTGTCCTCCAGGGAAATAGAGGTGTTTTTTGCAAGCGGATGGTCTTTCGGTACGATCAGGACGAGCTCCTGGCGGTCGATGGGGACGCAGGAGAGGTCGTCGGATTCTACAGGGCGGACGCAGAATATCAGGTCATATTTTCGAAGCCTCAGGCCCTCTAGGAGCTCCGGTGTCCGGTCTGCATGAAAGGTAAAATTGATCCTGCAGTCCGAGTTCAGGGAGAGAAAACGGGAAGCCAGCCTGGGGATGAACTGAACGCCCAGCTGGGTGAGAAAACCCAGGCGGATCAGGCCCTCACCTTTTGCGTAGCGGTGCATGTTTTCTATGCCGTTGTCCAGAATGGACAGGGAGCGGGCGACGCATTGCAGAAATTCCTGCCCATATCCGGTCAGCCGGGTTCCCCTTCCGGCTTTTTCAAATAATCGTACTCCGAGCTCTTCCTCCAGCTGTGAAATGGCGTGGCTCAGGCTCGGCTGGGAGATATTCAGATGCTGGGCGGCATTGGTATAGTGCTGTTCCTGGGCAAGCTCGATGAAATATCTTAATTGGTATAAGTTCATAGGGATTCCTCATTTCATTTTATATGGTCTGTAAATCTTCTGATCTGAAAACGTGTACAGATTCGAAACCGCTGCGGGTCTTTACACTGTTGTAGTGTGATTTAAAATCCGCTGTCTCCGGCAGAATTTCTGACTGCCTCTTTAGTATAGATCAATCCATAGATATTGTCTATGGATAAATAGAAATTATTCATTTGTTTTATATATAGATGTGTGATAACTTAGTATATGCAGAAACGAACTGCAGAAATAGAAAAGGTTGATGAGTAAGACACAGAAGGCAGTATGCCTGATCGTATAAAATGGAGGGATATAAAATGGATGCAAAGAAAACACAGGTCAGAGGAGAACTGGTTCTTCCGGTCATTGTCGTGATGAACAGTTTTGGGGTTGTACTGATGCTTTATTCGGGAACTGGAATCTCAGCTGTTTCCAGTATGACATATGCACTGAGTGAAGTGCTCCCGGTATTTTCGCTGGGAACATGGACATATATTTTCCAGAGTGCGCTGGTGCTCAGCCTGATGATCCTGAGAAAAAAATTTGTTCCGCAGTACCTTTTGAGCTTTGGAGTTGGATTTACATTCGGGATGATGATGGATGTACATAAGGAATGGATGCAGGTGCTTCCGCTGGCAGTTCCGTTCCGGGTATTCTATTTCCTGGCGAGCTACCTGATCATCTGTACGGGGGTTGCCCTGTCCAACCGCTGTAAGATGCCGATCATCCCGACAGACCTGTTTCCGAAGGAACTGTCTGATATTACGGGAGCGGCATTTTCCAGGATTAAGGTCTCCTTCGACCTGATCTGTGTGGTTGTTACGGCTGTGCTGACCTTTGTATGCCTCGGCGGGATCAGCGGACTTGGGGTCGGAACGCTGCTCAGCGCGCTGACCATGGGGAAGGTGATCGGACGGATGGATGGCTGGATGGACCGGCATGTGGAATTTGTAACCTATCAGATGAAAGGGCACGGAAGACGGAGGCTGCGTCTGGCCTGATGGGGATTTGAGCATCGTGCTATAAAACTATTTTTTGAGTAAAAGATTCGTAGGGACTGTCCCTGTTCTGCTTCGGATTTTCAAAAAAGTGGATTGTGAAATTCCGACGGGTATGATAAAGTAAAGAGGTAGATCATGAGCACCTGTTCAGGAGTGGTGTGCGCTGCATGCCCGATGGCTGTTCAAGCGGCAGTCTGCGTGCGGTTTGACTGGGCAGATCTGATTAAATTTATTATACAAGGGGAATGGAACATGGAAAGAAAAGTAGGTACTGTTTCAAGAGGAATCCGATGCCCGATTATCCGGGAAGGCGATAATCTGGCGGACATTATTGTTGCGAGCGTTCTGGAAGCAGCGGAAAGCGAGGGCTTTTCACTTCATGACAGGGATGTGATCGCGGCAACGGAGTCGATCGTGGCGAGGGCTCAGGGGAATTATGCTTCTATTGGCGCAATTGCGAAGGATGTGAGAGAAAAGCTGGGCGGAGAGACTGTGGGAGTGATCTTCCCAATCCTGTCCCGCAACCGGTTTTCTGTGTGTCTGAAAGGGATTGCGAGGGGCGCGAAGAAGATCGTGCTGATGCTGAGCTACCCAAGTGATGAGGTGGGAAACGAACTGGTTTCTTTGGATCAGGTGGATGAAGCAGGGATCAATCCGTACAGTGATGTGCTGGATGAAGCAAGGTACAGGGAGCTGTTCGGTGAGAACAAGCACCGTTTCACGGGCGTGGATTATGTGACTTACTATAGTGAACTGATCCGGGAGCAGGGAGCGGAAGCGGAAGTGATCTTTGCAAATAATCCGCGGGAGATTTTGAAGTATACAAAGCATGTACTGGCCTGCGACATACATACCCGGGCAAGGACAAAGCGGATCCTGAAGGCAGCAGGAGCAGAGGTCGTGCTTGGGATGGATGACATTTTGACAAGCCCTGTGGACGGAAGCGGATGCAATGAGCGTTTCGGGCTGCTGGGTTCGAATAAGTCTACGGAGGAATCCGTCAAGCTGTTCCCGAGAGAGTGTACGGGTCTGGTGGAAGAGGTTCAGAAGCAGATCCTGCAGAAGACAGGGAAGCATGTGGAAGTCATGGTATATGGAGACGGCGCGTTCAAGGATCCGGTAGGAAAGATCTGGGAGCTGGCGGATCCGTGTGTATCGGTTGCAAATACAAAGGGGCTGGAAGGCACGCCGAATGAGTTAAAGCTGAAATATCTGGCTGATAATGACTTTAAGGATCTGTCGGGAAAAGAGCTGCAGGATGCGATCTCAAAAAGGATTCAGGAGAAAAAGGAGAATCTGGTGGGAGATATGGTATCTCAGGGAACGACTCCGCGGAGGATCACGGATTTGATCGGTTCGCTCTGCGATCTGACCAGCGGGTCGGGGGATAAGGGGACTCCGGTGATCCTGGTTCAGGGATATTTTGACAACTATACTCACGGCAAATAAAATTTGCCGTTAATATTGCGTTAGTACATCATTGCATTAATTCCTTATGCGGCTATACGCATCCATCGGTACGAAAGGGTTGCCTTTTTTGTCACTTAGCAGATATCCGGAAGCAGTCCGGTAAAAATTCAGGCTTTTTCCAGGCCCTGGATTTTTACCGGACTGTTTCCTTCTTTTAGCAGTATCTATTTTTGAGCACAAAATCCTCTTGTTTGGATTTTGAGAAGCGCTCTTTTGGCTAAGCTGCTTTCTGCTCCTTATTTCCTTCATATTTCAATTTCATGAGTTAGCGATCTTTTTCTCTTTTTGGAAAAAAAATTTCAAGGGGCGATGTGACTGTAAGAATCAGATCCCCCCTGTTTTGGACTATCTATTTCCCGACACTCCCAGTTTAGTTTTAGTTCGGAAATTTTAGTTGTAATAGAGGGCTTTTTAGATTATAATTAGAAAACTGAAAACTTTCCAGCTATGCGGTTGGAAAATGTTTCTTCGGATAAAGCGCACAGGTTGAATATACAACAAAAGGAGACTTTCCATATGAAGAAAAAAATAATCGTAGCCTGCGGCGGGGCGGTTGCAACCTCAATGATCGCGGCAAAAAAGGTAGAGGAGCTGTGCCGGCAGCATGGAATCGAAGCGGAGATCTGTCAGCTGAGGATCTCTGAGGTGGAAGCGAACCTGGAAGGGACTGCTCTCATCGTGGCGACCGTCAGGGCAAAAAAAGAATATGGCGTGCCGTTGGTCAGCGGGATGCCGTTTATTACGGGAATCGGGACGGAGGAAATGCAGGACAGGATCCTGGGGATACTTGGCCGATAAAGCTGCGGATCAACAGAAGACAATGAGCAGAGTCCTGCCGCAAAACAGGATTGAAAATGCGGAAATTAGGAGACCGGGAAAGAATTTTTGATCAAGGTCAGGATAAAATCAGCGGATCTGCAAATGCTAAACCTTATAAAACGGCCGGATGGTCCTAATGGAATGCCCTTGGGTATACCTTATAAAACGGCCGAATGGCCATGATGGGGCGGCTGTTGGGAATGAATTAAGAATTTACGGAGAGGGAAATAGGATATGATAAAACTGGACTGGAAGAGGCTGTGGTATGACCTTTTTATTGATGTATTCGGCGGGATTTTGATCGGGGCCGGAATTTATAATTTTGCGGCGAATGCGGAATTTCCGCTGGCCGGAGTGTCGGGTATCGCGCTGATCATGTTCCGGCTGTGGGGAGTTCCCATCGGATTTGGAACGATCCTTCTGAACGTCCCGATCGCGGTTGGATGCTATCGGACGCTGGGACGGGAGTTTTTTGTACGGTCGGTGCGCTCGGTTGTCATAACCTCCCTGATCACGGACTATATTGTTCCGATGTTTCCGGTATATTCCGGAGACCGGATGCTGGCGGCAATCTGCACCGGGATATTTTCCGGGCTGGGCTATGCGCTGATTTTTATGAACAGCTCGTCTACCGGGGGAATGGATTTTGTGTCCATGGCGATCCGGGTCAAGAAGCCGCACATTTCCCTGGGGCGGATCGTGTTCGCACTGGACTGCGCGATCGTTCTGCTGGGCGGGGTGATCTTCCGGGATGTGGACGCGACAATCTATGGACTGATCATTTCCTATCTGCTGACTGTGGTGATCGATAAGATCATGTACGGCATCGACTCTGGCAAGATGACCCTGATCGTGACGGACAAGGGGCAGGAGGTTGCAGGTAAGATTGACGAATATATCGGCAGAGGCGCTACGATCCTGACCGGGAAGGGCAGCTATACCGGGGCGAAGAAGGAAGTGGTGATGTGTGCCTGCAACAATAAGCAGATGTATTCCATTCGTAAAATGGTGAAAGAGGTTGACCCGAAATGCTTTATTGTGATCATGGAATCCAATGAAGTGGTGGGGGAAGGATTTAAAGAAGCGTAAGCTGTAATCTGTAAAATGAGAGGACTGTCGGGACATAGAAAGTTCGAGCAGGGGACGATGCGAACCGCTGTACGTTCGTTTGGCGAGGGGATTACATTCAAAAGGGAAGGGCCGGAATTTAGTCAGAAAAAGAAAGATAAGAATCTCCCCGGGAATAGCAGGTACTGAAAATGCTGATTCCTGTGGGAGATTCTTATTTTGATATTCAGAGACTAAAAATCGATATTAACCTACAACCCCTCAGAAAATGTTAGTAATGTACAACCACCGGCGTCCCGATCTGTAAGAAGGAATATAATTCCTGGGCGTTGTAGTAGGGCATGTTGATACAGCCGTGGGAGCCGTTCCATAGGTAGACGTCTCCTCCGAATGCAGGCTGCCAGGTGGCGTCGTGGAAGCCGATGCCGCTCCAGGTGACGCGCATCCAGAAATCAACAGGCGTCCGGTATTCCGGCTCTTTGGTTTCAGGATCGATATTTCCGACCAGGACAGTGGGAGACAGCTTTTCCAGGATGTCGTATACTCCGGGCGGGGTGATGGTGCTGTTCTTTCCGGTAACTACGTCGGACTCAAATAAGACGACGCCGTTTTCCAGATACCACATATGCTGAGCGGTCAGATCCACTTCCAGGAATGTGCCGCCCCAGTCCTGGGGAGCGTGGGAAGCAGCCGTCTGGTCGCAGGCGGGGGCTTTCGTCAGGACCTCGCCGTTTCGGATGCTGTTTACCAGTGCAGGAAATTCCACCTCTTCATTGATGATCCAGCCGTAGGTTCCGCCGGAAACCTCGGTGGCTTTTCCGGCCGGGGTGGTCAGCGGCCTCGTAGTGCCCACGGTGTCATAGCGTCTGCCGAACTCGGCCATCCAGTTCCGGATCGCGGCTTCATCCAGGGTGACGTGGAAATTCGTGTCATAGGACAGCCAGGTGGAGATCAATGTTTTATCTACCACGACGGGGACATCCATTTCGTAGGTGATGCTTGCCTTGCAGTATTGATTCAGGGTCTGGCAGAGTTCTTTCAGTTCCTTGGATTCTGTGGTGTATTCCGGGGCTTTGTAGAAGCCTTCTTCCTGGAGGTCGATTTCTTCCTCTAACTGGGCAACCGATTGATGGACTTGCTTCTTCAGCTTTTCCGAATCCAGGTCGGTTCCGTATACTTCCGGTTTTATCACGTAGGCATTGCCGTCAAATTCCGGGTAGGCGGACTTAGGCTGGATCGGCTCCGCGGTTACGGCATTCAGGGTACTGACCTTCTTTTCCAGCGCGTTTTTATCGTAGGAAATCTCAAACACAACCTCTTCGGATTTTTCTTTGAAGTATTCAAAAGGCCATGCGAAGGCATTCTGCTCGTTCAGTATGTCATCCAGAGCCTGATTGTCGTTCCAGGCCATGTGGATCTCGTTTCCGGTGATGTCCTCGGTCCGACCGCCGCTTTCCGTAATCGTCAAGGTATAGGCGTTTGCTTCGCCTGCGAAAAAGGCGCGGGCGTCATCTACGGTCTGGCGGGAAAAATCCTGTCCGTTGATCGTTGTTTGGAACAGGTAATGACTCCGGAAGTAAATGGAGACACCCAGGTATGTAAGCAGCAGTACGGCGGCAATTGCAGCGGCAGTCCATACGGCGATTTTTTTGTAGGGGACTGCTTTTGCCGGTCCGGCTTCCTGGGAAGAATCTTTTGAGGAGTCCCCGGAGCTGCCGTTAGAGTCCTTCCTGGAAGAACTCTGTGAGGAGCCTCCGGAGCTGCCGTTAGAGTCCTTCCTGGAAGAACTCTGTGAGGAGTCTCCGGAGCTGCCGTTAGAGTCCTTCCGGGAAGAACTCTGTGAGGAGTCTCCGGAGCTGCCGTTAGAGTCCTTCCGGGAAGAACTCTGTGAGGAGTCCCCGGAGCTACCGTTAGAGTCCTTCTGGGAAGAACTCTGTGAGGAGTCCCCGGAACTGCCAGCAGAGTCCTCCTGGGAATCGTGTACAGAGTCTTTCGGGGAAGAAGCTTGTGGGGAATCAGCGGAGCCGTGCAGAGAGTCCTCCTGGGATGAACCTTGTGAGGAACCGGCAGAACTGCGCTCTGGATCATCCTGCGGCCTGCCCTGAGAAATATTCTGCGGAGTGGAATGGTTCCCCGGGTTCTTCATGGAATCAGCCTTTGGTGTTTCCTTCGGGTTGTTCTGCGTACTGCCTGTGATAGGGGTGTCTGTTGGGTTCATGGGTAGTTCTCCTTGTTAAATATAATATAGTTTAGTGATAACTGACCGCGGCTGGCGGCGTGCGCAGCGCAGCAGGGTATCGTATGGAATGAATTTCAGGTTTAGGAATTGCTCATTAATATCCGTACCTGCGGTTGATGACTGTCCCATCAGCCGCATTGATAGTCAGGAGGCTCTCGGCAGGATCGTCCAGAGTACGAGGTTCGCCGTCAGCGATGATGACCGTTGTTCCAAAAAAATCCCAGACAGGCACCAGAAGTGCGGTGGTGCTGTCCATGCCCGGGTCATAGATTCTGGCATACCCCAGGGTGATCCTGTCGACGGTCAGGCTGTCGACGTTTTCGGAATAACAGATCGGCATCAGCTGTCCGAAGAGCTCCATGATTTCCGGAAATGTCAGCAGTTCTATGTTGTCAGCCACTACTTCCTCAATCTCATATAGATTTCGGATAGATGCTTTTTGCAGCCCGTCCTGATTGATGTAAAATTCGACAGATTCGTTAGCCCAGGTATTCACCGGGGATTGTCCGGACGGAATACTGCATCCGGGACTGAGCTCGTATGTGATCGGAAATCCGTTGATGTCTCGTGTATATACGATTTTGTAGCCGCCGTCTATAAAAATCCGTTCTGCTTGAAGGTCTTCCGGCATACAGTAGCTGATGCTTTTTTCCGTATACTTTGCAGAAAAATCAGAAAGCCCGAGCTCTTCCAAATACCGGTCTGCTATTTCTATGGCCTGGGAAGGGGTGAGCTTTTCGATACGCTCTTTTATTTCCGATGAAGGAGCGTGATCACTTTCGGAAACGGAAGCATAGGGCATCCAGTCATAGCCGAACCATGTTTCATCAGGATCTGCTCCGCTTTCCCGTAAAATCTGGATTTCCATGTGACTTGGACCGCTTTTTTTGAAAAAGTATTGGAATACATCACCGTCCATTTCGACGATCCCGGAAAAATCGCTGCGTGCAAAAAAGTCATCCTCAGCATCGGATCCGGAAGCAGACGGATTGAAACCAGGGGATACTTTTACTTTTTGAACTGTATCAGGAGCTTCATTATAAATCTGTTCCCAATGCTCGATATCTTTTTCCAGGTTATAGACGGCTTCTGGATTTTTACTGCCGCCGGCCCGGGAGGATGCGATATGGCCGTATGGATCCGTAATGCCCTGAGCCTGAAATGCCCTGAGCCGCCGCAGCTTTTCGCGCGCCCATTCCTTCGTAGGCTGCTGATAACTGGTATAGTCATAAACAGGGAGGCCGCCGAAGAAAACGTGTGTGACCCGGTCGATCCATTCCTGATCAAAGGGCTTCTGGCCGACCTTGCAGACAGAGACCTGATCCGCATCTGGGAGTTCGATTTCAGCCTTGCAGGACAGCGGGAAGCTGTTCTGCGGGTATTCTTTGAGAAATTGGCTTGTCTCCGATATCTGCAGCCGCCTGGCCAGGGCCTCTCTGCGGAGGAAACCGGAATTGCCGCCTGAATCTGAGGCGCCGCTGCCTGAATCTGAGCTGCGGTTGTCAGAGGAAGGAACGCTGTCTGAATCTGAACCGCTGTCCGGATTTTCTGAGTCTTCCGGAGTGTCAGAGGCCTGCCGGTAGCTGTCTGTATTTAATTCAGTTTTTTCTTGTACATGAATGTGCTTTTCGGAACCGCCGCCGCAGCC
>Ga0224748_10691_pt1 | contig 10776 bp, 6 predicted proteins | sample LIM_F_Water_Neg_FD_182074 | JGI IMG/M metagenome (GOLD analysis project Ga0224748, IMG submission 182074) | Enriched cells from gastrointestinal tract of the lab mouse from Pacific Northwest National Laboratory (PNNL), Richland, Washington... | ecosystem: Host-associated > Mammals > Digestive...
TTACATCTGTTGAAATTGATAAAAATAAACAGATAGTGAAACCAGGGGAAACAGTTTCTATTACTGTGAGCGCAGAGAGCAGCAGCGGAGCAAAGCTGGCAGAATCAGGAGGTCTCAATTTCTATGCGGCTGCTTCAGATATAGCTTCTGATGCCGCAAATAAATATGTCCGGCTTAAACTTGATCCGGCTGATAATAAATATCATGGAACCCTTTTGATAGAAGACATGTACCCCTGCGAGTGGTATGTCAGCAACATTATCATACACAATGAAGGGGGAGGCGATCATGCAGAGGATTATTCCTTTACAGAAGGGGCAAATTATCCATATTATATACAGGTTTATAATGGAGATGCCTTTGTGAATCCGACGTATGAGGTAAATGTCAGCTTTTGGGCGCTGAACGAGAGTGGGCAATACGAGAACATCAGTAATATCAGTAAAGAAAATGTAGAGCGCCGTAAGACGCTGAAGGAAATCGGTGTCACGTTTCCAACTGTGAGTTCCAAATATCAGGGACTTACACAGATTGGATGGATGGATTACTCAGGAAATGAGGTTACGGCAGACACACCGATCCTTGAAAACACGGCGTATTTGTCGATTCACGCCAAATATGATAAGGGAGTTTGGAGCGCAAGGTACAATTATCCTGACAGTACGGGAAACTGGAAAACAGCATTTCAGCCTGTTACGTTTGAATATGGGGAGACATATGGAAATCTTGTAAAAAAAGCACAGGGATATGTGCCGGAAGATGTTACAAAAGAATATCCGTTCAGCAATTGGGAAAATGATGCGTATCAGGCGGACGGTGATGTTGTTTCTGCAATGGGAAATCTTCATTTTACCGCAAAATTTTCCGATGTCAATTACATACAGTATTACAGGGAGTATTTCAATGAAAAAGGCAGTGCAAGTGGTCTTGGTGTGTACTCTATTCCTGTGAAAGAAGGAACAAATACCGCTGACGCCATAAAAATGCTGAATAATCTGGCGCTGCCGAAGATGTATGCAGGATTAAGATTTAAAGAATGGGTGATATCTTCCGCTTCAAATAATGACATAGTGGAGAACGGACAATATTTTAGACTAAAAGCAGTTTATGAGAACTGTCTGGTTCGTTATATTCTGAACCATACCAAGAGCGAAGAGGGAACAATCTTTTGTCAGGTAGCAGAAAAAGGTGAAAAAGTAACTGCATTGACCTCATTTGACGGATTTGGAGAAGTGACTTGGGCTAATGCGCCCGAAAAGACTTTTGTTGTAAATGAGCATATGACATTCTATGGGACCGCAGAAAGTATATCTACCGATCCGAGCAAACCGTCCAAACCCTCCAAGCCATCAAAACCATCATCTGATTCCAAGGATGATGCGGTACAGCAGCCGGATTCTAAGCTTCCGGATGCGGCGGTTGACCGGATTGTCCAGACGGTCAATAACGCTGAGCCAGGTGAAGTATTTGAAATCACCATGGGCACAAAGACAGTAATTTCCAGAGAAATTCTGGAAGCTGCAAGAGGAAAGGATGTAACGCTTGTATTAAAAATGGACGGATATACATGGACAGTAAACGGCATGGATATTCAGGCTGCAGATCTGCGGGATATCGACCTGCGTGTAATAAAGCATACAAGCAATATACCAACTTCCACAGTCCAGGCCCTTTCCGGCGGAAATCCGACTATGCAGATTACACTTGCGCATGAAGGCAATTTCGGACAGCCAGCAAAGCTGTCTGCCGATGCTGCGCATCTTGATTTTTTGCTTATGTGTGTGAAGTGACTGATTCCAGTCAGATAAAAACTGTCAATCAGCTTCTTACAAGCTTCGATTGACGAATCTGACTGGCATTTTTTATCTGACTGTGAATAGTAACATTAGAAAAAACATATTTATCAAAAATTCGTTCGACACAATCCGACAGCATCCGGGAGGAACATGAAGTTGAGAATGCCCTGCTTTCTCAGGTTGAGAATCCGCCTTCGAAACATTCAAGTTGATTAGAAAACGCCTGATTTACGGGCGTTTTTCTTAATTTGAGAATGAAAATAGATTTTTCCGCCGCGCCCTCCGAATGTAGAATTATGTAGAACGTTTTTTAAGGCAAGTCGGCAAAAGTAGAGCTATAATAGGTTCAAACACAAACCGGCATGCGATGGATGCATATTTCCCAGACGGTACATACCGGCAGACGAAAAGGAGCGTTTCCCGGGGCGGGCGGTGGGCCTGCCTGCGGATGCGGCCGCTTCTATGGTCAGCCATTTTCAGCAGCTGCGGTGCTGGCTGAGGAAAAAGACACCCGGTGTACGGATGTGTACTATATAAATGAATAGAGGAGGGCTTCGTTATGTTTAATGAAGTAGTGACGGGCACCAATATCGTTTACTATATGATGATAGCGATAGGGGCCATCGGGGTGCTGGCAAAGGCAGTCAACCAGATCACTCTTCGCCGTCTGGTCAGGGCGGCGGGCAATATGCCCAAAAGTACACACAAACTGATAAAGCTGGTGCGGGCGAAATACGAGCATGCACTGATGCTGCACGACCGGGTAGAAAATGCGGAAGCATTTGTAGAAAAATACATATATGAATACAGAGGTTTTTTGCTCAGAATCCATACATGGAGACAGCTTGAGCTGCAGTCCATCTGGTTTTCCGGGATTCTGGCGGCCTTTGGGGGAATTGTCTGGTATATGGAAAATGGATTTTGCGAGCAGGTGTATCGTTATATCAGTCTCGGGGCGGCGGAAATGGTTCTTCTGTTTGTTGTCAGCCAGCTCTCGGACGAGCAGTACAAGATTGAAGCGGCAAAAAATTACATGGTGGATTATCTGGAAAATGTATGCGCCATGCGCCGCCGCAAAGCCCGCCAGTCGGAGAAAGACCAGATCAATATTATCCAGCCGGAAACCTCCCAGGCGCTCCGTGCAAATGGACGTGAGGAGGGAAACGGCGCAGGCGGCGGGAAGGAAACTGCCGCTGGAAACGGATTTGTGAAGGGAAAAAAAACGGCAGGTGGAAGCCGGGCGGCGTTGGGGCGGAGCGATTCTCACGCAAAGCAGGGGGCAGAGTCCAGAGAAGCCCAGGAGGCGCCGGGCTTGTCCATCAGTATCGAAGGTGAGCCGCGCAGAGCCAGGGCGGGGGTATCAGGAGATACGGAGCCGCTGTACGAAAGCGCGGAGGAGCTTGCCAGGGTAGCGGGTATATACGAGGAGGAGATCGGATCAGATTCGGAAACCCCGCCTGCATATGGAAATGTAACCGCAATGAGGACGGAGCCGGCTTCTGAATATGAAGGCAGTGCGGCAAAAAGCCAGTCTGTTTCCGGCTATGGGGGAGCCGCGGCGAAAGGGGGCAATGCGTCCCCGGCATATGGATCGGCTGCCGGAAAGGGGGTGAGCGCTTCCGGGGCCCCGGGCACGACCCAGATGAAACGGATTCCCGGCAGATTCCAGGATGTGGTGCAGAGGATGATCGAGGACACTTCCGAATACGAGGAAGTTCTGGAAGGGCCGCCCTTGCCGGATGAATCGTCCCGCCCCGCAGGCCATCCGGATATGGTCCGGGCTGAAGGGGAGAGCATCCCGGACAAGCTCCGCCAGGCCGCGGATTACCTGGAAGCGGATGCCTCCTATGGAGAGGGGGACGAGGACGATATGAGAGAATATGACAGGGCAAGGCGGAAAAACCGGAAGAAAGGGGACGCGGCAAGGCAGGTGATCCGCCGCACCATGAAAGGAAACCCGGAACTTCTGGAGCGGGAGGATTCGACTCTGAAGGAAGAAGCAATCCGCCAGATCCTGGAGGAATTTCTGGCATAAACGAAAGCTTTTATCTTGAATAACAATGCTATATTTGGTAAAATATGTATAGCGTGGTACCAAAGGATTACTGTTTGCGGCACCCTGCACTTTGCTGCAGGACATCCGGCCGGCAGAACAGCGGCCGCCCGGAGATTTTCAGAGGACAGGCAGTAATACCGCAGAGTACGGAAGCAGAAAGGAAGGGTAACGATGGCTAACAAAGTAACATTTGATTATTCAAAGGCAACAGGTTTTATTCAGGAACATGAGATGCAGTATATGAGCGAGCTGGCGGCGCAGGCAAAGGACAAGCTTGTATCCAAGAGCGGCGCGGGGAATGACTTTGTAGGATGGGTCGATCTTCCGGTGGACTATGATAAGGAAGAGTTTGCCCGCATTCAGAAGGCGGCAGACAAGATCCGTGAGGATTCCGAAGTACTTCTGGTGATCGGGATCGGCGGCTCCTATCTTGGGGCGAGGGCCGCAATCGAGTTCTTAGGACATTCCTTTGCAAATGTGGTTTCCAAAGACGTCAGAAAATCTCCGGAGATCTATTTCGTAGGAAACAGCATCAGCAGCACATACATCAGCGACCTGATCGAAGTTGTGGGAGACAGAGATTTCTCAATCAATATGATATCCAAGTCGGGAACAACGACAGAGCCGGCGATTGCCTTCCGTGTATTTAAAGAGATTCTGGAAAAGAAATATGGAAAGGAAGAGGCTTCAAAGAGAATATATGCTACCACCGATAAAGCAAGAGGAGCTTTGAAGAATCTTGCAACAGAAGAGGGGTATGAGTCCTTTGTCGTGCCGGACGACGTCGGCGGACGTTTTTCCGTACTGACGGCGGTCGGCCTGCTCCCCATCGCAGTCAGCGGTGTGGACATCAACGAACTGATGGAAGGCGCGGCAGCAGGAAGAAAGGCCGCTTTGGAAAATGATTTCGCAGAAAATGATGCAATGCAGTACGCGGCAGTACGCAACATCCTCCTTCGTAAAGGAAAAACAGTAGAAGTTCTGGCGAACTATGAGCCAAGCCTGCATTATGTATCAGAGTGGTGGAAGCAGCTCTATGGAGAGAGCGAGGGCAAGGACCAGAAGGGAATCTTCCCGGCGTCTGTTGACCTGACAACAGACCTGCACTCCATGGGACAGTTTATTCAGGACGGCAACAGAATCCTGTTTGAGACCGTATTAAATGTGGAAAAATCCAGGGCGGAGATCGTGATGAACGAGGAACCGGTTGATCTGGACGGCCTCAATTATCTGAAAGGAAAGACCGTTGATTTTATAAATAAGAGCGCCATGAACGGAACCATTCTTGCCCACACAGACGGCAATGTTCCGAACCTCATGGTGAAGATTCCGGAGCAGAGCGCATTTTATCTGGGACAGTTGTTCTACTTCTTTGAGTTCGCCTGCGGCGTGAGCGGATACTTACTCGGCGTGAATCCGTTCAACCAGCCGGGCGTGGAGAGCTACAAGCGGAACATGTTCGCACTGCTCGGAAAACCAGGATATGAAGAAGAAAGAGAAGCATTGTTGAAAAGATTGTAAGAGGTTGTAGGAAGTTCTAAGATAGAGGGTGGATGATTCCACCCTCTTTTAGGGATAAAAACAAAAAATGTGCGATCTTGCTGATGCTCTGAGAGGGAATATTTTACAAAGTATGGAAGAGGAAAAAATGGCAACAATAAAAGATGTAGCAGAGATGGCCGGTGTGTCTATATGTACAGTATCCAGAGCTTTGGCAGGAAAAGACAGGATTCGTCCGCAGACAAGGGAACGTGTGCTGGAAGCCGTGAAAGCGCTGAATTATGAACCAAATTATTCTGCAAGGAGCCTGAAGACGGGAAGTACGGCGACAATGGGGCTGATCGTCCCGGATATTGAGAACCCATATTATCCTAAGATAGCAAAAAATATAGAAAAATATTCTGAAGAAAAAGGCTATATGATACTCCTCTGCAATGCCAACGAGGACTTGAATAAAGAAAAGAGGCTGGTAGAGACGTTAAAAAACCGGGGTGTGGACGGCGTGATCGTGCTGCCCTGTTCCCGCCATATTGAGCACTTTAAAGGCCTGGAAAAAGCAAATATACCCTACGTATTTGTGAACCGCGAATTTTTTGGAGTGGAAAACTGCGTGCCCTCCGATAATTTTTACGGCGCTTATGAGATGACCAAGTATGTATTGGAAAAAGGTCACAGAAGAATAGCCGCTGCATTTCTGAGTTTTGAAAACAGCATCTATCAGGCTCGCTATGAAGGAATTTTGGAAGCGCTGGATGAATATGGGATCAAAAACTGCGCTGAAAATTTTTTGTTCAATATAAAGGATGTGCAGGACGCGGCGAACCGGCTGGAGAAGCTGTTCCGAATGAAAGAGCGTCCGACCGCGCTGATCTCCTCGAATGATATGATCTGCCTGGGGGCATATAGCGCCGCCGGTCGGTGCGGCCTGAAAATTCCGGAGGATATATCGGTTACAGGATACGATGATATTGTAATGGCAAAATATATGATGCCGCCTCTGACAAGTTTCCGCCAGCCGGAAGATGAGATGGCAAAAGTGAGTGTGGATTTTCTTCTGGCGTGTATCAGGGGAGAAAAATTAAATCGGCCAAAGCCGCTGAAAGGGAAAATTGTGATCCGGGAATCTGTGGACGTGATACAAAATGCACAAAAATGGCAGTGAAATTTCGTGAAGAATTATAGAAAATAATATATGAGGTTGAATTTAAAATAAAGATATGGTAGGATAAAAATATAAACGTTTATATGCAGGCTTGCTGGGTTAGGGTTTTATCAGCAATCTGCATTAATAAAACCCGAAAAATATAAACGTTTACATTTTTGGAGAATATAAAAAATTAAGAGGAAATGGAGGAAGGAAAGATGTTGGAAGGCGTTAAAATATTAAGCTTTACGCATTATCTGCAGGGACCGTCCGCAGCACAGGCTTTGGCGGATCTAGGGGCAGATGTGGTAAAGGTTGAAGCATGCAGGGGGGCCTATGAGCGGGGATGGTCCGGGTGCAATACTTACAAAAACGGAGTAAGTATATTTTATCTGATGGCGAACCGGAACCAAAGAGGAATTGCCCTTGACCTTAAATCTGAGGAAGGAAGAGAAGCGATCTATACCCTGGTCAGAGACAAGGGCTACGATGTAATATTAGAGAATTTCAGACCTGGAGTCATGGATAAGCTTGGACTTGGTTATGATAAGCTGAAAGAGATCAATCCGGGAGTCATTTACTGTTCCTGCACAGGATACGGTTCCAGCGGGCCAAAAGTAAAGATGCCGGGACAGGACCTCCTGATCCAGGGAATGAGCGGAATGGCGGCTTTGGCCGGCCCCGGCGATCATCCGCCGATGCCTACGGGGACCGCACTTGTAGACCAGCATGGCGCAATCCTGGCGGCTCTGGGAATAACGGCAGCCGTATATGACAGGGAACAGACAGGCAAGGGTCATAAGGTGGAAGCCAGCCTTCTTGGATCTTCGCTGGATCTCCAGATTGAACCGATCGGTTACTTCCTGAACGGCGGAAAGCTGACTGAACGTGCAGACAGCGGACTATCCACAAGAATCCATCAGTCGCCGTATGGAATCTACCGCACAAAGGATCAATACATTACGCTCTCTCTTACGTCGTTTGAAAATCTGAAAAAAGCATTTTCAGAAGGCGCGTTGGATGGAATGACGGCAAAGGATCAAATGGATAACCGGATTGAGTTTGATAAGGTAGTATGCGAGGAGATGAAAAAAAGGACGACGGAAGAGTGGACTGAGATTTTTGAAAGCCTGGGTGTATGGTATGCGCCGGTCAATGAGTATGAGGATGTGATCAGGGATGAGCAGGTGATCTATAACCAGGCGTTTATGACGATGGAACATCCGACGGCAGGAACGGTAAAAGTACTGGGGCATGCAAACCGATACGACGGAAAAGCTGTGCCTCTTCGCCGCCTTCCGCCGGAACTTGGAGAACATACACGGGAAATTTTGGAAGAATGCGGTTATACGGAAGAAATGATCGAAAAAATGGCAGCAGAAGGAAAAGCAGTAGTGAAGTAATACGAATTTTAAAATATGAGGAGAACACGAAAATGAAAAACGTTTTAGCGATGATTTTATGTGCAGCTTTGACAGCGGCATCACTGATGGGATGCGGAACAGAAAAGAAACCGGCGGATGGAGCGGGAGCAGCAAAAACGGAGGGTACAGCAGACGGTACAGCGGATAATGCAGTGGAAGACGCCGGGGATGCGGTGGTATTAAAATTGGGGATGGTTGATCCGGACGGAAGCAATTTTCATAAGGGCGCGCTTGCGATTGCGGATGAGGTAAGCAAAGCAACGGACGGGAAAGTCAAGATTGAAGTATTTGCCGGAGGACAGCTGGGAAATGAAAGAGATATGTACGAAGGGGCGCAGATGGGAACCATCGACATGTTCGCGGCGTCAAATGCTGTACTGACTTCTTTTGTTCCGGAAATGGCAGTGCTGGATCAGCCGTTTCTGTTTGAGACAGAGGAGCAGGCTCATAATGTGATCGACGGAAAGGTTGGGGAACTGATCGCGGAAAAGACAGAAGAACAGCAGATCCATACGGTGGGCTGGATGGATGTCGGTTTCCGCAATGTATTCTCTACCAGGCCGGTAAAAACAATTGATGATTTTAAGGGATTAAAAATCCGGACTATGGAAAATGATATTCATATCGCAGCATTTAACGCATTTGGCGCCATTGCAACCCCTATGGCTTCCGGAGATGTATTTACCGGCCTGCAGCAGGGAACGATCGACGCGGCAGAGAATGCGGTGGCCAATCTGATTGCAAACCGATACTACGAAATTACAAAAAATGTAACCTTTACAAATCATGTCTTTGGGTTCATGGGCGTATTTGTATCTGATAAAGCCTGGAACCAGATCCCGGAAGATTTGAGGGAAGACTTTATGGCAGGCGTAAAGGCGGGAGCCGACCTTCAGCGTCAGTATCTGGTAGAGGCTAACGATTCGGCAAAAAAGGAATTGAAAGATCTGGGCGTAGAATTTTTCGAAATCCCAATGGATGACCTGCGTGAAGTAGTCCAGCCTGAAATGGAGCAGTTTGAGGACCGGTTTGATCCTGAGTGGATAGATGCGATACAGGGAGACATGTAAGCAGGCTCAGGGCCAAAAAGAAACTTTAGACCTTGAGCGAAGCGAAAGGAGTGGATTATATCTATGAAAAAAATATTGGATAATCTGCAGAAAGTTGAAGATATCATTTTAGTTATAACATTTACTGTTATGGTGTTAGCATCCTTTGGACAGGTCTTGAACAGAAATATTTTCCATCTGGGGATTGCCTGGTTTGAAGAACTGGCGCGGTACTGTATGGTATACATGGCACTGCTTGCTACGGAGATCGGGCTTCGCGACCATACACAGCTTGCGATAACCGCGGTCACGGACAGAATGAAGGGGATCGTTTCTCGGATTGTAAGAATTGCCGCAAAGCTGGTGGTTGCCGTATTTTCAGGAGTATGTCTGGTTTCCTCATTTACCATATTGCAGACGCAGATCGCGTCAGGCCAGGTTTCACCCGGGCTTCGGCTGCCGATGTACATTCCTTATTTTGCATTAACACTCAGCTTCGGGATCATCACAGTAGTTCAGGGCGCTATGCTGGTAAAACTGGCGCTGAACAGGGAAAATGAGACAGGAGAGGAGGAAACAGTATGACAGGATTGGTCTTGTTTGGAAGCCTCATTGTGTTTCTGGTCATCGGGGTGCCTATATCCGTTTCGCTGGGAGCAGCCACCATGCTTTCACTGATCAGTTTCGGGGTGCCTATGGCAGTTGTGCCGCAGAGGATGTTTACGGCTTTGGATTCCGTATCCATTATGGCGATTCCGCTGTTTGTCCTGGCCGGAAATCTGATGACAAAAGGCGGGATTTCCAGAAGGCTGGTGGATTTTTGCAACAGCGTTATCGGAAATGTGAGGGGCGGAATGGCGTATGCAATGGTACTGGCCTGTGCATTTTTTGCAGCACTTTCAGGGTCTGCGCCGGCAACGGTACTTGCAATAGGGAGCATGTTGTATCCGGATATGGTGCGCCTGGGATATCCCAGGGAAAGATGTGCCGGACTGCTGGCAGTTGCCGGCGGACTTGGGCCGATCATCCCGCCGTCCATTATCATGGTTGTATATTGTACGATTACAAACAGCTCTGTAGGCGATATGTTCAAGGGAGGCATTACGGCAGGGATTATGATTGCTGTGGTACTGGCCGGAATCAGCATTTATTACGCACATAAAGAGCAATGGCCGAAAAATACGGAGAAGATCTCTGCGAAAGATTTTGCGGTGAGATTCTTCCGGGCATTACCAGCGCTGCTTCTGCCGGTGATTATTCTGGGCGGGATCTATTCGGGGATGATGACTCCCACGGAATCGGCATCTGCCGCTACAATCTATGCCCTGATCGTAGGGGTGTTTGTATATAAAGAAATTAAAATAAAAGATCTGTACATGATTTTGCTGGAATCCGGAAAAAGCAGCGCGATGATCCTTTTTATCATTGCTACGTCCACCGCGTTTTCCTGGCTGTTTACATTTTCCGGTATCTCCGGGCAATTGGTGAGTACGATTATTTTGATGAACCCGGCGCCGTGGCTCTTTTTGCTGATCATAGCGGTCATCCTTCTGATCTTCGGGACATTTTTGGAAGGGATCGCAACCTGCGTACTGCTGGTACCGGTATTATGGCCGATTGCACAGTCGCTGGGGATCGGCGCGATACATTTCGGGATGGTAGTATGTATGGCAAATGTGATCGGATGTATGACACCGCCGGTAGCGGTAAACTTATTTGCGGCAGCCTCAGTTTCCAAGCTGAAGATGGGGGAGATCGCAAAGGGGGAGCTTCCCTTTTTCCTGGGCTACTGCGTCGTATTTTTTAT
>Ga0224748_10692_pt1 | contig 10775 bp, 10 predicted proteins | sample LIM_F_Water_Neg_FD_182074 | JGI IMG/M metagenome (GOLD analysis project Ga0224748, IMG submission 182074) | Enriched cells from gastrointestinal tract of the lab mouse from Pacific Northwest National Laboratory (PNNL), Richland, Washington... | ecosystem: Host-associated > Mammals > Digestive...
ATGTGCGTCAACGACATAGTATGCTGCGGGGCAAGGCCTCTGTTCTTTCTGGACTACATAGCCTGCGGAAAGAACTATCCCGAGAAGATCGCGGAGATAGTCTCCGGCGTGGCCGAGGGCTGCGTACAGGCAGGCTGCGCTCTTATCGGCGGCGAGACCGCCGAGCACCCGGGCATGATGCCCTTGGACGACTACGACATCGCCGGGTTCACCGTGGGCGTTGTGGACAGGCCCAAAATGATAGACGGCAGCAGGCTTGCCCCCGGGGACGTGCTCATTGGGGTAAAATCCTCGGGTGTGCACTCCAACGGGTTCTCCCTGGTGCGAAAGGTTTTCGGGATAGGCAGAATGGAGGACAGCGGGGAATCCCTGGTGGGCGCGGCCATGGGCCTTGCGGTGTCCGTGGCAAAGATGCTGAAAAACGACACCGAGATAGTAAACAGGCATTACGACGAGCTGGGCTGCACCCTTGGCGAGGCCCTGCTGACACCCACGCGCATATACGTGAAGTCTGCCCTGGCAGCTATCGAGAGCGCGGAGGTAAAGGCCATAAGCCACATCACCGGCGGCGGGTTCTATGAGAATATCCCCCGTATGCTCACTCCCGGACTTACCGCCAAGATAGAGAAGGCCGCCGTGCCGGTGCTGCCCATCTTCAACCTGATACAGAAGGCCGGCGATATCCCGGAGCACGATATGTTCAATACCTTTAATATGGGCGTTGGGCTCTGTATGGCCGTCTCCCCCGAAACAGCGGACAAGGCTCTGGAGGCTCTGAAGGGTTCGGGCGAGGACGCGGTCCTTCTGGGCGAAGTGGTGTCCGGGGACGAGGGGGTGCTGCTATGGTAAGGATAGGCGTGCTGGTCTCCGGCGGCGGCACCAATTTGCAGCAGCTGATAGACGCACAAGCAGCTGGAAAGCTGGGCGGCGGTAAGATAGTCACCGTCATATCCAGCAAGCCCGGAGTGTTTGCTCTGGAGCGCGCCCAAAGGGCCGGTATTGAGGCCGTCACCCTGAGCCGTAAGGAATACCCGGACGTGGAGACCTACAGTCAGGCGCTTATTACAGCCCTCAGGGAGCGGGACGTGGAGCTGGTGGTGCTCTCGGGCTTTTTGACCATTACCAGCGACAGCTTTGTACAGGCTTTCCCAAACCGCGTAATGAACGTGCACCCGGCTCTGCTGCCGGCCTTCGGCGGCAAGGGCTACTATGGACTGCACGTACACGAGGCCGTATTGCAGCGGGGCGCAAAGCTCACCGGGGCCACGGTGCACTTTGCCAACGAGGTATGCGACGGCGGGCCCATCATCCTGCAAAAAGCCGTGGAGGTCAAGGAGGGCGACACACCTGAAATACTGCAAAAGCGGGTCATGGAGGAGGCCGAATGGCAGCTGCTGCCAAGAGCCGTGGAGCTGTACTGCCAGGGACGGCTCAGCGTTCAGGACGGAATAGTGCATATCAAAGGAGAGATAAAATGAAACCTATCAATATTTTTGACGACCTAAAGGGAAACACCTATCCCGGCCGGGGCATCGTCATCGGCCAAAGCGAGGACGGCAAGAGCCTTGTGACCGCCTACTTTATCATGGGCCGCAGCGTAAACAGCCGCAACCGGGTATTTGTGGCAGAGGGGGAAAATATGCGCACCCAGGCCCACGACCCGGCGCTGCTTACGGACCCCTCCTTGGTGATTTACTACCCTGTGCGCACCTTTGACGGCGGGCTGATAGTCACCAACGGCGACCAGACCGACACCATCTATAACCTTATCTGCTCGTCCCCAGATTGTATAGCTCCCGGCTATTTTGTCCGGGCTCTGCTCACCCGCACCTTCGAGCCGGACCCGCCGCTTTACACCCCCAGGATCTCCGGCATCATCGACTATAAAAGCGGTGGCTACTGGCTGTCCATCTTAAAGAGCACCGACGGCGATCCCGCCGCCGCCCAGCGCCAGTTCTTCGCCTATGAGCCCATGCCGGGGCTGGGACACTTTATTCATACCTACAAGTGCGACGGCGACCCGGTGCCCTCCTTTGTGGGCGAGCCCAAACCGGTCTCCCTCTCCGGGGACATCGACAGCTTCACGGACGGCCTTTGGGAGAGCCTGAACCAGGACAATAAGGTATCTCTGTTTGTCAGATATATTGACCTTGAAAGCGGCGAAGCAGAGACCAGGATAGTCAACAAAAACAAATAAAAAATATTCAAGAAAGGTCGTGCCCTATGGCTAAAGAAATTTCACTTAAATATGGCTGCAACCCTAATCAGGTCCCCTCCAGGATATTCATGAAAGAGGGCGAGCTGCCTTTGCAGGTGCTCAACGGCCGCCCCGGCTATATCAACTTCCTGGACGCCTTCAACAGCTGGCAGCTGGTGCGGGAGCTTAAAATGGCTACCGGCCTGCCCGCCGCCGCTTCTTTTAAGCACGTGAGCCCCGCCGGGGCCGCGGTGTATGTGCCGCTTTCCGACACCCTAAAGAAAATATACTTCGTGGACGACTTGGAGCTCTCCCCCATTGCCAGCGCCTATGCCGCCGCCCGTGGTGCGGACCGTATGTCCTCCTATGGCGACTGGGCCGCCTTGTCCGACGTGTGCGACAAGGAGACGGCCACACTGCTGGCCCGAGAGGTTTCAGACGGCATTATCGCCCCCGGTTATACCGACGAGGCTTTGGCTATCCTCAAGACCAAGCGCAAGGGCAATTACAATGTGGTGCAGATAGACGAGAGCTATGTGCCCGCCCCCATCGAGCATAAGGACGTGTTCGGGGTCACCTTCGAGCAGGGCAGGAACGAGCTGAAAATAGACGAGAGCCTTCTTGAGGACCTTCCCACCGCCAACAAAAACCTGACGGACGAAGCAAAGCGTGACCTTATCGTATCGCTGATTACACTAAAGTATACTCAATCCAACTCTGTATGCTACGTAAAGAACGGTCAGGCCATCGGCGTGGGCGCGGGCCAGCAGAGCCGGGTACACTGCACACGCCTTGCGGGCAATAAGGCCGATAACTGGTATCTGCGCCAGTCCCCCCGGGTGCTTGAGCTGCCCTTTAAACCCGGCCTCCGCAGGCCCGACCGGGACAACACCATCGATGTATACGTCTCCGACGACTATATGGACGTTTTGGCCGATGGCCAGTGGGAGAACTTCTTTACGGAGAAGCCCCAGCCCTTCACCCGGGAGCAGCGCCGCCAGTGGCTGGACGGCATGACCGGCGTGGCCCTGGGCAGCGACGCCTTCTTCCCCTTCGGCGACAATATCGAGCGGGCACATAAGTCAGGCGTACAGTTCATTGCCCAGCCCGGCGGCTCCATCCGTGACGACAACGTCATAGAGGTCTGCGACAGGTACGGCATAGCCATGGCCTTTACGGGTCTCCGGCTGTTCCACCACTGATGCGCCGGGCCATATTCTGGGACTTTGACGGGACCCTTACCACCGGGGAGCCTAGCTGGCGCTCCTGTCTTATGATGGCCCTGGGGCCGCTGGCGGAACGGTATGGGGTAACCGAGGAAAAGCTGCGCCCTTTCCTGAAAAGCGGCTTTCCCTGGCACCCGGACGGCGACGGCAGCCTTGTGGGGGAAGCCTTCTGGGAGGTGCTGTTCCATAAGTTTTCAGCGGCGTTTGAGAGCTTTGGGGTCCCAAAGCCGGAGTCCGAAGCCGCCGCCCGGCGGGTGCGGGATATCGTTCTGGACAAGAGCCTGTACCATGTGCGGCCCGATGCGGCGGCTGTCCTGGCGGTATGCGCCTTTAAGGGGTATAAGAATTACATCCTCACCAACAACTTTCCCGAATGGGAGAGTCTGTTCGAGGGGCTGGGGCTCAGACAGTTCTTCTCAGGAATAGTCAATTCCGGCACCGTTGGGGCCTGCAAGCCCCACGAGAGGATATTCCGCATCGCCGAGCGCACCGCCAATTTCCCCTCCCTTATTTGGATGGTGGGCGATAACCCCATAGCGGACATCGGGGGCGCGAAAAATGCCGGGTGGCACACGGCCCATATCACAAGGCCCGGGGCAGCAAACTCCGGGGCAGAGGTTACCGTCACCTCCCTCAGCGAACTGCTCAAATTTCTTTAACCTTTGGAAAGGACTGGTAAAAATGGATATATTGCTCGACATACTTGTCGTCGGCAGCGGCGGCAGGGAGCATACCATCATCCGCAAGCTCAAAGAGAGCCCCCGGGTGGGTAAGCTCTACTGCGCCCCCGGCAACGGCGGCATCTCGGCGGACGCGGAGTGCTGCAAGGTGGACGCTATGGACAAGGAGGGTATGCTGGCCCTGGCAAGAGAAAAGAACGTGGACTTAGTGTTCGTGGCCCCGGACGACCCTCTGGGGGCCGGTATGGTGGACTATCTCGAGGCGGGCGGCTTCACCTGCTTCGGACCCAATCAGAAGGCAGCCGAGATAGAGAGCAGCAAGGTGTTCTCCAAGAACCTTATGAAGAAGTACGGCATACCTACCGCCAGTTACGAGGTGTTCACCTCTCCTTCTGAAGCGCTGGCATACATAAAGAAGCAGGACAAGTACCCGGCGGTCATCAAGGCCGACGGCTTGGCTGTGGGCAAGGGGGTCTTCGTCGCCCAGAACGAGCAGGAGGCCGCCGAAGCCCTGCATTCCCTGATGGAGGAAAAGAAATTCGGCTCCTCCGGGGACCGGGTAGTGGTGGAGGAGTTCCTCACCGGACCCGAGGTCACCGTCCTGGCCTTTACGGACGGCCACGCCATGTGCCCGATGGTAAGCTCCATGGACCATAAGCGGGCTTATGACAACGATATGGGCCCCAACACCGGCGGCATGGGCACCATCAGCCCCAGCCCCTTCTATACCGATGAAGTGGCCAAAACCTGCATGGACACTATCTTCCTGCCCACCATGAAGGCCATGAACGCCGAGGGCCGCAGGTTCAAGGGCTGTCTTTACTTCGGCCTGATGCTGACCCCCGACGGCCCCAAGGTGATAGAGTACAACTCCCGCTTTGGAGATCCCGAGACCCAGGTGGTGCTCCCCAGGCTTGAAACGGACCTGGCGGACATTATTAAGGCCGTGGCCGATGAAAAGCTTAGCGAGCTGGACATCAAGTGGTCGGAGGACGCCTGCGCCTGCGTGATAATTGCAAGCGGCGGCTATCCGGGCAGCTACGAAAAGGGCAAGCTTATCACCGGCCTGGACGGGAACGGCCAGCTTGAGGGCGCGACGGTCATACACGCGGGTACGAAGCTTGAGAACGGAAAATACTACACCTCCGGCGGGCGAGTGCTGGGCATTACCTCCAAGGGCGCGGACCTTAGGGAGGCGCTGGACAAGGCTTATGCGGCAGTGGAGAAAGTCTCTTTTGAGGGGGCGTTTTACCGAAATGACATAGGGAAGGCTTGCTTTCCCTCTGAATAAGGAGGTCAGATATGACGTGGCAAGTCGTTAAAATTATCGCTATTGTTTCTATGACACTGGACCATGCGGACAATACATTCCTTACCCAGTCCTTCCTCATAGACCGACTGGGAATGGACATGGCCGTTTCTTTCAGCGTCGGGCGTATTATGAGCTCTCTCGGGCGTATCGCCTTTCCCCTCTACGCCTTCGGCATTGCCCAAGGGTGTACATACACCAAGAACCGCAAAAAGTTTCTCCTGCGGCTTCTCCTGTTCGCGGTGCTGTCAGAGGTTCCGTTCCAGCTTGCCTTTAATGGCTCTTTGAGCTTCAGGCTTCTTCCCATCACCAATGTGCTCTTTACACTACTTATTGGTTCTCTCTGCTGCTTTATGTGGGACTTTTTCAGCAGGAAGAAGATGGCCTGGGCGGCCATCTTCCCCATCGCCGCCATGATACTGCTGGCGGACCGTTGCCATACCGACTACGGCGGGTTCGGGGTGATTACCGTCTTTGCCCTGTATGCGCTGCCAAAGAAAAGCTGGAAGCTCCTGGCGCTGTCTGTCCTTCTTACATGGCTGTATGGCCTGCCCTGTGTGATGTCGATGTTCTATGGCAGCTACTCAATCTACTCCCTGCTGAAATGGCTCTGCGCACTCTCCGCCGTTGGTATCCTGGCCCTGTACAACGGCCAGAAAGGACAGCAGAACAAACTCACACAATACTTCTTCTATGCCTACTATCCCCTGCACCTGCTTCTGTTCTATGGGCTGAGCCAGTGGATAGGTCCCCTTGAGATAGACTGGGACAATGCAATGCCATAACAGACTTGGAAAGGGAATGAGGCCCATGAGCGCCTGGCAGAACGTACTATTGACCGATTCGGGCTTTTTTGACCCCTTTGACCTAAAACGGCCCCTCGCGCCCATAGTGGAGCGTTTCGCCCAGATGGTGGGCAAACCCTTTTCCCAGGCCCGGGTGTTGTTCGTCCCTGCCGCAGCCTGTGACGAGGAATCACGGCAACTGGCGGATATACTCCGATGGGAGTTGGAAAAGCTTAGCTTTCTTCCTGAGCATATCACCGCCTATGAGCTGGACGGCTCTTTAAGCGATAAGGAGGTTCTGGACTTTGACGTGATGTTCTTCACCGGCGGGTGGTGCGAGCACCTTTTAAAGCTCATCAAGCAAACGCATTTCAACGAGTTGATCCAAAAGTTCGTGTTCTCCAATAAGGTCTATATGGGTGTCAGTGCGGGCAGTGTGATTGCCACTCCCAATATCATGGGCTGCTTTGGCGGTGCAGAGAGCGAGGAGACCTCCTCTCTGGGGCTTATACCAGCGTACATCGACTGCCACTGCGACCTGAAGCCCGGCTTGACAGCTAAACGACTTCCTCTCCCCCATATTCTGCTGCATTTCAACCAGGCTTTGGCTGTCAGCTCCGGCGGCTTCCAGCTGCTGGAGGACCGTGAGGCCCGCCATACCATTGACTGGACATACCCGCCGCGGTTTGGCGTGGAGGTGTTCCGGCCTATCGACTAAAAACATCTGGAAAGGATGATACATATTATGAACGCACCTATAACCTTCGCCATCGCTGGCTTCGGCGATCGGGGCAGCACCTACGCCTCCATGCAGAAACTCTTCCCGGACCGCATGAAGGTGGTTGCCGTGGCCGACCTCAACCCGAACAAAGTCAAAAAGGCCCGGGAGCTCTATAATATTCCCGAGGAAAACTGCTTTGCGAGCGCCGAGGAGATGTTTGAAAAGGGACGGCTTGCCGACGTATGCGTGGTGTCCACCATGGACCGCCAGCACGTGGGCCATGCCATACCCGCCCTGGAACTTGGGTATCATGTGCTCATGGAGAAGCCCATCTCCCCCGATATAGAGAAGTGTCGGGAGATACTAGAGGTCTCGAAAAAGCACCCGGACCAGCATATCATACTCTGCCACGTCCTGCGGTACACCAACTTCTATAATACCTTAAAGGACATCATCGGCAGCGGCAAAATCGGCGAGGTGGTCTCTATCTGCGCCAACGAGAACGTGGGCTACTGGCACCAGGCCCACTCTTTTGTGCGGGGCAACTGGCGCAATTCTGATGAAACCAGTCCAATGATTTTGCAGAAGTCCTGTCACGATATGGACATACTCACATGGCTTGTGGGCAAAAAGTGCAAGTCCGTGTCGTCCGTCGGCGGCATACACCTGTTCAAAAAGGAGCGCGCACCGGAGGGCTCCACCGACTACTGCCTGGGGGGCTGCAAAATCAAGGATGAGTGTATCTTTGACGCGGAGAAGATATATCTCACCGGCGAGAAGACCGGGCTTATGCAGGGCGGCAACTGGATAAGCTCCGTGCTCAGCGTGGAAAACACCGTCGAGTCCACCTATGAAGCGCTGCGCAACGGTCCCTATGGCCGCTGCGTGTACCACTGTGACAACAACGTGGTGGACCACCAGCAGACAAACCTGCTGATGGAGGACGGCACCACTATCCAATTCACCATGTGCGCCTTTACAGAGGACTGCTACCGCTATTTCAAGGCCATGGGCACCATGGGCGAGATAGAAGCCGACATGAAGTCCAACGTCCTCCGCGTGCGGGTCTTCGGCAAGGGCGAGGAGGTCATGGACCTGAAGGCCATGTCCGCTGACCTTAAAGGCCACGGCGGCGGCGACAGCGGCATTGTCGAGGACTTCCTTAACATGCTTATCGATGGCGCGGAGCCCACCGAACGCACCACCACCCTGGAACACTCCATGGAGAGCCACTATGTGGCCCTGGCAGCGGAGGAGTCCCGGCTGAACGGCGGAAAGCTGGTGGATTTGGAGGAGTTCCGCAATAGGGGTATATAAAATTATCCAGCGTAAATAAGCCAGGCGCACAGGGTCTCCCCCCGGGCGCCTGGTTTCTGCTTATCTCAACTGAATACTTTTTACAGCAGCTGCTTTTCCACTTCCTCAAAGCCAAGCCGCTCCACCGTGTCCGCGAAGCGCTCTCCCTGCTGTCCCTTGTCCCGGAACAGAGTGATGGCTTTTTCTATCACGTCCAGGACCTCCTCGGGGCTGGTAAGCAGCTTACCGAGAAATTTTCCCCTTGCCACCTTCTTGCCCCAGCGCCCACCAATATATACCTTATATCCAGGCACATACTCCTCAAAGGCCTTGAAGGGACATTTGTTAATGCAGCGTCCACAGTGGTTGCACTGAGCATCGTCTATGAGCACTTTACCGTCCACCACCTTGGGCACGTGTATTGGACAGTTCTTCTCTATCTGGCAGACCTTGCAGCCCCGGCACTTCTCCAGGTCTATCACCGGCACCCGCTGGCCCACTATGCCCAGGTCGTTAAGGTCCGGCTTTACGCAGTTATTGGGGCAGCCGCCCACGGCTATCTTGAACTTGTGCGGCAGCTTCACGTCGTGCCAGCCCTCGTAGAACCTCTTGTGGATGGCCTCAGACAGGGCAAAGGTGTCGATAAGGCCGTACTGACAGGTGGTCCCCTTGCAGGACACCACCGGGCGCACCTTGGCCCCCGTGCCGCCGGTCTCAAGACCGCGCTCCTTTAAGAACTCTCGCAGGGGCTCGATGTTCTCAAAGGGCACCTTCTGTATCTCCGCCGTAAGGCGCACCGTCAGCGCCACTTGGCCGTTTCCAAACTTCTCTGCGGCCTCGGCAACCGCAGCAAGCTCCTTGGCGGTCATTTTGCCGTTGCGGGTTATCACACGGCCGTTAAAGCAGTCGGGGGTTGTCTTGTCCCAGAGAAAGCCAAGTCCTTTTACCCGGGTTATCTCCTCGGCCGGTATGCCGGGTTTCCTCGTCTCATTCAGCATATTCTCAGCTCCTAAAATTTTTTCGCATTTGCAGATATTTATTCACGGATATTATCTCCATAGGCGAGATATTTTCCGGCAGCTCCGCTATGGGGAAGAACCTCAGCTCACTGACCTCGCTCTCCTGTGGCTTCAGCGTACCGTGAAATTTCCTGCACACAAACTTCACATCGATTACGTACACCTCGTCGCCGTTGGGGTAGGTGTAGTGGGTGTCCTCGCCGGAGAAGACTCCCAGAAGCTCCAACTCCTCTGCTATGAGGCCGGTTTCCTCAAACATCTCGCGCTTTGCGCCCTCCTCCACGGTCTCCCCAAGCTCAACAGCGCCGCCGGCCGTTCCCCAGCAGTGGTTGTCAATGCGGAGCCCTAAAAGCAGCTCGCCCCGCTCGTTCTCCACAAAGACTCCTGCGCCCACCATCTGTATGGGCTGGTGGCCCACGTAGTCACGCAGAAATTTGATATATCCCGTCATTACTCCTTTACCTCCACGCCGCCGCAGCCGCGCACGGACAGCACATAGCAGCTGCCCTTGCCAAAGACCTTCTCCATACCCTCGCGGTAGCTGTCAAGTATATCGAAGGGCACATAGGCCTGGATCGTTCCCGCAAAGCCGCCGCCGTGTACCCGGCAGGCCCCCCGGCCGTTCAGCAGCCGTTCCGACACAGAAAGGGCCAGGGTTATCCCCTGCTCGATGGGGCTGGCTGGAGCGAACACGTTTTGGAGCCGCTGGATGGAGGACTTTCCGGAGGCCTTTACCATCTCCAGGAACTTCTCAAAGTCCTTGTCCCGCAGGGCCTGAGCCTCCTCATGGGCCAGCCTGTCGTCGTCAAAGAAGTGCATGGCACGAAGGGCCGGGCGGTCTCCAACGGCCTTGCGCACCTCGCCCAGCTTATCGTAGAACTCCGCTTCGTCCACCTCCCGCAGGAACTCCTTGCCAAAGAACTTCGCCACTGCCTTCATCTCCTGGGGGATGGACGCATAATCGGCGGTAAGGTCCGCATGGTTTCCGCCGGTGTCCACAACGCACATGGCGTGCTTATAGGCGTTCAGGTCAAAGGAGACGTTCTCCACCTGTGGCTTCTCAGGGTCGGCAAAGTCCATTGCAGTAACGCTGCCCATGGAGCTGGCCATCTGGTCCAGAAGGCCCGAGGGCTTTCCGAAGTAGACGTTCTCGGCGTACTGGGCAATCTTGGCGGCGGCTATTGGGTCTATATTGCCGTCGTTATACAGATGGCTCACAACGGTCACCACCAGTATCTCAAAGGCCGCGGAGCTGGAAAGGCCGGAGCCCTTTAGCACCCTTGTCTGAGTATAGCACTCAAAGCCGCCGATATTATAGCCCAGCTCCTTACACCGGGCGCAGATGCCCCGGATTATGGCCTGAGAACCGCTTGTCTCCTCTCTGGGCTCCAGGTCGCTTAAATCCACCTCGTCCATGCGTGGGTATTCCACAGAGCGCAGGCGGGCTATTCCGTCCTCCCTCCTCCGCGCCATGCCTACGATATCCAGGTCTATGGACGCCGCCAGCACCCTGCCGTGATTATGGTCGGTGTGATTGCCGCC
>Ga0224748_10693_pt1 | contig 10763 bp, 10 predicted proteins | sample LIM_F_Water_Neg_FD_182074 | JGI IMG/M metagenome (GOLD analysis project Ga0224748, IMG submission 182074) | Enriched cells from gastrointestinal tract of the lab mouse from Pacific Northwest National Laboratory (PNNL), Richland, Washington... | ecosystem: Host-associated > Mammals > Digestive...
GGGACCGGCGGGGCCATCACGGCGGCGGAGGTGGCGCTGGGGGTGATGCTGTCCATGTCCATGGTCACATCCTTGGCAAAAATCGAGGTGTTTGCCAACGAGATCAAGCAGATGCAGATGACGGTGGAGGAATTGCAACGCTATCTGGATATGCCGGAGCTGCCCGAACCAGAAAACCAGGCGGAGTTGTCCGGATACGATGTGGCGCTGAAACACGTCCGCTTCTCCTACTCCGGCCGGCGGGCGGACGAGGTACTCCACGGCGTAAGCCTGCACCTTTCACAGGGCAGTTTTACCGCGCTGGTGGGGCCGTCCGGCAGCGGCAAGTCCACGGTGGCCAAGCTGATCGCCCGGTTCTGGGATGTGACGGAGGGGGAAATCTCCATCGGCGGGGTAAACATCAAGGACATTCCCCTGCTCCAGCTGGCGGACACAGTGAGCTTTGTCACCCAAGATAATTTCTTATTTCGCTGCTCTCTGAAAGAAAATATCCGCCTTGGCAACCCCAGTGCCAGTGATGAAGAAGTTTATGCTGCGGCAAGAGCAGCCCAGTGTGAGGAGTTTATCTCCAAGCTGCCCAAAGGCTACGATACCCCGGCTGGTGAGGCGGGAAGGCGGCTGTCCGGCGGGGAAAAGCAGCGTATCGCCATTGCCCGGATGATCTTGAAAAACGCTCCAGTGGTGATTCTGGACGAGGCCACCGCCTTCACTGACCCCGAAAACGAGGAAAAAATTCAGCAGAGCATCGCCGCCCTGACCCGGGGGAAAACCCTGTTGGTCATCGCCCACCGGCTGTCCACCATTCGGAACGCAGACAACATCGTGGTGCTGAAAAGTGGCGAAGTCATTGCCCAGGACCGGCAGGAAGAACTTTTGCAGACCTGCCCGCTCTACCGGCAGATGTGGCAGGCCCACATTGGGGCCAAGGATTGGGCGGTATCCGGAAAGGAGGCAGTGTAAGATGTTCCAAACGGTCAAGCGCATCATTCGCTGGTGCGGGGCGTTCCGGTGGAAGTTGTATATTGGTTTTGTGTTTTCCTTTTTCTCTACCTGGTTCGCGGCAATGCCCATAATGGTGGCAGCCTACACGGTGGGACTGCTGATCCAGGGGCGGCTGGAGCAAAAATGGATCGGGCTGAGCCTGCTGGTCATCGGGGCTCTGGTATTGCTCCGATTCCTGTTCAGCTATCTCCAAGCCCGGTTCCAGGAGGCCATCAGCTACGAGCTGGTGGCCCGGGACCGATTGGCCATCGGCGAGGCGCTGAAACGGGTGTCCCTGGGCTACTTCCAGCAGGTGGATATGGGGAATATCCTGAATTCCATCACCACCGGCCTGCACACGTTTGAAAATATGGGCATCCGCATGGTGGACAATTTCATTGGCGGGTATCTGAATTTCCTGTGCATCTTCCTGTGCCTGCTGGCCGTCAGCCCGTTGGCCGCATTGATCTCCCTGGCGGGGACGGCCCTGTCCCTCCTGTTTTTGACGTTGGTGTCCCGCCACAGCGCGGTCAACGCCCCAGCGTCCGCTCAGGCGGGGCGGGAGCTGACGGCAGCGACGCTGGAGTACGCCCGGGGCCTGCCGGTGGTAAAATCCTTCGGCCAGGGTGGCGCCTCTATGGCGGCGATGCGTCAGGCCATCCGGGGCAGCAGGGATATCTGCCTGAAGATTGAATGGGGCTTCATCCCCGCCAACTGCCTGCACCTGCTGGCGTTGAAGATCGCTTCTGTGGCTCTGGCAGGGACGGCCTGCTGGCTGGGCCTGACAGGCACGCTGGAGTTGCCCATGATGCTGATGATCTGCTTTTTCTCCTTCGGTATCTTCGCCGGATTGGAGACACTCAGCGACAGCGCCCACGTCCTCAGTGTCATCAGCAATGCCATAGATCAGCTGGATGCCCTGCGGGAAAATCACTTCATCGACCAGGACGGGCGGGATATCCCCCTGGAGCGGTTCGACATTGCGTTCCGCCATGTGGAGTTCGGCTACGATGCAAGGACGGTTTTGAAGGATGTGAGCTTTACCATCCCTCAGAACACCTCCACCGCCATCGTAGGGCCATCCGGCAGCGGCAAGACCACCATTTGCAGCCTGATCGCCCGGTTCTATGATGTAAACAGTGGCGGCGTTGCGGTGGGTGGGCACGATGTGCGGGAGCTCACCTGTGACAGCCTGCTGAAACATATCTCCATGGTCTTTCAGAATGTCTATCTGTTTCACGACACCATCCGGGCCAATATCTGTTTCGGCAGACCGGACGCCACGGAGGAGGAGATGATCGCGGCTGCAAAAAAGGCCCGCTGCCACGACTTCATCATGGCCCTGCCGGACGGCTATGACACGGTAGTTGGTGAAGGTGGCGGCAGCCTCTCCGGGGGAGAAAAACAGCGCATCTCCATCGCTCGCGCTATCTTAAAGGACGCGCCCATCATCATCCTGGACGAGGCCACCGCCAGCATCGACCCTGAAAATGAGCACCTGATCCAGGCGGCTCTGTCAGAACTGACCCGGGGAAGGACTATCATCACCATCGCCCACCGGCTGGCCACCATTCAGAATGCGGATCAAATTCTGGTGGTAGATGACGGTCGAATTGTTCAGAGGGGAACCCATCGGGAGTTAGCTGCCCAACCGGGGCGCTACCGCAGTTTTGTGGAGACCCGGCAGCGGGCGGAGGGCTGGGGCCTCGCATAAATTGAGAGCCGGTGCAGATGCACCGGCTCTCAATTTACGCGCTTCGGCTGTTCCAGCCCTGACTGTTTTCCCGTACCGAGACAAACTTGCGGTAGATGCCCTCCTCCCGCATCAGCGCCTCGTGGACACCCCGCTGGACGATCTGCCCTTCCGCCACCACGAAGATTTGATTGGCGTGGCGGATCGTATTCAGCCGGTGGGCGATGACCAGCAGCGTCTTGCCCTTGCACAGCTCGCTGATGGCCTGTTGAATATAGCTCTCGTTGTCCGCATCCACGCTGGCTGTGGCCTCGTCCAGAATGACAATGGGCGCATCCTTCAGGATGCAGCGTGCAATGGAAATTCTCTGTTTCTCGCCGCCGGAGAGGGATTCACCGCCCTCCCCGACTACCGTATCGTAGCCGTTGGGCAGACTCATAATGAAGTCGTGGCACCGGGCTTTCCTTGCCGCCTCTATGACCTCCTCCCGGCTGGCGTCCGGGCGGCCCATACTGATGTTGTTGTAGATGGTGTCCTGGAACAGATACACTCTTTGAAAAACCATACTGATGTGGTCCATCAGCTCCGACAGCGGGACAGTCCGAATATCCACGCCCCGCACCAGCACCTGACCGGACTTCACATCCCAGAACCGGGCCAGCAGGCTGGCGATGGTGGACTTGCCGCCGCCGGACGGCCCCACCAGCGCCGCCATTTGATTCTTCTCCAGACGGAAGCTGATGTCACGCAGCGTCTCCTTTTCCCCGTAGGCGAAACTGACATTCCGAAACTCTACCTCGGGGCCGCCGCTCCGGGCGGGGATGTGGGCTGTCCCCTTGTCCGAAAGCTCCGCCTCGGCAAAGACCTCCTCGATCCGGTCCATGCAGCTGTTCATTACCGTCAGGCGGGAACTCTGGCCGTACAGGGCCTTCATTGGGCCGAACAGGTCGAACACAAACAGCATGACTCCCACGGCGAGAGAGGAATCCAAAAGCCCGCGGCTGCGCAGGAACAGCGTCAGTGCCACCACGACGGCCACGCCCAGCCCAAACACCAGGTTGAGCCGCCGCTGCCAGGGCGCGTGGTTTTCCTCAAAGTCAATGCTCGTCTTACGGCTTTCACGGAAGTTTTCCGTCAGCTCCGCCGATTTCTCGCCCAGCAGGTTGTAGGTCTTGATAATGCCGATGCCCTCGGCAAAGTCCAGCACCGCCTCCGTCAGATTCTCGCTCTGGGCCTGGCGGATGTCCGAGTCCTCCAGTCCCTCCCGGCGCATCCCCTTGGCGATGGCCAGCACCAGCAGCATCAGCGCGCACCCGGCAAGGCCCAGCCAAGGATGGATGACAAACAGGAACGCCAGCATAATGGCCTCAGCGAAGATATAGCTCATCATATCTGCCAGCGCGGTCATGCAGTTTTCCTCAATAAACACCATATCGGTGGAGAGTACAGAGCTGATTTTTCCGATGTTTCCCTCGGTAAAGTAGCCCATGGGCAGCTTCCGCAGGTGCGCCCCCAGCTCCATCCGCTTTTCTGCGAACACCATGAACCCGGCCGCCGATTGCAGGCGGTCCGCCGCGTGCTGGCAGAGCACCTGCAGAACCAGACAGATTGCCATAGCCGCTCCCATGGTCAGGCACAGGCGGCTGCCGGCACTGCCGTCCAGAAACGCGGTCAGCACCAGAAACGCCATGCCGATGGGGGCTTTCGCCAAAAGGGACTTCAGGAAAGAAAACACAAAGGCCAGCTGAATACGCCCCTTGTAACCTCCCGCCACATTCAGGATTCGCTTCATCAACGCGATCATGCCAACACCTCCTCAACCGATACCTTCCAATCCGCGGCACCTTCCGCCGCCTGCCAGAGGGTCTGATATTCCGGGCTGCGCTCCAGCAGTTCTTTGTGCGTCCCCACCGCCGCCACATTACCCTGATGCAGCACGCAGATCTGATCCGCGTTCACGATGGAGTGGAGCCGGTGGGCAATCACGATGACGGTCTTGCCTCGGATGACCTGGGCAATGGCGGCGTTCATCTTCTCCTCGTTCTCGGGATCCATGAAAGCGGTTGCCTCGTCCAGTACCACGATAGGGGCGTTTTTCAAAATCGCCCGGGCAAGGGAGATCCGCTGCCGTTCTCCGCCAGAGAGCTGTTTTCCGCCATCCCCGGCCATAGTGTGGATGCCATGGGGCAGACGGGCCAGAAATTCGCCGCACTGGGCCTTTTCCGCCGCCGATAGAACTTCCTCGTCCGTGGCATCCAGCTTGCCCAGGCGGATATTTTCCAGCAGGCTCATGTTGAACAGGAACTGCTCCTGGGACACATAGGAGATCTGGTCATTCAGTGATTCAATGCTCATGTCCCGCACGTCCTGCCCGCCGATCTTCACTGCGCCGCCGGACACATCATAAAAATGTACCAGCAGCTTGGCTAAGGTGGATTTTCCGCTGCCGGATTCGCCTACCAGGGCGGTCAGACTTCCCTCCCCTGCGGAGAGCGTGACACCGTGGAGGACTTCCTCCTCCTTATAGCCGAAACGGACATCTTCAAAGGAGATGGAGTGATCCTTTCCGGTGAATGGGCGCTCCGTCTGCTGTAGAGGCGGCGCGCTCATCAGCTGCTCCAGGGCCTCAATTTTGAAATTGACCTGGGGCATGGTGGACAGAAAGCTGAGGGATCGCAGCAGCGGCGCGCCGATGCCGAAGCTCATGCACAGCACCAGCACCAGATCCGGCAGTTTGGACCAGCCTTGCAGGACAAACCACGCCCCCAGCGGCAGGGTAAACATAGCCGTGCAGGGGATAATGCTGTTATAGAGGGCCATCCAAGGCCAGCAGACCCGATACCAGTCCAGAGTGAAGTCCCGGTAGTTTTTTACATCTGTCTCAAACCGCTTGTAGCTGTCGCCGTCCCGATTAAAGACCTTTACAACCTCCATGCCGTTGATATACTCCACAATGGTGCTGTTCATCTTCTGGGCCGCGCCGTAGTAGGCGCCCATTTTGCTGGTGCCCTGCTTGTACATGGCGCCCATGGCCACAACCCCCAAAGGGAGGGAGCACAGAGTAAGCAGAGCCAGTTTCCAGTCCGCAAAGAACATAGCGATATAGACGATGACCGGCACGGCAACATTTGAGATGCCCTCCGGAATGGCGTGGGCCAGCAGAAGTTCTATGGATTCGATGTCGTCAATGAACATCTTTTTGAGGACGCCCACGCCTTTCTCCTGAATCGTCCCCAAGGGCTGTGCCTCCAGCTTTTTTTGAAGGAAGACGCGGATGTTTTCCAGTGTGTGGTAAGCCGCCTGATGGGACAGGGCCAGCCCCCGGACATAGAGCAGAGCATAGAGGATTCCGCAGGCGGCGATAGCAGCCACCCGCCAGACAGCTCCGGCAGGTTCCAGACTGCCATAGCCCAGCAGCGGCAGGATCAGCTGGTAGGCAAACCAGAAGGGCAGGACGCTCATGGTCACGCCCAGCAGGAGGACGGCCACCGACCGGTATGTCAGCCGGCGGTACTCCCCTGCGTAGTCCAATACTTTCTTGAACACAAAGTGACCTCCTTTGAACATATTAGTTAGACATAGCTAACTTAAAGGCTTTTGAAAAGCCCTCTTGGGATAAGGGCTTTTCAGGGGGAAGGAAATCCAAATACGCGGTACCAGTCGAAGAGCTTGCAGACCAGCTTGCAGTGGCTTTCCAACTGCTCCAGATTGTAGCCGTGTATAAACGGCTCATAGATAGTAGCCCAAAAGGCGGTGAGCAGGATGTGGATCTCCGCTTCCGACATATCCACTGTGGTCAGCTCCCGGCGGCGGGCCTCCTGGTAGTATCCATAGGTAGCCTGGGTCATCTTCTCCACCCAGTCGTGCTGGAAGTTGGCGTAGCGGGTGTTCTCCGCACAGCTGACCAGAAGCACAAAACCGTCGTGTCGCTCGTCCAAATAGCGGAACCACCACATTATGTAGTCCTCGTCCATGTCCCATGCTTTCACCAGCGCCTCATCCGACACCTGGCTGAAATCCGTGACAGACTTCTGAGCTATGATCTCATTCAGATCCGCCACAGTATCCGCCACCACGGCGGCGAACAGCTCCTCTTTGCCGCTGTAGCGCTTGTAGAGCGCACCGGTAGTCACATTGGCGTTCTCACAAATCAGTTTCAGCGACGCCTTTTCAAACCCCTTTTCCAGAAACTCACGGCGCGCGCTTGCCAGGATCAATGGGTCCAGGGAGTGGTCCGGCTTGGCCATTGTCTGTCCTCCTTTCAAACGATAATCGAACTATCGATAATCCAATTATCAATATACCACTGACCAGCCCGGTTGTCAAGGGCAAAATGAAAAGCACGGCAGATTTCTCCGCCGCGCATGGAAAGACCGATGCTCGATATTCTCTTTGATCTCCGTGTAATCGTGTATGTTCCACACTTTTAGGGTCTTCTCCGGTACAATAACACGCACCGTACAAACCATACCGCAGACACCGCAAAAATGAGCAGGAGTATGCTTGCGCTTGAAACCGCCACCAGCCGAAACATCCGCGGGGAAATGCTGCCGTCCACCGCGATAATCAGCGTATTCTGCAACACCAGGACGGACGCCAAGGGGTCCACGAGCCGTATCATACTCCATTCCCAGCCGAGGATTGTCCCGTTTGTCCGCCTCCAGCTGATCGCCGCCGCGCCGATTTTGTATGTCGTGTACGCCGCCGAAGCGATTGCGGGCGTCAGTCCCGTTTGAATGGGCCGCTGATCCAGTACCATCAGGGAGACTGAGGTGAGCAGCGCCACGTTCATGACCTGCACAATTCCGGAGGCCACATAGAAAACCTTTTTGCGGCAGTGCTCCGCAGTTTCCGGCACTGCATTTCCGGTTGTATGCTCCGCAGCTAACGAAATGCCTCGGAGCAGGGACAGCAGGATATTACTTCCGAATTTAATATTCGGAAGTAATATAATAAACGCAGATGCTGCCATGCCAAAGTGAGGCGTACCAAAGGCCCAGTCCCCCGTTATAAAGGGCAACCACGACCGCGGCGGCAAAGCCTTCCGTTATCTCCGCCTTGGCAAAGAGCAGGCGGGCTTTGCGCCAACGGTTTGGAAGTATCCAGGTTTTTCATGTGGGACATCTCCTTTTCTTGATGATGACCCTATTATAGCGATACATTGCCCGGAACGGAACAACAAAGACGGCAAAAAGTGTTGTGTTCTGCAAAGGTCCGGCAAACTCCGCATGGAGCATAAAACTCATGTGAAATGTCCACATGACCCAGTTGAACAGTCGAGTGATGGGAGTTTTACAATAGCCACCCTCCAAATAGCCGTACGCATAGTCCTTCCCTGACACATTGATGATACACTCAGACCAGCTCTCCAGTTCCTTCTTGGATTGTTCCACAGAAAAGAAGGATTTTGTCTTGTCCCCTGCCGGCTTCACCTCCGCATTGATTCCTTTCAGCCCCAGGGCGTTTACCGCGACAAAGGTAATCATGCCGTCGGGGAATCGCTCCGCCATAGCGCATAAAAAGTTCACTACAAACTCACGGATACAGCTCACGCGCTCGTCAATCCACCCCGTATTCAGGGGCTTGAAAATTCCTTTTCCTCTATAAATAAGGGACATGGATTTTTCTTGGAATTCTGATACCTGTTTTGACATATTGCCGCCTCCTATACTGTGTCCCGCTCAAAAACCAATATCTTCTGAGTAACCTTTTTTGCAAGGGGCAGCCTGCCGAAAATCTGGTATGCCGGTTGGATTGCTGCCATACCGCGCAGGATATTATCATCCTTCACCTTATGGAACCCATTGCCGATACGGTCCAGTTCGTCAAAGCTGTTTGCTCCCCATCTGAACTTCGCCCCGGTTTTTGCAATGGATTTCTCTACGCCCTGCTTTGCCACCCACACAGGGGAAATGCACTCCATCATCACCATGGCGCGGTCAAAATTGTCCCGGATGATGCGAAGAAGTGTACCGACTTCCTCCGCCGTCAGGTACATTGTCAGTCCCTCAATAATAAACAGCACCGTACCTTGGACCTTGACCTTGTTGGCCCACGAACTGTCGAGCGCGGATATTCCAATCGCAGAAATGCGCCCGGTTTCCCCAAATAGCTGGTTTCGCAGTTCAATCACCTCTGGCAGGTCGAGATTATACCAGTGCAGTTTTCCGCTATCCAAACGGTACACTCTCGTATCCAATCCGCAGGCGATATTCACCACCGTGCAGTCAGGATTATGATTGATAAAGTCCCCTACCAATTCGTCGAAGACAATCGTTCTTGCCAAAACACCGTTGCTCATGGTGCGGTCCTTTTCAGCTTTAGAAAAATCATAATCAATTTTTTTGACGATTTCGACTGCCTTAGCGTCATAAAATTTATGCTTTGGGCTGAGAGAATACTGTGCTCTGGCATAGAAGCTTTGCAGCATGGTCTCCGCTGTATCAGAGAGATTTACTTTTATTTTCTTGCTCATCCTGTGACCGCTCCTTTTACGTAAACGCCCAAAAAGCCATCCTGCTCAGGATTGAAATATTGTTTTTTCATTGTTTCATCTCACATCCCATTCAGATCAGCCATGCCATGACTGCCGTCAGTCCGCCCACCAGCAGACATACCGGCAGTCCGATAAATATCCCGATACAGGACTGTTGGATATGGAATCCATAGTCGTGATACGCCTGTGTCATATCCTCCGTACCGGGTATGATGCACCGCTTGCTGTGGCAGAACCACAGGCAGTCGATGACCAGCGCATCATACCAGTCCACCACCAACCAAAGCAGGAAGCCAGTCACAAAACCAGACAGAAATGTATCCGCTCCGTTGAATATACGGAGCGTCACCGCAAGGACCACCGCGGTGATCAGACAGAACAGCAGCTTGGCCCCAATGTGTTTTTTGGGCCGCTCTGCCGGAATCAGACCCAGTTCCTGAACGCGCACTTGGATTGCCGGAGGATAAGAGTCGATCATGGCCAGCAGGTTATGCAGGCCATATATCGGAACCGTAAGGGTGAAAATGAGACAAAGAACAATGCTCTCAATCAAAAATATCATAGTTAGTCGCCTTTCTTTGCTGTAAAGCAAGCTATAGCCTCCACAGTTTCCACTGAGACCTGTTCATATTGGCTGCTCAACCTTGTCCTGAGACTGTTTGCTGTTTCATAGGGTGGCGTGAAAAATCCCTTGGGCGTGTAGAGCTTGTCAACGAACCAATCCGTACAGCGGTTTTCATCTTTCACATAAAAGCAGCCGCAAAATGTTCCGCCTGGACGGAGAACACGGTAAATCTCCCGGTATGCCGCCTCTTTATCTGGGAAAGCGTGAAAGCCGTTGAGGGATAGCACCAGATCAAAGCTGGCATCCCCGAAAGGCAATGCACCCACATCGCCCTGCCGGAACCGGACATTCGCCAGTCCTGCCGCCGTTGCCCGCCGCTGGGCGGCAGCCATCATGTCCGGGGAATAGTCCAGACAGGTAATGTCTGCCTGGGGCAACGTCTTGTAAATCGGCATGGTCAATACGCCGGTTCCCACGGGAACCTCCAGCAGTTTGCCAGAGAACCCGTCCGGAATGCGGTCAAGGGTCTTTTCCAGATAGCGGGTATTCTTCTCCCGCCCCATGTTCCACACCAGCCCGCAGACCGCCCGCCCCGGCAGGGTGGAGCAGGTGATCATGCCGTCATAAAAAGTCGCCTCTTTGCCCAGGGAGCGGTAGGCATTTTGAATTTCATTATGATGGCTCATCTGTGAAACAGTCCTTTCTTCTCGTAAGGCTTCCTGGACACAGCCTTGACCTCATAGCCCGCAGCGCCGATGGCGGAGCGCAGAGCAGCCTCGTCAATGTCGTTTTCCGTGAGGATAACGGTCTGTCCCTTGCTGTGGGAGGACGTGACCTTTTTCACCGGAAACGCTTTACGAACGGCATCGTTCACATGGGCCTCGCACATTCCGCACATCATTCCGTCTACTTGCACAGTGATTTTCAGCATGATACTCCTCCTGTTTTATGTTCTCTGTCCCATTTTGAATCTTTTTTACAGATATAAAAATCGCAGCAGTCCCCGTCGGCGGACAGGGTTTTGGTCC
>Ga0224748_10694_pt1 | contig 10760 bp, 4 predicted proteins | sample LIM_F_Water_Neg_FD_182074 | JGI IMG/M metagenome (GOLD analysis project Ga0224748, IMG submission 182074) | Enriched cells from gastrointestinal tract of the lab mouse from Pacific Northwest National Laboratory (PNNL), Richland, Washington... | ecosystem: Host-associated > Mammals > Digestive...
ACAGAAAATCCCAAGAGCGGCAAGTATTGTATGAAAATTTCTGGTCGGGCAATGCCGGCTTCAGGGGCAAAAATAGAGTTGGGAGATATGCTGCAGAGCAATCAGCGTCTGACAGTCTCTGCTTATGTAAGATATGCCGACGGGCCTGAGAAAAAGAAAATTCAGATCACTATGTTTTGTGATGGAAAATATTATATGTTAGGCGGCAGAGAACTGACACGGAATGAATGGGGAGAAATCTCAGGAGGTATTGTGGTTCCAAGTGATGTTGATTTATCCTCAGCTATAGTATTTTTTGAGACACCGTGGACCAGTGAGCCATCCGCCGAACAGGATCTGATGGATATCTATGTGGATGATGTAAAAGCTTCCTTGATTCCTTTTTGTGATATCAGTGATTATCCAGCTTTGAAGGAATTATACAAGGATCAGTTTCTAGTGGGGCTTGCAGTTCCAGATTTGGTTTTAAATACACCAGCATACAGTGATTTGTTTCTACAGCAGTTTAACAGTATGACAATGGAAAATGAAATGAAACCTTCCTATATTTTGGACGAAGCAGCCAGTAAGAATAATTTAAGCAAATATAAAGAACATGTGGCTTTAAATTTTAATTCTTATAAAACTGGGATGGAATATGCCAAACAACATGGAATTGCTGTGCGCGGCCATACCTTGGTATGGCATTCTCAGACACCAGAATGGTTCTTTTATGAGAATTATGACACCCAAGGACAGTTAGCGGACAGAGAGTTGATGCTAAAACGAATGGAAAATTATATCAAAGATGTAATTGAATGGACAGAGACAAATTATCCTGGTGTAATTTATGCCTGGGATGTGGTAAATGAAGCGGTAGCAGATTATTTTGGACAAGGAGCGGCGCCAATGCGCCAGGAGGACAGTCTCTGGTATCAAGTGATCGGCGAGGATTTTGCAGAAAAAGCATTTGCGTATGCAAGGAAATATACAAAATTGTATGCCAAAGATCGCGATATCAAATTGTTCTACAATGATTATAATGAATATTTTCCAGCAAAACGAGATGGAATTGTCGCTTTGTTAAAACCGATCAAGGAAGCCGGTAATATTGATGGAGTGGGGATGCAGAGTCATTTTGATACGAAACGTCCTTTGGAGGGCGATTCTGGTTATATGACAGCGGTTCGCAAATTTCGGGATGAGCTGGGACTAGAACTGCATGTTACAGAACTAGATATCGGAATTGCAGAGGGCGATACCAGAGAATCACAGGGACAATACTATCAAGAGTTTATGGAGGCCTTGTTAAAAGAAAAAAGAGACGGAGCCAATATTACCAGTGTGACATTTTGGGGCCTAACAGATGGCCTGTCATGGCGTGCAGAGGAACAATGTCTATTGTTTGATGATGATCTAAGCAGAAAACCTGCATTTGAGGGGGTTGTAAATGCTATTGGCAATACTGGAAATGTGATGGACAGCATTAACAGTATTGGCAAGGTGGAATTGACAAAAGAGTGTAAAGCGAAGATTGAAGCGGCAAGAAGCGCTTACGATGCCCTGACAGATGCTCAGAAAGCGCTTGTACCAAATGAAGTACTCAAGCTTTTGGAGGATGCAGAGACCGAGTATCAGAGATTGGAAGAGAGCAAAATTGAAAGTGTGGTTGACAGCATTAACAGTATTGGCAAGGTGGAATTGACAAAAGAGTGTAAAGCAAAGATTGAAGCGGCAAGAAGCGCTTACGATGCCCTGACAGATGCCCAGAAAGCGCTTGTACCCAGTGAAGCACTTAAGCTTTTGGAGGATGCAGAGACCGAATATCAGAGATTGGAGGAAGAGAGCGAAACTCCCCCAATACCTCCAATAGTGGAAAAAATAGACATCCGTCAGGAATATATTTCAGCTATACCAGCACAGATTTATTCAGGAGCAGCACTGACACCGAATGTCACTGTAACTTATGAAAACAAAACTTTGGTCAAGAATGTTGATTATACTGTAAATTATAAGAATAATACAGAGATCGGCACAGCTACAATAGTGATCACAGGTACAGGCGATTACAGCGGAACCGTGGAGAAAAATTTTACCATCACGGTAAGGAAGAATCAGGTCTATGTGGTAGGAAATTATAAGTATAAGATTACCAATGCCAAGACCGATGGCAAAGGTAAGGTTATGCTTACTGGCGTCAAGAATAAAGCGCAAAAAAAGAAATTAAAGAAAATCAATGTGGCAGCCGCTGTTGAGATTGGCGGTAAGAGTTTTAAGGTGACAGCCATTGGGGACGCAGCATTTAAAGGCTTTACAAAAGCCACCAAGATCGTAGTTGGGAAAAATGTGACAACGATTGGAAGTTCAGCGTTTTTGGGTTGTACAAGAGCTAAGAGTATCGTAGTCGGAGAGAATGTGACAACAATTGGAAGTTCAGCATTTTCAGGCTGTACGAAAGTGGTAAGTGCAACGGTTGGAAATAAAGTCACTAAGATTGGAGCAAAAGCATTTTATAAGTGCAAGAATTTAAAGAAGATTGTGATTAAGGGCAGCAAGCTGAAATCCATTGGAAAGAATGCGATTAAGGGAATTAATAAGAATGCAGTGATTAAATGTCCCAAGAAAATGGTTAAGAAATATAAAAAATTATGGAAAGCATCCACTGGATATAAAAAGACCATGCAGATAAAATATTGATTTGTTTGACAAGAATATAATATATTATTACCCCCACAGTCTGTGTTGGAACAGGCTGTGGGGGTATTTAATCCCATCAGCCACTGACAAAAACCTATTTAGAGGTGCAGACAGTTACTGCCATGTCTGTGGCATGGGGTGAATAGTCAATAATTTATATATTTGCAATCTGCAGAGGAAAAATTATGGAGTGGTTGGTCCTGGATATTTATCAGTGCCAAACATATACTGCATTAAACGTTCTGCATCCTTAGGATCATAAGCTACTAATTCCATTTCACTGATCATGGATTCATCTGTAAATAAGTTAGTGACAGTAATGTACTTGGTGAGCTGAGATTTGAGATTCAGACGGTCTCCCTCTTTTGATACCAACTCTACGGTACCATTACATTGGTCGATAACTTTAAAAAATTCCTCTGTGTTCTTAATGTTATAAAGTTTCATAAAGATCAGACTCCTTTCATTGTTATGCTTCCATTTCTGGAAGAAGTTTTAAAAATTCCTTGGTGGATAGAGATACCAATAATGAGGGATTGACGGCAGCAACGATCTTCCGTCTTGGTATCTGTTCCTTTGTCTTAAGGATATACAAGTTACTGGAATCTCTGCTCAGGCAGTAATCAGGGATAAAAGCAATTCCAAGCCCAATTCTGGCAAGGTCAATCAGAAGATCATTGCTGCTTAATTCTACTTCTGGCACCAGCTCTAATTGATTCTGTAAAAACAAATGATGCAGAAATTCACTGGTAGTGCTTTTGCGATCCAGCATTAAAATAGGATATTGCCTTAGTTTTGCTAGTGGGATTTCCTGCTGCTGCAAGTCAAAGCAGGCAGGATTGGCAATAAATACATCATGAAAAGAAGCAACTGTCTTCTGGATGTATGAGCTGTCCAGACGGGAATTGGGGTAGTTGGTGATTACTAGATCTACTTTTCCCTGGGACAACAGATCTACACAATTTAAAGAGGTTGCATTTGTCACCTTGATCGGAACATTTGGAAATTGTTTATGAAACTGTTCCAGATAAGGGACTAAAAAATAACGGCAGATCGTGTCGCTGGCTCCAATATGAAGCTGCCCCAATCCCAGTGCATTTGAATCTAGGAGATGATTTTCTCCCCGTTGAATCAAATGGATGGCCGGCTCAATATGCTTGAGAAGGATACTTCCCGCAGGGGTGAGCTGTACTTTTTTGGTACTGCGGATAAATAACGGCTGTCCGAGCTTCTTTTCCAGAGCCTTAATGGACTGGCTCACCGCAGACTGGGAAATAAACAATTTTTTTGACGCCTCTGAGAAGTTCAGGGAGACTGCCACATAATAGAAGACCTTGTATAGTTCATAATTGATGTCCATTCATGCCTCCGTTATCTTTTGACTTATAATGTAGATCTAACATAATTATAAGGAGGGATTATAATTATGTCAATGGAGAAACTTACAGAAATTCCCTTCGATCTTTATGTAGACTTATTCAATTGTTACAGATGAAACAAGTATTATAGTACATTAGTAATACATAGGACTGGAAAAGAAGCTCGTAATATTGCGCGGTTTTGACAATAGTGATACAATGATATTCAACTAACAGTATTCAAAAGAAGTGTCTGCAGTGAGGAGGATGTGAGTGAAAAAAATTGCGTTATTGATGGATGGCTGGAAACGGTATTTCACCTTTGCATGGCCTGCCGGACTTTTGCAGCGGTTTCATGAGACGAAGGAGCAGGTGACTCTCTATATATTTAACAGCTCCGGCAACTGGAGCAGAGATCAGAAATATAATCAGGGAGAATACAATATTTTTCAGCTTCCTGATTTGGGGGAATTTGACGGAATTATCTTGGATTTGAATAATGTGGAGATTAGCTCAGTAATCAGACAGGCGGTCACGCGGGCCAAAGAGTCAAAAGTACCAGTTATTTCTATTGGAAGTGAGCGAGAAGATTTTTATTATGTAGGAATTCATAATCAGAAGGCAATGGCAGGGATTGTGGAACATTTAGTGACAGAACATGGCTGTCAGAAGTTTTGGTTTGTGATGGGGCCTGAGGATAATTATGAAAATGCGAAGCGCGTGCAGGGAATCCGTGCTTGTCTGGACAAATATAAAATTGTCTGGCAGGAATCGGATTTCTATTATCAGAATTATGAGTTCCAATGCGGAGTCAATGGATTTCAGCATTTTTTGAAATCAGGAAGGCCGCTCCCAGACGCCATAGTCTGTGCCAATGACAATATTGCGGTCGGGGTCTGTGAGGAGGCGGCGAAAGCAGGCTTCCATGCGCCGGATGATTTTCGGATCACTGGTTTTGACAATTTTGACAAGGCTGCCTTTTACACGCCCAGAATTACCACGGTCAGCCATGTGCGCGAGGAAGTGGGCTATCGCTGTGCGGAATTATTTTTGCAGCTTTGGAGGGGAGAAACTATTTCCACATGTCATCACACAGAGGTAGAGTATAAATTCTGGGAGAGCTGCGGCTGCGGCAATGGGCATCAGCGTCAGGAACGTGATTATCTGAAAGGACAGATTATCTATCAGATTGAGACAGATGCATTTATGGAGGATGTTTTATCTTTGGAATATGAGCTATTGAAATGTAACACGTTTGCACAAATGATAGATTGTATTCCCAAATGTCTGCCCTCCATGAAATGTGACGCCATGTATCTGGTACTGGATCCAAGGTTAAATGATTATAAAAATAACATGGCAAATCCAGAATTGGTTTCGCTGGATGAGGAAGAATATTTTGTACATGGTTATCCTGAGAAAATGAATCTAGAATTTTCCTATGAGAAACCAGATATTTTGCCATTGGGAACTGGACAGGCAACATTTTCTGAGATTGACAAGGGAAAAGACATTAGGCAAAAGATTCACGGGATTTTTCCTACCTTTGATTGTCAAGAAGCGGGCGCAAATCTGCTGTTTTTGCCGTTGCATTTTAGGGAGTGGACGGTCGGCTACCTTGTCATCCGCAATGCAGTTTATCTGATGGAAAAACAGTATTTACACCATGTGATGGGAGCTTTGACCAAGGCAATGGAAAATCTTCACAGACAGGAGAAGTTAGAGTGGATGAATCAGCGGCTTTCCGTCCTATATGTGCGCGATACGCTTACGGGTATGTATAATCGTATGGGCTACCGCAGATTTGCAGAGAAATTGTTTGCAGATCATGAGCGTGAGAAAAATCTGCTGATTTTATTTATTGACTTAGATCGCTTAAAATATATCAATGATACTTTTGGGCATGATATTGGGGATCTTGCTATTCGTGCGGCAGCAGATGCTATTACCAGTACTTTGGGGGAGGAAGCGATTCCAGTACGGCTCGGGGGAGATGAATTTTTGGTGATTCAAGAAGAAATGCCAGAGGAAGAAATTTTTGTTATGCTTCGGACAATTCGTAAGAAGGTGGCACGTAGTGGCGAGCGAATCGGAATCTGTCAGTTAAGTATCAGTGCCGGGTATGTGATTACAGACCAGGATTCTGAAAAGAAATTGGAAGATTATGTAAATGAGGCGGATGAAATTATGTACCAGGAAAAGAATGAAAAGAAGGCAGCCAGAAGATAAATAAGTATTACTTATGAGAGCGGTTAAATATATTAATTATACTAATTAAAATTTCTGTCATATAATAGAAGATAGAATCTGTTAGGGGCAGATTAGATGAAACAAATATGTAATTATCCAATACGCTATGTCACAGATGAGCCAGCATTTTGGTCTGTGGCAATAGGGATGATCACCCTCATGGAAATAGTTACATATACGCACAAACAAAAGATCACAGGAGGTAGCTATGAGTAAGGTAAGACGAATTTTTGTGGAGAAGAAGCCAGCATTTGCAATCCAGGCAAAGGAACTGTTGACAGAGATCAAAAGTTATCTGGGGATTCAGACAGTGACTGGCGTGCGGGTGTTGACCCGTTATGATGTGGAGGATATTTCAGATCAGACATATCAGCAGGCATTGAAGACCGTATTTTCAGAGCCGCCGGTGGATGAGGTCTATGAGGAGAGTTTTGACGCAGAGGGCAGCCAGGTATTTAGTGTGGAGTATCTGCCAGGACAGTATGATCAGCGGGCAGATTCTGCGCAGCAGTGTGTAAAGCTGTTAAATGAAGAGGAGGAACCGATTATCCGTTCAGCCACTACCTATGTGATTGCTGGAGAGATAGATCAAGCACAGCTTGAGGCTATCAAAAATCATTGTATCAATCCGGTGGATTCTAGGGAGACAGGGCTTGATAAGCCAGAGACTTTGGTGGATGAATTTGATGAGCCAGAAGATGTAAAGATTTTTGAAGGATTCCAGAAAATGCCAGAGACAGAATTGCATACGCTGTATGAATCTCTGGGACTGGCAATGACTTACAAGGACTTTTTGCATATTCAGAATTATTTTAAAGAGGAAGAAAAACGCGATCCTTCCATGACGGAGATCCGAGTGTTGGACACTTACTGGTCGGATCATTGCCGTCATACGACATTTTCAACCGAATTAAAGGATGTTATCTTTGAGGAAGGATATTATCGTCAGCCGATTGAGGAGACTTATCAGGATTATCTGAAATCTTATCAGACAATCTACAAGGGCCGTGATGATAAATTTGTATGTTTAATGGATCTGGCATTGATGGCCATGAAACGGCTGAAAAAAGAAGGCAAGCTTGATGACCAGGAAGAATCAGATGAGATTAATGCCTGTTCTATTGTAGTTCCAGTGGAAGTGGATGGACAGACAGAGGAATGGTTGGTGAATTTTAAAAATGAAACGCATAACCATCCTACTGAGATAGAGCCTTTCGGTGGAGCGGCCACTTGTCTGGGCGGAGCTATTCGAGATCCATTGTCTGGCCGTACTTATGTCTATCAGGCGATGCGTGTTACAGGGGCGGCAGATCCCACGGTATCTGTAAAAGAGACTTTGGAGGGGAAACTCCCACAGAAAAAACTGGTGCGTGGTGCAGCGCATGGGTATAGTTCCTATGGTAATCAGATTGGACTTGCCACGGGCTATGTAAAGGAAATTTATCATCCAGATTATGTGGCAAAGCGTATGGAGATTGGCGCAGTGATGGGAGCTGCTCCCAGACGTGCAGTGCAGCGGCTCACCTCCGATCCTGGAGATATTATTATTCTGCTTGGAGGGCGCACTGGACGTGATGGAATCGGCGGTGCTACTGGAAGTTCTAAGGCACACAATACAGAGTCCACGGCAGTATGCGGGGCAGAGGTGCAAAAGGGAAATCCGCCCACAGAGCGAAAGATTCAAAGATTGTTCCGCCGTGAGGAAGTAGCGCATATTATTAAGAAGTGTAATGATTTTGGCGCTGGCGGCGTGTCTGTAGCAATCGGAGAGTTGGCGCCGGGGCTGCGGGTACAGCTTGACAAGGTACCTAAAAAGTATGCTGGACTGGATGGCACAGAGATTGCTATCTCTGAGTCACAGGAGCGTATGGCAGTGGTGATTGCTCCACAGGATGTGCAGCAGTTTCTAGCCTATGCAAAAGAAGAAAATCTGGAGGCGGTTGAAGTTGCAGTAGTTACAGAGGAGCCAAGGCTGGTGCTGGAGTGGAGAGGAAAGGAAATTGTCAATATTTCCAGGGCTTTTCTTGATACCAATGGCGCCCATCAGGAAACAAAGGTAGCAGTGGAATTGCCAGTGAAAGAAGAAAATTTCTTTGAAAAGCTGGAGATTCCCAAGGTGGCAAAGGCTTTAGAGACAGGTGATGTCAAGGCCGCATGGCTGGCCACGCTTGCGGATTTGAATGTCTGCTCCCAGAAAGGCTTGGTAGAAATGTTTGACGGTTCCATCGGAGCGGGCAGCGTCTTTATGCCCTATGGTGGAAAATATCAGTTGACAGAGACACAGAGTATGGTGGCAAAGCTTCCAGTTGCTGAAGGAAAATGTGACGCGGTCACAATGATGGCATACGGTTTTGACCCTTATCTGTCTTCTTGGAGTCCTTATCATGGGGCAGTCTATGCGGTTCTGGAGTCTATGGCCAGGATTGTGGCTGCTGGTGGTGATTATAAGAAGATCCGCTTTACCTTCCAGGAATATTTCCGCAGGATGAGCGAGGAGCCAAGCCGTTGGAGTCAGCCATTTGCGGCGCTGTTAGGTGCTTACCGTGCACAGGTTGCGTTTGGTCTGCCCTCCATTGGCGGTAAAGATTCCATGTCAGGGACATTCAATGAGATTGATGTTCCGCCGACTCTGGTATCATTTGCAGTAGATGTTGCCAAAGAACAGGATATTATCACGCCAGAATTAAAACAGGCAGGCAATAAGCTGATGATCTTTAAGATTGCAAAGGATTCCTATGATCTTCCTATTTATGGACAGGTGATGAAATTATATGATGCCATTCATGAATTGATTCAGAAGAAGGCGATTGTCTCTGCATATGCCCTGGATGGAAAGGGAATTGCGGCAGCTGTCAATAAAATGGCATTTGGCAATAAATTAGGTGTTGTCTTGGAGCGTGATGTCTGCAAAGATTGCCTGTTTGCTCCGCATTTTGGAAAACTGATTGCAGAGGTTCCTGAGAATCAAGTTTCCTTGGTGGAGAAGACTATTTCTGCGGCTATGGAAACATATATGAAGGATGCTGCCAATAACAGCGAATGTGGCGATCAGTCTTATTGCAGAGTGATTGGTGAGGTCAGCAAGGAACAGAAATTTGTCTATGGAACAATGGAACTTTCCATTGAAGAGGCACTGAGGGCATGGACGGGAACTTTGGAAAAGGTATTCCCAACGATTGCCGTAGCAGGCAAAGAGGATGTTTCCAGTGAATTATTCCAGGCAGAAAATGTATATCTGTGCAAACATAAAGTGGCAAAGCCAAAGGTATTTATTCCAGTATTTCCAGGAACAAACTGTGAATATGACAGTGCCAAAGCATTTGAGCGTGCTGGGGCAGAACCGATCGTGAAAGTATTTAAAAATCTCAGTGCAGAGGATATCAGGGATTCTGTTGATGTGTTTGTCAAGGCTATTGATCAGTCTCAGATTATTATGTTCCCAGGCGGTTTTTCAGCGGGGGATGAGCCAGAGGGAAGTGCAAAATTCTTTGCCACTGCTTTCCGCAATCAGAAGATCGCAGAGGCGCTTAAACGGCTGTTGACACAGCGGGACGGTCTGATGCTGGGAATATGTAATGGTTTCCAGGCACTGATTAAATTGGGATTGGTGCCATATGGCGAGATTCGTCAGCAAAATACAGATTCACCGACCTTGACATACAATACAATTGGACGGCACATTTCTAAGATGGTATATACAAAGGTTGTCACCAATAAATCTCCGTGGCTGGCACAGGCAGAATTAGGAATGACATATTGTAATCCTGCTTCTCATGGGGAGGGCCGTTTTGTGGCACCAAAGGAGTGGTTAGAGAAACTTTTTGCCAATGGCCAGGTGGCAACACAATATGTCAATGAACAAGGACAGCCAACAATGGATGAGGAATGGAACATCAATGGTTCTTATATGGCGATTGAGGGAATTACCAGTCCCGATGGCCGCGTGTTGGGCAAGATGGCACACTCAGAACGGCGTGGAGAAGGCGTCGCAGTCAATATTTACGGTGAACAAGATATGAAGCTGTTTGAGAGCGGTGTAGCGTATTTTAAATAGTAGTAATTTGTTTTTGGGAGGAACGCATATGGGAAAGAAAATATTAGCGATGCTCTTAGCGGGTTTGATGGTCTTAGAGACTGGCACCATGCAGGTGGCAGCAACAGAGAATCAGACGGTCTTTGAGCACAGCAGTACAGAGGAGGGGGTATATGAGGAGCGTTTAGAGCCTCAAAGAACAGAGGGGAATGCAAGTGAGGAGAGTTTAGAGCCCAGGGAAGCAGGGGAGAATGAAAATGAGGAGGTTTTAGAGCCTCAAAGAACAGAGGGGAATGCAAGTGAGGAGAGTTTAGAACCCAGGGAAGCAGAGGGGAATGAAAATGAGGAGGGTTTAGAAGCTCAGGGAGCAGGGGAAGAAGAGATCCAGACAGCAGAACTGATAGACCAGGCGGCGGTGTCGCCTGGGGAGGGTCTGGAAAGCC
>Ga0224748_10695_pt1 | contig 10753 bp, 10 predicted proteins | sample LIM_F_Water_Neg_FD_182074 | JGI IMG/M metagenome (GOLD analysis project Ga0224748, IMG submission 182074) | Enriched cells from gastrointestinal tract of the lab mouse from Pacific Northwest National Laboratory (PNNL), Richland, Washington... | ecosystem: Host-associated > Mammals > Digestive...
AAGGTAGGAAATCATACCGAAATTATACGCCGCTATATGCGCGGCATGATCTGCGAGGATATGGTATCGTTGACAGAGCTGGCAAGACAATACTCAGAGGATTCTCCTGGGTATGTCATTCAAAGCTGGATGCGGAGCCGCAATACTTTGGAGTTTCTACATCAATGGGAAAAAGAAATGAATGGAGAATTTGATGATAGGGCCTGCGTGGAATTGATTCACCAGGCACATACGACATCGCTGACCATTACGCCATCTTTGTGGATTCGAAGAACGCACGCTGTTGGGATGCGTGTGAAACAGGGTAAAGGTGGAGGTGTGAGTGCTTACCCTGAGATTGCTGCAGACTTTCGCTTATGGCTTGATCCAGCAGAAAGATTGGCATTAGTCAGGATGGTGCAAGAGATGAAAGTCGATTGAAAGACAATATTGCTCAGATTTATGCTGTTTGGAGGAAAGGAAATGGCTAATCAAGAAAAGTCTTTAAATATAACATGGAGTCAATTTGAAGTGTGTAACCCAGATACACGTGCATCATTTGAAAATATGTGCCGCTTCTTATTCAATGCTCTTTTCTTTGATGGGAAAGGCATATTTCACTCCGATCCAAACAATCCTGGTATTGAAATTGTTCCAATTCTTCATGAAGAGTCGGGACAGAGAATTAGTTTTCAAGCCAAGTACTTTGGTAGCATTGATTATGCGCAAATCAAGCATTCTGCTGAAAAGGCAATTCAGTACTATGCTGGTAAGTTAGACGCTATATATTTATATTGTAACAAAGTACAGTTTACAAGGGACTACACAGGGTAGGTATCTGACGGGAGGGGTGCCGCCAGTCAGATTTTCCATGTGATGTTCAAGCTGTCGCTTGTGGCGGCTATGGTGGTGATCATCAAATCCACCACACGCCGCTTGTCATCAAAAGATACATTCTCCCAGGTATCGAGGTAGCCGGAAATCTGGCTGACCTGTTCCGGGCTGATGGCCTCCACAGTCAACTCCGCTATCCTTGCCAGAAGTTCCTGCTTGCGCCCGTCCAGTTCCGCTATCTTCACATTCACATAGGAGAACAGGACATTGTTTGCCCCCGTCAGACTGTCCACCAGCTTTTCAATCTCGCTGTCTACATGGGCAAGTTCCACTTGCAGGGCGGTGATTTTCGGGTTTGCCTTTGCCGCTTTCTTTTTTCCTGTCAGCGTCTTGTAGCTTGCCAGCTTCTTTACCATCTGCTGATAAACAACCGCTTCCAGTTCCGAAGTGATGATTTTCCCACAGCCAGGACAGCTTTTATTGTCCAGCCGTTTCGTGCAGCGGAGATACTGTTTGCCGGAGGGATTGTAGATACTCATAAGAGCATACCCGCAATTCCCGCACTTGATTTTTCCTGCCAGCCATGTGTGGGTGGCTTTCCGGGCAGACTGGATTTTCATGTTGTTCATCAGCTTCTTGCGGCAGGTCAGCCAGGTGTCGGAGGGGACGATACCCTCATGGGGAGCCAGTACCAGCATTTGGTCTTTTAAGTCGTTTTTCTTGCTGGCCTTTACATCTCGCCCTTGATACAGATAGCAGCCGTTCATGCCCGTAAAATCGGCAACGTCATTGACAATGACTGTACCTTGACTTTTGAAAAATTCGTACACATCAAGGTCTGCCTGCACATAGACAGGATTGCGTAACATCTGCGCCAGCGTGGGGCGTATCAGCTCTTTGCCATGGAACAAAATCCCCTGTTCGGCAAAGTACCGGGTAATGTCCCCGTAGGAAGTTGTGGGCTGGGCGTACATCTCAAACATCAGCCGGATATTGGCCGCTTCCTCCGGGTTTACCACCAGCTTCTTTGTGTTGATACCGTCCATCTTGATAGGCTCCGTATGGAAGCCGTAAGGGGCTTTCCCGCCCATCTTAAAGCCCCGCTGACTGCGGGAGTAGTAAGCGTCCGTTACCCGCTTCTGTATCGTTTCCCGTTCAAGCTGGGCGAACACGATACAGATATTCAGCATGGCCCGTCCCATCGGCGTGGAGGTATCAAACTTTTCCGTAGAGGACACAAACTCCACATTGTACTGCTGGAACAGCTCCATCATGTTGGCAAAGTCCAGAATGGAACGGCTGATACGGTCGAGCTTGTAAACCACGACCTTTGCAATCAAGCCCCGCTTGATGTCCCGCACCAGTTCTTGAAACTTCGGACGGTCTGTGTTCTTGCCGCTGTACCCTTTGTCTGTGTATTCCTTGCAGTTACCGCCTTTCAACTCGTATTTGCAAAATTCAATCTGGCTTTCAATGGAAATGCTGTCCTTTTTGTCTACCGATTGTCTTGCATAGATTGCGTCTATCCGATTGTTCATATTGTCGCTCCTTTTCTTAAAAAAGAAACGGAGCTGCTGACAGTTCTATTATACCGCCAGCAGCCCCGCAAATCAATGATGGGTTTGGAAAACCTTATGTCCCGGCTTCCTCACTCTCCCGCTTGTCGGCGTACTTGCGGAACACCTCATAAAGCTGCTGTTCCAGTTCCCGGCGTTTGGCTGCTTCCTGTTCCGGCGTGAACACCGGGGAGAGATTTTCCAGTGTGATTTCCTTTCCCTGAAAAGTCACGATTTCGATTTCCTTTTTGTATCTGATATTACTTATAAGATCACCTTTCCTTTCCATGCTGCCGCTGTTGCCGTTTCAGTTCCGCTAAAATCTCCGGCGGGATACGGTCAACCAGCCGCCGCATATCGTCCAGTTCGCTTTTTAACTTCGCCCGTTCCATCGTGTCATTCATCTTGCCTTTTTCGCTGGCCTTTGCCCTGACTTCCAGCTTTTCATTTTCCGCTAACAAGTCATTGATTGTGACCTTGTATTTTTTCAGTTGCCCGGAGAAGTTCTCCATCTGCGGAAACCACTTTTTCAGCATGGAGAGGGCTTCCTCTTTCTTCTTTCCGGCGTTCAGCGGGGTAATGCCGGAGAGAACCGCTTCAATGGCCCTCGCCTGTTTGGAGAGGTTGACCGCCTGTTTGAACAGCCGGGTGGGGATATGCTTCCGGCCCGTCTTGCTGGCGCTTTCCCCACGCTCCAGGTCGGGGTACTGCTCCACCATACAGGCGTGAAAATCGTCCTGCCACTTCGTCAGATTGGCCCGGTTGCCGATAATTTCTTTGGCGCACAGGCGGTTGTCCTTTGTCAGCGGCACAAAGACCAAGTGCAGATGGGGCGTTTTTTCATCCATGTGTACCATAGCCGAAACGATGTTCTCCCGGCCCACCCGGTCAATGAGGAAGTCCGCCGCCCTCTGGAAGTAGGCCGCTATCTCCTTTGGGGACTTGCCCTTGAAAAACTCCGGGCTGGCGGTAATCAGCGTGTCCACAAACCGAGTGCTGTCCTTGCGGGTGCGGCATCTGGCCTGCTCGATGCGGCTCTGAATGAAATGGTAGTAGCGGCCATCCGGCTTGACGATGTGGAAATTGTACTTGCTCCGGCTGGTGTCAATGTCCGGGTTGCTGGCGTACTGCTCCTTTTTCCGTTCATGGTGGGCTTCCAGCGGCCCCGCCGGGTGGCCCTTGTGCTTCTCAAATCGCAAAATTGCGTGTTGTGCCATTGAACTCCTTTCCCCATTCCATTCCTTTCCGGCGGGTTTTCCCGCCGAAAATATCTCTGATAGGATTGGAATGGAATGAATGTAAATAGATGGTTTTAATCTCTGTATTTCTATATACCGTCAGATTTCCGTACTTCAAGAGGATTGATTTTCGTACTCGCCAAGTACGGTTTTCAGCCCTCCGGCGTACCATAACCGGATTTCTTGAAGTCGGTGTTTGGAACCGCTTCATAGGATTTCGGGTAAATGCGGTTGGGTTTTCCACAGCCCTGTTTCTGGATTTCCACCAGCCCCGCATACTGCAACTCCCGCAGGGTGTTGACCGCTTTCTGCCGCCCGCAGCGGAGCAAAGCGACCACCTCGCAGATGGGGTAGTACAGGTAGACCCGCCCGTACTCGTCCGCCCAGCCGTTCTTCCGGGACAACTCCGCCCGGCGCAGGACAAAGGCATACAGCACCTTCGCTTCGTTGCTCAAGGGCTGGAATGTGGGTGCTTCAAAAAGGAAATTGGGGAGCCGGGTGAAACTGAACGCCTTTTCCGGCTGGTGAATATAAATCGTGTTTGTCATAGCGTGTTTTGTGGACGGTTAGAGGCCCGTTTTCCGGGGCGAATGATAAATGATACCAGCCGCCCCGGTTGAGGGCTTGCGGAGCCTTGCAAATCAAGGCTTTTCCCGCTCTTAACTGTCCACAGCAGACCTCCTTTTCCGTTCACTTTCTGTTTTCTGCCGCCTGTGAACTCTGGCGGCGCAGTCCGGGCAGTATTTGCCCCGGTTGGACTTCGGGACGAACACACCGCCGCACTCCGCACAGCGTTTCAAGTCCCTGTCCCGGTAAATCTCCGCTTCCAGCGTCCTGTCCAGCGGCAAGACCGCCCAGCGGAACCACTTGCAGCAGACGGAGAACGAAATCATCTGCGGACAGGCGCAGGTGTCGCCATCGTCCAGCGCAAGGCAGTTTCCGTCCTCGCAGTTGCAGCACTCCCGGCGTATCAGGCCGCTGGCTCGTCTCTTCTGGGGCGGGGTTATGCGGTAGGGGGAGCCGTCCGGCCTGTGTTCCAGCGGCGGCAGGTGTTGATAGGGTCTTTTGCTCATGCGTCCCTCCGTTTTCTTTGGCGTGTTCTGTTTCCAAGGTGCTTGTCCATCGATGAACTATCCCAAGTCTACACCTTTTTGACCGCCTGTGCCGTATATCCAAGAGGTAGGAAATCAGCCTGAAAAACTCCCTATTTCCACGCTCTCGGATTTGTGATATAATCAAAAAAAGATAAAAGACAAATTCAGGTTTCTGGTCTTCTTGCACAAAATAAAGGAGGAGCTATTATGCAAATTGTTTATATTCCAAGCGAATCAATGTCTGTTCAAGGTAAAAAAGATGAAATCTATAAAAGATATGGGAAAGACTGGAATATTAGAGAACAGGGAGGAGGTAACGGAAATTGGTTGTTGACCAGAAAAAGTGATGTGCTTGTAGATGGAAAAAGTTATCGTACTTTTGTACTTGAACACTACGGTAAATCCAAGCTGACAGCGAAGCTTGTTGATAAATTTCGTGAAGATGTAGCAAATGGTAAAATAAAACTGTAAATGCCTATGCCGTTATGCTATGAGCATAGTACATAGCATAACGGCTTCTCTTTCGTTGAGCTAGCAAGGAGGGTGAATATGTCTTTATCCATACAAGAGCGATTAAAAGACCTACGTGTGGAGCGTGGCTTGACGCTGGGGCAGCTTGCGGAGCAGACCGGGCTTTCCAAGTCTGCGCTGGGCAGTTACGAAACGGAAGACTTCAAGGACATCAGCCACTATGCCCTTATCCGGCTGGCGAAGTTTTACGGTGTGACCGCTGATTATCTGCTGGGGCTGTCTGAAATGAAAAATCACCCAAACGCCGATCTTGCAGACCTGCGTTTGAGTGATGAAATGATTGACCTGCTGAAAAGCGGGAGGATAGACAATACCCTGCTGTGTGAGCTGGCGGCGCACCCGGATTTCCCCCGGCTGATGGCTGACCTTGAAATCTATGTGAACGGAACGGCACTGAAACAGGCGCAGGGTGCAAACGCCATAGTGGACACGATGAGCGCAACTGTTATAAAAAAGCATAATCCTGGCATGAGTGATACGCAGTTAAGACAGCTTATCACCGCCCATATTGATGAGGACGAGTTTTGCCGCTATGTGATACAACGGGACATAAACGGGATTGCCCTTGCTCTGCGGGAAACACACAAGGACGATTTTTTCAGCGTCCCAGAGGATAACCCGCTAAAAGAAATGCTGGAAACTGCTGGTGAAATCGTCAGCCAGGACAGCGACACGGAACAAGCGTACTTGGCGTTTATCTGCAAACGGCTCAAGCTGAATTTTAGGAAGCTGTCAGTAGAAGAACGGAAGTGGCTGAAAAAGATTGCGGAAAAATCCGACTTGCTGAAGAATCCAAAACCGCAGAGAGGACGAAGATAAAAAATGCCTGAACGGCGGTTCTGGTTTTTCAGAACCACCATCCAGGCATTTTGTTTAGTAATAGAAAAAGGTGCAGTTGATTATTGCGTATTGTCAATCTCTCTCAAACCGGGTAGTAAAAATACGGCAAGCGCAACGATGATAATGCCAATTCCGCAAATGACAAACCATTTCTCAACTCCCAGCCGCTCCGCCAGAGGCCCGGAAATGACAAGGCCAAACGGCATGGCGAGGGAAGCGGCGCTTGTCAGTAGAGAAAAAACTCTCCCCAGATATTCTGGTTTGACCGTTTCTTGAAAAATCGCATTTTGCACACCGTAAAATGGAGCGGAAATTCCCATAACAGTACAGCACACAACAAAGACAAGAAATGCGTCTGGCGGCAAAAGCCCGGAGAGCATATTGCTAACGCCCATCAGGAGAACGGAAAGACCGATGGTGTACCGCCGTTTCTTAAAACCGCCCCAAATGCTCAGAATGACTCCGCCAAGCAGCATACCAACCGCAAAAGCAATTTCAGCGGCAGAGGCATGGGCCGGTGTTCCTTTGAAGTATGACATACAGATGAGAGGAAAAAGCGTACTGATTGGCATATAAAAGAACATATAAATTACACCAATCCAGAGCAGAGCAAAGAGGCCCCTGTTTTGCTTTAATACCACATACCCCTCTTTCATATCCTGTAAAAACTGTTGTCTTTTCGTTTCTGGACATAGTTCAGGCGTTGGTATGGACGAAATCGCAACAGTCACACAGGCAAGGATTGCACCCACAATATCTAACAATATAATTGCATTAAGAGGCCAAACAGCATATAAAAACGCTGCGGCAGCTGGACTGATAATCGCACTTACTGCTTGCATGGTCTGCGTGTAACCAGCGCATTTTGTAAGTTCCTCTTTTGGCACAATCATAGGTGTTGCTGCGCTGAATGCTGGAGAATGAAAAGCAGTTCCCGCACTTCGGATTAACAGGACAACCATAATAGACCATACGGGCAATTCCATGTAAAACGCCACCAGCGCCAGAATACCGCCAGCGGCGGCAATTATCAAATCCGCACCAATCATTACGCTTTTACGGCTGTGCCGGTCAACAAAAGCACCTGCAAACGGGCCTAAACAGGCTTGCGGCAAAAATCCAATCAGTGTTGCCGCCGTCAATATGATTGCAGAATTAGTTTTCGCAACCAAATAAAAGATAATGGCCATTTGCAAAATACCGCTGCTAATAAAGGATATTGCTTGTCCGGCAAGAAGTGTAAAATAAGTTTTTCTCCATGAATTGTTGTTTTGGGTCATAATGCGAACCTCCTTTTTTATTGCATTGTTCCTTTGTTTCTGCAATAAAAAGCAGGCGTTGTCCCACAGAGAGGGCAGACGCCTGCATAACAACAAAGCACGAAAAAACACCACGATACAGTTCAAAGACTGCTCGTGTCAAACCTACGTGTTCCTTTGCATACGCACGCAAAAAAAGCCCACCATCATGTGGAAAGGTACTTCTACTTTTTATTGCTTATTAGCGTACACAAATTAACACACGTAAGCCTCCTTCCAATCTCAAACTGTCGCACAGTATAACACACATCCGATAGACTTGTCAACCATTTTTAACCTTGTTTTCCATCTTGTTTTTCCATCTCTTACGGGCAGTAGCAAAGCCAGGCGAGCCAGTCAACGGTCAAGATGAACGGCGCTTTCAGCGCCGCCGTTGACAGTCTCGCCCGTCTTTGCTAATGGGTAATCAAGGCGGGAAAGCCATTTTAGGGCTTTCCCGCCCATTTCAATTTTGGGAGAAGAAAGGCCCCAAAATGAACGAGTGCGGCCAAACACTTTTAGGGATTGGCCACCTTGTCCACCCATCCAGCGGGGCGGCGGGGAACGGTCAAGGCCGGGCGTCAGCCCATTCATTTCAGCCTTGACGGTTTCCTGCCGTCCTGCTACTTTTCCCGGAGTGTGGCCACACATCTGGTCACGGTGTCCAGAGCTTTGGGACTTTTTGTCCCATAGGCCGGGGGCGGAGGACGAGGGACGGGGGCTTTCATAATACGCCCTGTCTGCTGCTGAAATCAGCCCTTTGTTTCCGGCTTACCAGCCCCAAACAAAGCCCTGCTTTCCTGCCGCGTCAAATGCCCTTGCCCTCCCCGGCGGCAACGGTATTTTCAGGGCAACGCCGACAGAGCGTATAACACACTACACTTTGCTCCGCAAAGTCGTGTGCCAAATGGGGCGCTGCCCCCTTTGGAAACCCCCGCAACAAACAGGTGCTATGCACCCAGCCGGGAGCATAGCGCCGTTTGTTGTCAGCAGCCCGTTTCACGGTCTGCGTGTAGTTCCTTGTAAACTGACCTAAAGATTTAACTATATCCAGCAAATCATATCAAGATATCTTTAATATGCTATCCTCCAAAAGCATTGCTTTAATTCCTATTACCAATCAGGCTATACTTGACCAAGTATTAAGAAATGATACCGTATTACGGCATTATTTCGATTACTCTCATCCAAAATCACATGAAGATCGCTTGCAGTTACAGCAAAAAAACGCAATAAAGTTTACTCATAACCAAAAAAGTTCATTTATCTCCAAATGGAACGAAGAACTGTTTTTACATAAGGGCACCGGTATCAAGCTGTATTCTCTATATCAAATGCCTAACTTTTTAATTAATGGCCAAGAGGAATCAGATCTAAATAAAGTTTTTGATAAGTTTTTATTAGATAGCGATAAGAATATAATGATAGTTTTGGGAAATCCAGGACTTGGAAAAAGTAGCCTGATGAGTTATTGGGCTAATAAATACCAAAATGCAGAAAATTATGTTTTTATAAAGATGTTTGAGCTAGAACCTGACAAAGCAAATGAATCCTTATTATATGCAATTATAGACTTCTTAGAATGTAAGCAACGTGATCTTCAAGATGCAGTATTATTTTTAGATGGATATGATGAATTGCGAGTTGATAATAGACATTATGAACTATGTTTGAAATTAATATCGGAAATCTATTCTGTTCCTGGCCTAAAAGTAGTAATGAGTTCTCGCTTAAATTATATTGATTTAGACAAAAATAAATTTGATAATGATTTTCATTGCGTGGATACTGTAGTTCTGATGCCGCTTATTAAGGGACAAATGATCGAGTACATAAAAAACTTTGATCAAGCTGTTGGCAATGAAGATAAAGGAAAAATAAATCAGTTTTCAAATATTAGCACCGAAAAAGAAATTTTTGGAATACCATTTATTCTTTATTTAGTTTGCGCCTTAAATTTGAACATTGAAAATATCCAAAACATATTCAACCTATATGAAAAAGTTTTTGCATTTAACGGCGGTCTATACGATAAGATTTATGATAAAAATGCCGGTCACTATTTAACCAGAAATCCTCAAAATAAGAGAGAACTGCTTTTGGTTTCAAAACTTTTTGCTTTGGAAATGTTTAAAAATAGGAGTGGTATCGAAATATCGAAGGAAGCAGCTGATAGAATTTTAAGTGCACATTGTCCTAACAGGAAAACTGATTTTGCAATCGGCAACTACTATAACATCGAAACAAACAGAATTATGTTTGTGCATAAAACATTTGGTGAATACTTTTTTATTAAATATGTGATAGAATTATTAGAGGAAACTCCAAGGTTAAGCAATGAGCAGATAATGCTGAAATTTTGGGATACATATCAACAAAATTATATGTATAAGCGTTTAGAAAACTTATTAGAACTTGCACTAGTTGAAAATGCAAAACTGAGAGAGACAGAATTTATTAAACGAATGGAAGATTGTTGTCAGTATGTTTTAAGTCACTTTGAACTGTTACCTATTTCTAATTCAAACATAGAAGAACATTATCATAGATTACAAAATTATTTGACTTCTATTTGCAAAATTTTCAAATTAACAATCGGGAAAAAATGGGTAAGTTACGTAAAGGGAGGAAGTGCCTTTTGGAGCTTTCTGGTGAGAATTAAGGGATATTGTAAAATAGATCTAGAATATCTGCATTTAGAACAAGCTGATATAAGTGGTTCTGTTTTGCGTGGAAATCTTATTTCTAGCGATTTCAATTCATGCAATATATGCAGAGTTGATTTTCGCAATTGTAACGCAGAAAAAAGTGTTTGGACAAATTGTGACATAAAACTTTCGTATGCAGCCAAACTAAAGTTAAACAATGCCGTATGCAAATTGTGTATATTCAATTTGTCTGACTTAGGAAAAGCTGAGTTTGTTGATGCGGATATTACTGATGCATCATTTGAATTTATTAGCGGCCACTACATGCAATTTGTTGACTCTAGAATAACACGTTCAAACTTTAATAGAGCTAATTTGCAAAATGCTGAATATGAGAATAGCACATTATCGGAAGTCAAGTTTTTAGGGGCCATCTTAACAGAGGCAAATTTCAGAGATGCTAAAATGAGTAAGGTAGATTTTTCTGATGCGGATTTGAGCAATGTCGATTTTCGAGGTGCCGAATTTCAAGAGGTCATTTTTGATGGAGCAAAACTAAATGGAGCAATTTTTGATAAAAATGGAATAAAATGGCTTGTTCAATCTGAAATTGAAGTCGATCCGTATATTTTGATTGAAAAAAGAAAGGGACACCGTTTAGTAACATATGAAGAGTATGTTGCTTCTACGAAAAAAACTAGGAAAAAGCAGTCGAATGAGGAAAAATAGGAACCA
>Ga0224748_10696_pt1 | contig 10751 bp, 12 predicted proteins | sample LIM_F_Water_Neg_FD_182074 | JGI IMG/M metagenome (GOLD analysis project Ga0224748, IMG submission 182074) | Enriched cells from gastrointestinal tract of the lab mouse from Pacific Northwest National Laboratory (PNNL), Richland, Washington... | ecosystem: Host-associated > Mammals > Digestive...
GAGCGACTTCGGCGCGAACGGATCTTCGGGCGGCCAGTCCAACGGGGTTTCCTTGGAGCTTGGCGGCGTGGTAGCCGCCCAAGGGGCGCAGCCCCTGACACAGATTACCGTCATGACAGAGGGCGGAAGCATTGACATTTCCCTGTAGTATGTGGGAAAATAGGAGAAGGAAAGGAGTATTGCAAAAAATGGATAAGGTAAAGCTGGGAATAATTGGAGTTGGAAACATGGGCTGCGGCCATATCGGAAACCTGTTAAAAGATCTGGTGCCGGAAATCGAACTTGTGGCTGTGGCGGATAACAGAGAGACAAGGAGAGCCTGGGCGAAGGAAAACCTGCCGGAGAGCATTGCTATTTTTGAGGATGGGGACAGCCTGATTGATTCGGGCGTCTGCGAGGCCGTGCTGATTGCCGTACCTCACTATGACCATCCGACTTTTGCGATCAAGGCTTTTGAGAAGGGCCTCCATGTGATGTGCGAGAAGCCAGCCGGGGTTTACACCAAGCAGGTGCGCGAGATGAATGAGGCGGCCGCAAAGACAGACAAGGTATTCGCAATGATGTTCAACCAGCGTACCAATCACTTGTACCGCAAGATGAAGGAGCTGGTAGAGAGTGGAAATTACGGAAAGATTAAGAGGGTAAACTGGATCATCACCGACTGGTACCGTACCCAGGCTTACTATAATTCCGGCGGCTGGAGGGCTACCTGGGCCGGAGAGGGCGGCGGCGTTCTGCTCAATCAGTGTCCCCACAACCTGGATTTACTGCAGTGGATCTGCGGACTGCCTGTGAAGGTTCAGGCTTTCTGCCACAATGGAAAATGGCATGATATTGAGGTGGAGGATGACGTGACGGCCTATCTGGAATTTGAGGGCGGGGCCACAGGAGTCTTTATCACAACCACGGCGGATGCCCCCGGAACCAACCGTTTTGAGATCACCATGGAAAAGGGCAAGCTGGTCTGCGAGAACGATGCCCTGACCTTATATGAGCTGGATGTCAACGAGAGAGAGCATTGCTTTACCAGCAAAGAAGGCTTTGCAAAGCCCACGGGTCATGAGATTAAGGTGGAGACGGACGGAGAAAACTTACAGCATGTAGGCGTTCTGCGGGCCTTTGCCGCAAATATCCTGCGGGGCGAGCCGTTGGTGGCAAGAGGGGAGGAAGGCATCAATGGGCTTACCCTTTCCAATGCCATGCATCTGTCAAGCTGGCTGGGAAGGCCGGTGGAAATTCCCTTTGACGAGGAGCTTTTCTTAGAGAAGCTGAATGAGCATCGGGCAAACTCCAGACTGAAGGAGAATGTGCAGGAGGTTACTTTCGACACGGAAGGAAGCTACGGGATCGGGAGTAAATAACAGTATATATAGTGAAGGGATGGTGCAAAGGTATGTCTGAAAAGGAACTTATTACAGTAACTATTGATAATTACATGAATCTTCAGCGTATCAAAAAAGCCAATGGCGATAGGGAAAATATAGAACTCGACTATCAGTTAAAAGGACTTGTCGCTAAATTATCCAGCTTTGGTGTAAACGTGGAGGATTTGACTCTTTGACAGGAATTAAATAAGATTGAACTATGGTTTCATCAAAGAGCCGGCCAATCAGGCCGGCTCTTTGGCGTACACCTTACAGCATCTGTGTGCCGCAGACAGTCGGAACAGCCCGGCGCGGCGTGTCAGGTATGACAAAACTTACACCCGGAGGGCGTGGCAGCGCAGCCTCCCAAGGCCGTTTCCCGAAGCTCATAGGGAATCCTTTTTCCAACATGGTACATGGTGTCCAGCATTTCGTCAAAGGAAATCATCTGGCGGATACCGGCAAGGGCAATCTCGGCTGCGGCAAGGGCGTTGGCAACGCCGGCGGCGTTCCGGTTCTGGCAGGGGTACTCCACCAGCCCTCCGACGGGGTCGCACACCAGCCCCAGCATGTTGATCAGGACGGTGGAGGCGGCGTCCAGACTTTGTGTGGGACTGCCGCCCATGAGCTCTACGGCAGCGGAAGCGGCCATGGCGGCGGCTACGCCAACCTCTGCCTGACATCCTCCGACCGCCCCTGCTACGGTGGCGTTGCGCATGGCAAGATAGCCGATAGCCCCGGCGTTAAAGAGGGCGTCAATCATTTGTCCGTCCGAAAAGGAATAGCTCTGCTGAAGAGAGAGCAGAAGGCCCGGCACGATGCCGGAGGAGCCTGCGGTGGGAGCGGCCACGATCACGCCCATAGAAGCATTGACCTCCAGCACGGCCATGGCGTAGGTGATGCCGCGGCTTAAAACGCTTCCGCAGACAGCGCCTTTCTTTTCAAAGTTGTCGCTTAACATTTTGGCCTGGCCTCCGATCAGCCCGCCCATGGAAGGAACAGAGCTTTTTAACGGGGCAAAGGCAGACTGACGCATAATTTCCAGAGCTTTTGCCATACGTGCACATACTTCCGGCATGGACATTTCTGCCATATCGCATTCACGCTGCTTCATAATTTCTGAAATAGGCTTTTGATTCCTTTCGCATAAATTCAATAATTCCTGAGCATTTTTAAAATCTGTCATACCAAGGTTTCCTCCTTTTACAGGAAAAGCTAAAATTCTGTGCCGCTGCGGCTTAATTCTGGATCAGCATTACGTCATGGATGTGGGGATTGTCCCTCAGCCGGGAAGCGATGTCGTCGGGAAGCTTTCCGTCCGACTCCACAATCGTGTATGCCGTCTCCCCCTTTGACTCCCGGAAAATGCGCATAAAAGCAATGTTGACATTGTAATCTCCCAGGCATTTGGTGATGTGGGCCGCCACACCGGGCTTGTCCTGCTGAATAATGATGACGGCGTTATATTCTCCCGTAAAATCCACCTGCACCTGATTGATGCGCACGATCCTCACCTTTCCGCCGCCTGTGGACTCCCCCCTTACGCTCATCACCCTGCCGTCCTCATTTTCCATGCGGATGTCAACGGTGTTGGGATGGAGATCGGTGTTTGTGTCGTTTGGGATAAAAGAAAAGTCGATTCCCTTGGCGGCGGCAATGGAAAAGGAATCCCGGATTCGGATGTCGTCGGTGGAGAATCCCATAATTCCCCCAAGGAGGGCACGGTCCGTACCGTGGCCCCGGTAGGTTTTGGAAAAGGAACCGTAGAGGGTAAAGGTTACCTTTTTAAGGACTCCGTTATTCATTTTCTGGGCCAGATAAGCGATGGCGCAGGCTCCGGCAGTATGGGAGCTGGAAGGCCCTACCATGTTGGGGCCGATTACATCAAATACACTGATAAAAGACATAGTTTGTATCCTCGTTTCCCTGCAGTTTTTATTATATTACTCGTTATTATCTGCTCCTATTCTTATATTTTATCACGCCGCCCACATTTACTCAATCAGAAGCCACATGGTTCTGCCATGAATCCTATATATGCCGCACAAATTTAATTTGCCGGATTTTAGAATTATTATTTGGAAATAAGAGAGCATCTTTGTATAATAGAGATGCAGAATTCTCTATGAGTCTTAAGCGCAGTGTGCAAAAGAGTGCAGGTCATAAGGGTTAAGGGAGCCTTTCGGTTGACGGATGGTTCCTTTCTGCGACAGATCGTAAAGGAGGACAGAAAGAAATGAAAGAACTTAAATATCAGGGTACAGTGAAAAGATGGGACATGTTTGAGGTTGCACTTGAAGGGCCGAAAGAGGGAAATCCCTTTACGGAGCAGGAAGTAAGGGCAGAATTTTGCGGGGATCAGGAAACCGTTTCCTGCGATGGGTTTTATGACGGGGAAGGGATTTACAGGGTGAGATTTATGCCTTCTTTCGAGGGAGAGTATTCCTTTACGGTGTGCAGCAGCTTTGGAGAAGAACAGAGAGGCGCTTTCCGGGTGGAAGCGCCGGATGAGGGCTGCCACGGCCCTGTAAGGGTGGCGGATACCTGGCATTTTGCCTATGAGGACGGCACGCCTTATTATTCTGTGGGAACCACCTGCTATGTATGGCATCTGCAGTCTGCGCAACGGCAGAAGGAAACCCTGGAGACTCTTGAAAAAAGTGTTTTTAACAAGATCAGGTTCTGCATCTTCCCCAAGCATTACGATTATAATCTGGGGGAGCCCCAAGGGTATCCCTATGAGGGGACACCGGTGGATTCCAGCAAAATAAACAGCGAAAATTTCTGGGACTATACCGGAGGGACAGAAGGGAACCACTGGGATTTTACAAGGTTTTGTCCGCAGTATTTCCAGCATATTGACCGCTGCATTGAAAAGCTGCAGGGATTGGGGATAGAGGCTGACCTGATCATCATGCACCCTTACGACAGATGGGGATTTTCGCGTATGAGTAAGGAGGCTGATACCCTGTATTACAACTACATCATTGCCAGGTTCAGCGCATACCGCAACGTCTGGTGGTCTCTGGCAAATGAGTATGATCTGATGCCTCAGAAGTCTTTGGAGGACTGGGAGGGGTATGCGGCTATTCTGGGCGAAAAAGACCCTTATCATCATCTCAGGTCTATTCACAACTGTATGAACCTGTACGATTTTCAGCGTCCATGGATTACCCACTGTAGTGTACAGAGGATTGACCTCTACAAAAGCGCGGAAACGGTAAGCGAGCTGCGGCAGAGATTTCGGAAGCCGGTGGTGATGGATGAGATGGGTTACGAAGGGGACATTCAGCACGGATGGGGGAACTTAACCGGCGAGGAGATGGTACGTAGATTCTGGGAGGCGGCCTGCCGGGGAGGATACCCGGGACATGGGGAGACCTATCTGAACAAAGAGAGCCTCTGGTGGTCCCACGGAGGAAAACTCTATGGAGAAAGCCACAAGAGATTTGCCTTTTTGCTGGAAATTATGAAGGAGACGCCGGGAGGCGGCCTAAAGCCCTGGGAGAGGGGCAGTTGGGACGAGGTGTGCGGGGTTCCCCAGAGAAGTCTTAAAATGACCGGGGACGCAGAGGATTATTATCTGTTTTATTACAGCTTTATGCGGCCTTCTTTCCGGGAATTTTATTTCGATGAGGAAAGCCGCTGGCAGGTACGGGTTCTGGATACCTGGAATATGACGGTTGAGGATCGGGGGATTTTTCAGGGAAAATTTAGGGTGGGGCTTCCGGCCAGAGCATATATGGCGGTTCAGATCCGGAGAGTTTCTTAAAAGTGAACGGATCACCTGTGCACCAAACTGTTTTTGATTTTTATTCGGCCTCTGCTAACTGGCAAAGGCAGGCTAATGCCCGTTCGTCGTGGGTTTTCATCCGCTCGATCTGAGCGGCAAACAGACGTCGGGTTTCCGGCCTGGCAAGCTGGCGTATCTGCTTTTCGCCCCGTTCCCAGCTGCCCAGGACAGGAATCATTTCCTCCCACAGAATTTTCGTGATCTGTTCGAATTCTGCCGCGGCTTTTTTCAGGCCGGGCGCCTGCAGGGGATATTGTTCCGCCATTTGACGCAGATATTTTGCGGCGTTCATGCGCCCGTCAGAGAGGCAGTCCATGGCGTCTCCATGACACATCATGCGTTCCACCAGCACGGGAAAGACAGCGTCACGGGGAAAATCTCTGTCGCATAAGAGCGCATTTTTCCATGCGTCATAGGCAAGAGTTCCCTTGGCATAGGTTCCGCACATGCGTCCTCTTAAAGCTTCTGTGGCATTTGCGAGCACTTCCTTCAGGGAAAAGGGCAAAAGGGGCTTTGTTCCGGTGGCAATCAGGGCAATGGTCTCGGGATTTTCCCACCAGTCTCCTGTGATGAAGTAACCGTTTTTATCAAAGGTTACGCTTGCCTGGTATTCCGGATATTCCTGAAAAACATTCCATCCCAGCAACAGATTGCCGTTTTCCCGATAACCGGCAATGACGCAGGCCTCCGGAGGCCCGATGATGCCCAGGGCAATAACGGGATTTCCCTGGTCTATTTCATTGCGGATAAAAGCCATGAAATCCTCTTTTTGAACAGAAGGAGATTTGCTTGTGCCCGGCATCCGCTGTTTCACCTGCGGGCAGTTCGGAAAGTGTGCCAAGTCTTGTTTTGGATCCGGCGTGCGCTTAAGGATTTTCAAATCCCGTTCCATGGCGCGCATTCCGCAGAGGAAGATTTGATCCGAACTGTCAAAGGAAAGGATTGCATCCACATTGCCGCCGTTCCAGCAGGAGGTATCCCAGACCAGCCGGAATGCCGCGCCGCTTTCCGCCATGGCCCGGGCATAATCTACGGGGATACCCAGATACCTGGCGCAGGAGAGTATGCACATGGGAAAGGGCGTACAGCCGTCCTGCCCGTAAGCCACTCTGGGGACGCCGTATAAGATTGCCGAATGATTATTTTCCATTATTTTCCTCGCTTTCGTATTGTTTGCCGCAATGGCTGGTTTTTGGGGCTGGTTTTTCGGGCAGACCGATGCCGAACACGCCTGCACAGAGCCGGATGCGGGTAAGCGCAGGCTCTGCGGCGCGAAACTGCGACGGCGAATAACCCGTATAACGCCTGAAAACCCGTGAGAATACGGTTCGGCCCGAAAATCCGTACTGTATGGCAATATCAATAATCTTTTTATCCGTACACAGAAGCTCCCCGGCGGCATTGGCAATTTTCCGCTCCTGGATATAGCGGGAAAGGGATTTCCCTGTACTTGCGCGGAACACATCCCGGATGTGTGCCAGAGAAAAGCCTGTCTGGCGGGCAAGCTCCTCCAGATTGATTTTTTCCTGTACGCGGGTCTCCACAAATGTGCAGACAGACCATATGAGAATGTATTGATTCATTGCAGCACGGTTCACCCCCGGATTTCGATTGCTTATAAGCAGGTAGAGTATAACACAGCCAGGAGGGCGGCGCACGATAATTTTAAGGATGTTTTAGGACGGATGCTTTAGAGACAATAGCCTGTCTGACAAAGTCGGCGGTTCCGGCCCCGCCGGCCTTGTCAATGTTGTTCTTAAAGCGTTCATCACAGACGTACATTTCACCCAGCCCGCGAAGGATTTCATCGGTACATACATAGTAGTGATCGGTTATAAATTGCTGTAATGCAGAGATTTTTTCCTGCACTTCATGGGCGTCGGGAGATAAATGCTTTAATCTTCCCAATTCGGAAAACATTGTCATCATTTCGTCTGCAAGTTTGCCATAACCTTCTTTATCCCGGGCAATATCCTTTTGCATGTACTCCTGATACGCTTTGGTATTGCTCCATTTTGCTTTGACTTCCTCCTCATACTTTTCAATTTCACTCTTGTCGAAAACATCAAAATTCATTGCTGCTGCTCCTTTCTTTTGAATTTCACGGGTAAAGGCAATCAGTTCCCCCAGGTGTTTGTATTGCAATTCCAACAGCCTGATCTGCTGGGCAATCGCTTCTGACGGGTCAAAATCAGGGCTGTCGAGAATTGCCTTGATTTCCTTTAAGGGAAACTCTAATTCACGAAATAATAAAATATTCTGCAGACGGCCAAGCGCCGCATCGTCGTACATCCGGTAGCCTGCTTCGGTTACCTTTGCAGGTTTCAACAGCCCGATCTCGTCATAATAGTGAAGTGTGCGGGCAGTGATGTCGGTCAATGCAGCAACTTCATGGACAGACATAAGTTTTTCAGTCATTCCAAAAGTCCTCCCCGGCGTCTAAAATTTCTTTTGCAGGTAAAAGCGTCGCTTCAACTATACTTTTGCCGGTTTTCTTCAGGTAATGCTTTACGAAATGATACCCGCAGGCATATCCGGCGCAATAAGGTAAACCGGCCTGGGGAAAGTTTTGCAATTTTGCCAGCTCATCCCCATAAAGATAAGCGTTGAGATTTTCAAAGCCCTGAATATCTAATCTGTCCCGGATAAGGGGTTTGACAGATTCGTTCAAAGTTGTCAGATCCGTTTTTGTCACCCAGGGGCCTGCCAGCTCCTCGCCGTATAAGAAAGTGGCAAAGTTTTCTGCCAGCCCCTCGCTGATCATCATCTCTCCCAGAGTGATGTCATTTTTCCACTCAATAAACTGAAAGCGGACATTATGATTGGTTTCGTGGGCCAAAGCGACGGGAAGACGTCCTAATGTATATTCGTCTGGAATCAGCCAGGAAAAAATATACCCCGGTATACCGCCGTCCCCACAGTAACCCTCGTTTAATATAATGTAAGGGCTTTCGGCATTTGCAAGCAGTATGGTAAACAGATACTCCTGAACGGGTAAATCAATTCCATGCCGGGTGAAGCAGTTTAAGGATTCCCGGATTGCCATCTCACATTTTTTCCAAAGTGCGTCGTCTGAAATCAACTGAATATTTTGTTTTTGAGTGTCGTCCACTTTCGTTGGCGCAATGTGTCCCAACAATCCGCTGGCCCTGACCACATCATAGCCGCCCGGCGTTTTCGCTTTTATGGGAACGTTATAACAGGCCCATTTCCTTTCAAATGGCATCATCAGTTCATACCGGTAAATGTCATTCTTCCTGTCGGGAGACGCGCTCATAATTTTTGAATAAACCTCGTCTGAACGTATGGCAGATACTTTCATATCTCTTTTTGCTCCTTTCCTTAACAACGGATGTCTGGCGGAACCTGGCATCTATTGTTAACATAAGGGCAGTTCGCGGAGCGTGCTGCCCGTTGTTTTTTCTATATCATAGACTATGACGTAACGTGAAAGTCAAGAGGTAAAACAAAAAAATCAGGAAATCACCTGCCAAATTCAGTTTGTATTGACCGTTATAATTGAAACCTTATAAAATAGGATTTGTAAAGAATGGTAGCAGGAATGTAAGGCAGTGTTGCTTTCTTTTTTTACCCATCTGTCAATATAATTGAGGCACGGAAGGAGAATAATACGAAATGGAATTAGGAAAGAAGATCAAACAATTAAGAAAGTTTTCCGGTATGACGCAGGAACAGCTTGCAGAGAAATTAAATATATCTCGTCAGGCGTTATCAAAATGGGAGAATGGCACCAGTATGCCGGATGTTGAAAGTGTAGTCAGAATTTCCATGCTGTTTCAGATTTCTCTGGAGGAACTATTGATTAAGGAGGAGAAATATGTGGAAGAGAGTAAAACACAGATTACATTGGAGGATTTAACGCAGATCAATCTGCATAACCGGAGGATGAACCTGCTGCTGTCAAGCGGAATCCTGTTTTTGACCATAGGGATTATGGGGGCATCTTTTGTGAAAGCATTGGAAACTACGACTGAAAGCATGGGGTATATCATGTATCGGTATATGGTTACGGGAAATTATGTATCGGCTCCGGTAGACTATATTGTATTGTATATTCCGGTATTACTGATCGGAATGCTTGGAATCATTTTATGTGTATATTATTTTGTAAAATATCGGAAAAATTAGCGGAGGATAAGAAATGAAGAGAAGTAAGATCTTAGTAATTATTATAAGTATATTCGTGTTGACGTTAACAGGCTGCGGAAAGGCCGGAGGTGAAAAAAATCAGGAATATAGAGGAGTGATCGCCGGGCTGGGGGATGATGAGCAGTTTGCGTTGGAGGATATCGGGGAAAAGGAGGATGTTCTGTTTACAACCGATTTGACATATGATGACGGGTTGGGACATAGTGCGGCACTTTATAGTGATGTTTACTATATCATGGATGGTGAAGTATATAATCTGGGCAGAATTGAGAGTATGGGTACTGCGTATCCGATCTCATATGGAAAGAAATGTATTTATACGGCATCTGAGCATAGTCTGGAAATATATGTTATAGATTTTTCCGGGCATCAGCTGGTGTTGAAGGAACGTTATGAGGCGGTATTTGACGAGACGGATCAGATTTCTTACCATTTGAGAAAGGACGGCGAAGAGAGGATAATACCGGAGAAGGACTATTTGAAAGTTTATGAGGAATATCAACAGGGGACGGTTGTCAATTTTGGATATGGCGCGAGTGACAGATCTTGATCATGGTAGTTTTAAGGATGTATTTGGAGAATTTTAATTTGACCTTGGTGGCGGTAGATTCCAATAATGTTCCCAGGAAGGTGCCAGCCTTCGACGGCTTTTTTCCTTTGCCGTCGAAGGCAGATTGCATTTTTATTCGGCTAAATGGTGTGGTTATTGAAGTAGTCCGTCACTTACGGTGATAACACGGTTGCTGCTTTTCGCCGCTTCCGGTGAATGAGTAACCATGATAATTGTCTGTCCGCGTTCCTTGTTGATACGCTGCAACAAACTCATTATCTCTGCTCCTGTATGACTATCAAGGTTTCCCGTCGGTTCGTCTGCAAACAGGATTTCGGGATTTCCAATTAGTGCGCGGGCGATTGCCACACGTTGCTGTTGTCCCCCGGACAATTCGCGGGGGGTATGCCCTCGTTTGTCCGATAAGCCGACTACCTCTAAAATATCTTTCAGCGGTTTTTTGTAGTCCCGCATTTTCTTTCCGTCCAGCAAAAGCGGAAGCATGATATTTTCTGCCACATTCAAGTTGGGGATAAGGTTGTAAAACTGAAAAACAAATCCTATATTCTGCCGCCTGATCCGGCTCATTTTTTCATCATTGAATTTTGAAATATCCATGCCGTTCATAAAGACAGAGCCGCTTGTGGGTACATCAAGCCCTCCTTACTCAAATTTTATTTCTTCCACCAGTTTCATTTTTCGGCTTTTAATAATTGGTACTATGGAGCCAAGCAGGGTGACGATAATTCCTAATGTCCCCGCAACGAGAAATGTCCAAATGTCCAGTTCCGGTGTCATTGAAATTTTGGGTCCCGCAACAAGGAAAATAGTCTGTATTTCCATGTAAGAAACAATAATTGCAATGACAGCACCG
>Ga0224748_10697_pt1 | contig 10744 bp, 12 predicted proteins | sample LIM_F_Water_Neg_FD_182074 | JGI IMG/M metagenome (GOLD analysis project Ga0224748, IMG submission 182074) | Enriched cells from gastrointestinal tract of the lab mouse from Pacific Northwest National Laboratory (PNNL), Richland, Washington... | ecosystem: Host-associated > Mammals > Digestive...
TGAGGACGGAAAAATCCGCCTGACTCTGGAGGTGGCGCAGGAATGTATTCAGAAGAGGGTGCTGCGGTACGACAAGACGGGGGATAATCACTATGATACGGTTTCTGCCTTTATCAAGAGTATGAGAGGATCCGACCCGGATGCGGCGGTGTATTATTTGGCCAGGATGCTGAAAGCCGGGGAACGGGTGACGTTTATCGCCAGAAGGATCATGATTTGTGCTGCGGAAGATGTGGGAAATGCGGATCCTCAGGCGCTGTCCGTGGCAGTCAGCGCATCCCTGGCGGTGGAGCGCATCGGGATGCCGGAGGCACAGATCATTCTGGCCCAGGCGGCGTCTTATGTGGCATGTGCGCCCAAGAGCAACGCTGCCAGCAGCGGGGTTTTTCAGGCCATGGAGGCGGTGGAAAAGACAGGGAACCTTCCGATTCCGCCGCATTTGCAGGACGCCCACTATAAGGGCGCGGCAAAGCTGGGGCATGGGACGGGGTACAAGTATGCCCATGATTATCCCAACAATTATGTGCGGCAGCAGTATCTGCCCTATGAGCTGGACGGAAGGGAATTTTACAAACCTTCAGGAAATGGATACGAGGTGAAAATCCGGGAGCACATGAGACGCATCCGGGAAGAAAGCGCGCCGGAAAACTGAACTCCGGCGCGTTTTTGTCTTTTGGGAATGCTTTCCTTAAAAAAGCTCCTGTATGAGGTGCTGATAGATGGCCTGGTTCTTTTTTTGCCAGTTGTCGCAGATGGAAGCGGCGGTGGATTCGTCTGGAACGGACAAGGTGATATCCACCAGCCGGATGCCCCGATCCTTGGCCACCAGGTGGGCCTCGTATTCCCCGGAGGTGGACTTATAATAGTCCCCAAGCACGGACACCTCGTTTCGGAGCGCAAACTCATTTTCCCGGAAATAGGTGTTGATTTCCTGCTTGATGGCATCGCTGATCCGGTTCTGAAAAAAGTGCAAGGTCTCCCGTCCTTCCTTTGTGACGGAGAGATGCGTGCGGTTGCGGATGGTCTCGGAGGAGATCATCCCGGCCTCGTTCAGTTCGCTGATGACCTGCTGCAGGGTGAGAAAGTTGGTGTACTCCCGCTCCAGGATGAAGTCGCTGACCTGGGCGGTGGTCATGGGAAAATTTACCCGGTTGAGCATGTACAAAACGATCAGTTTATAGAGAGTCAGCGTATCTTGCAGCATAATTCCTCACATTCCGCCGATTTTCGGTATTTCTCCGTCAGACGGATTCCCGTTTTCCGAAGGAAGCTTTCCGGCGTCCGCACTGCCGGAGGAGATGTCCCCGGAACCGGGAAGAAGTCGTCCCTGAAAACGTCCTTCCAGCCGCATCTGTCGGTGAAGGGAATTCAACACGTCTTTTTTGTTTTTACTCCAGAGAGGGGCGATCAGCAGTCTGCCGGGGCCGTCTCCGGTGACACGGTGCAGCACGATTTCGGGAGAGAGTCGTTCCAGACAGTTGATCAGCAAATTCAGGTACGCGTCCTTTGACAGAGCTTGGAATGCGCCCTTCAGGTAGCAGGCGGCCAGGTCGGTTCCCTCCAGCACATGCAGAAGCTGAAGCTTGATTCCGAAGGGCAGGATGCCGTTTAAGTAGCGTATTGTCTCCAGCATTTTTGCCTCATCTTCGCCGGGAAGTCCCAGAATGACGTGGACGATGACAGGGATGTCTGCCCGGGCAAGCCGTCTGACGGCGGTTTCAAAGCAGGGAAGGGCGTAACCTCTGCGGAGAAAGGCTGCGGTTTTCTCGTGTATGGTCTGCAGTCCCAGCTCGATCCAGATGAACTTGTCCGGAAATCGTTGCTTTAAATCTGTGAGCAGTGCAAGGACTTCGTCCGGCAGGCAGTCCGGCCTGGTGGCCACGGAGATGCCGCACACCCGGGGGGAGAGCAGAGCCTGGGTAAAGAGCCGTTCCAGACGGGGAATCGGGGCGTAGGTGTTGGTGTAAGCCTGAAAGTAGGCGATGACACAGGGGTCATCATATGGGGTGGGGAGCTGCGGGGGCATGCTGCTGCCCATGGCAGGATTTTTACCGTGCAGCTTGCGCTCAATCCGGCGGATCCCCTCATCCAGCTGCGGGCGGATATCGTCGTCCCCGCCGGACAGTTCCACGGCGAAATCCCCGCTGCCGCCTGCGCTGCAGAAAATGCAGCCCCGGGTTCCCAGAGAACCGTCCCGGTTGGGGCAGGTCATCCGGGCGTTCAGGGCTACTCTGTAGCATTTGCGGCCATAAGTATTTTTACACCAGGCGTCCAGGGAGTAATAGGGCTTGCCGTGCCAGTCCGTTCCTGTGCCCACGGTCAGCGGATGTGGGCCTTTACCGCTGCGGCCACCAGCTCTGCCACCTTCGGGTTAAAGGCCTCCGGCATGATATTGTCCTCGCAAAGCTCGTCCCGGGGAACCAGGCCGGCGATGGCTTCCGCAGCCGCAAGCTTCATCTCCTCGGTGATCCGGGAGGCGCGTCCCTCCAGAGCGCCCCGGAAGATGCCGGGGAAGGCCACCACATTGTTGACCTGATTGGGAAAATCACTGCGTCCCGTGCCCACCACCCGGGCGCCTGCGGCCTTTGCCACATCCGGCATAATCTCGGGAACGGGGTTTGCCATGGCGAAAAGAATGGCGTCCCGGTTCATGGAAGCCACCATTTCCGGAGTCACAATATTGGGAGCGGATACGCCAACAAAGATATCCGCGCCCTTCAGGGCGTCGGCAAGGGATCCGGTTTCACCGTTCAAGTTGGTTACCTGGGTCATTTTCTGCTGCATCCAGTTCAGGCCCTGGGTGGTTTTGGCCAAAATGCCCACCTTGTCGCAGAGAATGATTTTGGGAAAGCCGTAGGTCAAAAGAAGCTTGGTGATGGCTATGCCTGCGCTTCCCGCGCCGTTTACCACCACCCTGCAGTCTTCCTTTCTTTTGCCCGTCACCTTCAGGGCGTTGATGATGCCTGCCAGAACCACGATGGCAGTGCCGTGCTGGTCGTCGTGAAACACGGGGATGTCGAGGATCTCGTTCAGGCGTTCCTCGATTTCAAAGCATCTGGGAGCGCTGATATCCTCCAGGTTGATGCCGCCGAAGCCCGGGGCAAGCCAGGTGACGGCCTTTATGATCTCTTCCGTATCCTGGGTATCCAGGCAGATGGGGACGGCGTTGACGCCGCCGAACTCTTTAAACAGCACGGCCTTGCCTTCCATCACCGGCATGGCTGCATGGGGGCCGATGTTTCCGAGCCCAAGTACGGCGCTTCCGTCGGAGACCACGGCAACCGTGTTTGCCTTCATGGTGTAGCGGTAGGCGGCCTCTGTGTCCGCGGCGATGACCTTGCAGGGCTCGGCTACCCCGGGGGTGTAGGCGATGGCCAGGGCTTCCCTGGAGTTTACAGGTGATTTGGATACGGTCTCCAGCTTCCCGTTCCACTGTTCGTGCATTGCTAATGCCTTTTCGTTGTTTGTCATTGCAGTACCTCTCTCTGATAGAAAATGGCGGTTTGGTTCTTTCTATCATATAATAATTCACATTCCTTCGCAAGAGTTAAAATTGGGGCTTCCTATTTTATAAAATGTGTATTATAATAGGATTAGTGTGAAAAAGGGCATTTCACAGAAGAAGCCTTTTCACACATTCGACAAATTCATTTTTGAAGTCAAGGAAGCATGTCGATCGCGCATCTTATTTTTAACCCCTTTTTGTATCAGATGTAAAAACTGCTTTCAATGCTGAAATAGTGCATTTATTTTATTCAGGAGGAAATTTATGAGAGAGAAATATGAATCGTTGGCGCTGACACAACTGAAAGAGCTCGCAAAGGTTCGTGGCCTTAAAGGAACGTCTGCCATGAAGAAAGCCGAGCTGGTTCAGGCAATGCTGGCGGAGGATGAGAGGCTGAAGAAGCTGGAGGAGCAGGAGACCACGGCGAAGCAGCAGCCTGCAGAGGGGGGAGAGAGACAGCCCCTGTACAGAAACGCAAACGCCGGCGGAGCCAGGACTCCCGCACAGCGCCCCGACAATACCGGACGGGCTGACGGAGGAACACGCCCGGCGGGCAGAAAACCTTATTCAAACGGTGAGCAGCAGACGGAGGGCGACAGAGGTGTCCGCGGCGAGGGCGGGCAGAGAACCGAAGCGCCGGTGAGACAGGAGGGGTCTGCGGCGGAGGGAGCTGCGCCTGTTCCGCGCCCTGTCCGCAGCAATGAGGTGTATGACGAGAAGACCTATCCCAGAGAGCTTGACAGCGGCGAGGAAGCCACGATAAAGTCCATATTTCCATAAGACTTCTGCAGCTCCTTCAACAAATTCTTTGCACTGCTGCTGAGGCTCACCCTGCTCTCCCCCCGGGAAGCGGAAGCTCCCTCCCTGGACGCTGCCGTTCTGGTGTTGCTTCTCTCCCCGCCGACTCTGCTCTGCTCATACGCGCCGGCATACCCGCCATAATTTCCGATTCGTTCCATCTCTTCTCCCATCCGCCCGCTTTAACGGGCACTTAAATCAGGGAATCTTCTCCCTTCTGCCTACCTGGCAGGCACACAAATCAGGGACGGCTGAAAATCCTTTCAGCCTTATGCCTTCCATAGCACCTTCCACCGTAAATCCGTTTACTGCCAGGACAGTTACGCCCTTTTATCCTATTTCGGCAGAAAAATATGGAAAATTAACACCCATCTATTTTTTTCCTGGAATCCTCCCGCACCAGATCCCTCAGCCTCCGGATATAGTCCGAAAAGCCACATTCTTCCGTACCATAGGTCATTTGAAAATCATACTCCAGCGGAAGCCAGGTAGACAAATCAGCCTCGTTGTGCTGGATCAAAGCCTCCAGCTTATCCAACGCCTTGTACAGCTTTGCCTCCGGAGTCTGCCGCTCCTCCATCTCACAAAACAACGCTTCCAGCTCGCCGCGGTAAGACGCCGGAAGATGCTCCAGCACCTGTGAGACTGCTGTTTCTTCTGCTGATTCATCCTGACTGGTCTTTTCAAAGGCGGGAATATCACCAGTCACCGCCTCCCCGATGTCATGAAACAGACACATTCGGATCACCTTATCCATATCCGTTTCCGGAAATTCATCCTTTACAAGATACGCCATCAGCGCCAGCCGCCAGCTGTGCTCCGCCACGCTCTCATGCCTTCCGGATGAGGTATAGGAATGTCTTGTATTACACTTCAGTTTCTCCGCAATATTCAAAAAATCAAGAAAGGCTCTGATCTCCACGCTGTTCCCCTCCCGCAGACCGTTCTTTATTGTATCTTACAAAACACTGGTTTTCCGGAAGGCTTCTACACTCTCGGCCCTGGCCGCGGCTTTCACCAGAGAATCCAGCCGCTCCGGATCACGCTCCCCGCGGATCATCTCTTCCAGCTCCCCGGAAACAGTCCCTTTCTCCGAAAGCAAAAGCAAAACCGTATCGGCCTTTCCCTCAGCCTTCCCCCTGACCAGTCCTTCCTCTATGCCCTGATCCCTGACGTATTCATCTTCCGCCCACCTGTCCCGCACAGCCTTCAGGTGAGCCTCATACCGCATCCGCAGCCGCTTCCCCAGACTCATGGTCCTCATCACTTCCATCGCTTCCAATATCCCTGCATTTCCTGTCACGATCATCTCAAGTTCCTCCGTATTTTCCGCATTGATCAGCCGGATCCAGTCTCCCACCGCCTCCCCGGGACAAATCTGCTTCCTCAGTTCGATGATATGTACCTCGAACAGATCCGTCAGCTCCTGACCTCTTTTGTCCTGCAGCGTGTATGCCGTATGGCACTCCTCCCCGGGAACCAGGTCAAAGTCCAGAATACTGATGGCAATGCACCTGTTCAGACAGTCATACCGCTGCCCGGCTCTCAGATCCCCGGTATACATTTTTGCCAGATAGAACAAATTCCTCTTTAACCAGTATTTCTGGGGTCTCAGCTGTAATTCAATATCGACCCGGATACCATCCGTTAAAATCACGGCAATATCCAGAATCCCCGTCACATCGCTGATCAGCTGCCGTCTGACGCCTTCACGGGCGAACACCTCCCGAAAGACATCGTCATACTTCAATGATGCAAGCTTCAAACTGCCTCCTGTTCTGCAGGAAACATCCTCTTTTCCGGAAACCTCCTGCCTTTCCAATGATTTTGTGAATGAAAAGCATAGATTTTCCGAAAACAAAGACTCACAGAACGGCGAACGCCGGAGAGTAAAATACAGAAGTTATATGCTTTAAATACAGCATAGCACAGTTGTATAGTATTTGCAACAACTTTTTCTCACCCGGTTCCATACATGCAATGATTTTTCCACCACAAAACCGGTTCCCCATCATCCCGGGGAACCGGTTTTTCATTAATGAACTTCTCCTAATTTCACCAATTTAGCCGCCATGATCCAGCCGACCAGGCGGGACTCAGGTTTCTCCTAATTTTACCAATTTAGCCGCCATGATCCAGCCGACCAGGCGGGACTCAGGTTTCTCCTAATTTTACCAATTTAGCCGCCTGGTCGGCGGCAATGCAGGCGTCAATGATCTCCTGAATGTCTCCGTTCATGACCTTGTCAAGCTTATAGAGTGTCAGCCCGATGCGGTGGTCGGTGACACGGCCCTGGGGAAAATTGTAGGTGCGTATCTTCTCGGAACGGTCTCCCGTACCGATCTGGCTCCTTCTCATCTCCGCCTCCGCATCGTGCCGCTGCTGCTGCTCCATATCATAAAGCTTTGCCTTCAGCAGGGCAAATGCCTTGGCCTTGTTCTGAATCTGGGACTTTTCGGTCTGACTGTACACCACGATACCCGTGGGATAATGGGTCAGGCGAACCGCGGAATCCGTGGTGTTCACACACTGTCCGCCGTTTCCGGAAGCACGCATGACGTCAATTCGGATATCCTTCTCATCGATTACAATATCAATATCCTCATCCACCTCCGGCATCACTGCAACACTGATGGTGGACGTATGAATGCGCCCGCCGCTCTCCGTCTCGGGCACACGCTGCACCCGGTGTACGCCGCTCTCGTATTTCATTCTGGAATACGCGCCCTGTCCGGTGATCATGAACTGTACTTCCTTCATACCTCCGATGCCGATCTCATCGGCATTCATGGTCTCCACCCTCCAGCGCATTCCTTCCGCGTAATGCACATACATGCGGTAAATCTCCGCAGCAAAGAGCGCGGCCTCATCCCCGCCTGCCCCGGCGCGGATCTCCACGATCACGTTTTTATCGTCGTTGGGATCCTTCGGAAGCAGCAGGATCTTCAGCTCCTGTTCCAACTCCTCCACCCGCTGCCTGCTCTCGCTCAGGGTCTCTTTTATCATCTCGCGCATTTCGTCGTCGTTTTCCTCCTCCAGCATTGCCAGAGAATCCTCCACGTCCTGCCTGCACTTCTTATATTCGGTATACGCCTCCACAATGGGCGTCAAATCACTCTGCTCCTTCATCAGCCTGCGGAACCGCTCCTGATTGTTGGTCACCGTAGGCTCGTGAAGCTCCCCCAGGATCTCCTCAAACCGAATCAGCAAATCTTCCAGCTTATCAAACATAACTTCCTCACTTCCGCGTCTCTGCCACAACGTACCTGTGGCCTGCAGCCGCCTTTAAAACCCAAGGGTTCCGCACACCACTCTGTCCATCCCCCCGTAATCCTTTACCACGCAAACCTCCAGAAAACCTGCCTGCTCCATCAGCCCGCGCACCGTTTCTCCCTGGTCATATCCGATCTCAAAAAAGAGCATTCCGCCCTTCTTCAGATAATTTCCGCAGCCCCGAAGAATCTCCCGGTAAAACAAAAGCCCGTCCTCGCCGCCGTCAAGCGCCTGTCTTGGCTCATGATCCCTCACCTCCGGCATCAGGGTATCGACGACCCGGGTCCGTATATACGGCGGGTTTGACACAATCATATCAAACATTCCTTCCACCTTCTCAAACAGATCGCTTTGCAGAAAGCAAATCCTCTTCTCTCCCTCCCCGGAGCCGGTCAGGACATGTTCCCCCAGAAGCCTCCCGGCATTTTCAGCCGCAACCTTCAGCGCCTCCTTTGAGACATCGGTTCCCACACCGGTGCAATTGTTGGAGTACTGCAGGAGACTGATGAGAATACAGCCGGAGCCAGTACACAGATCCAGCACCCGCATACCGTCATGAAGACAACGCAGCGCTTCCTCCACCAAAATCTCCGTATCCTGACGGGGAATCAGCACCTTCTCGTTCACGGCAAATTCCAATCCCATAAAATCCTGTGTGCCGGTGAGCTGCTGCAGAGGAATCCTCTCTCCCCGCCGTCGGATCAGTTCCCGAAAACACTTTTCCTGCTCCGGCGTCACCTGCCTGTCTCCGTGAACCAGAAGTGCATTCCTGTCCGTTTTGCAGACATATTCCAGAAGCAGCCTGACGTCCAGCTCCGCCTCCGCAATCCCCGCGGCCTCCAGAGCCCCTTTCCCTTCCAGATACAATTCTCCATAACTCATGGCTCCCGGCTCTGCTCCCCGCTCTCATCGGGCGCAGTCTCCTCCTGATAGCCGAAATTCTCCACAAGATACTTCCTCCAGTCAAACACGGCTTCCACCGCCGCAATGGCAACCTCCGCCATCGCTCTGTCCGGCTCTTTGGTCGTCATCCGCTGAACCAGCATTCCCGGGGCCGAAATAATCCGCACAAAAAGATTGTCGCCGCGGCCTGCCAGCCGGAGAATCTCATAGGAAATCCCCGCCACCACGGGCAGCAGGGCAATGCGCAGCAGCACTCTCTGCGCGGGATTCTCCACCCTGATAAAGAAAAAGAGAACAATGCTGATAAACAGGACAAAAAAGATAAAGCTGGTGCCGCATCTTTTGTGAAGCCTGGAGCTTTTCATCACATTGTGAACCGTGAGCGGACGTCCCCGTTCAATGCAGTTGATACATTTGTGTTCGGCCCCATGATACTGATACAGCCGTTTGATATCCTTCATGGCGCTGATCCCCCACACATAAACAATAAAAACAACGATGCGGATCAGGCCCTCGATGATGGCCAAAAGAGACGTGTTGTGCAGGCGGCTGCCAATCAGTGACGCAACATAATAAGGCAAGACCACAAAGAGCCCTACCGCCAGCAGTATAGCAGCAATGGTCACCAGCGCACTCTTCAGCTTTTCTCCGCCCTTTCCACTGTCCGCAGACGGTGTTCCTTCCTCCTGCCCCTCTTCCACGTCCTCTACCAGGGCAGAATAATTCAGGCATTTCATCCCCAGCACCATGGAATCTATAAAATTGAAAATACCCCTCACAAAGGGGATCCTGTTCAGCACGTTCCCGTGCAGCAGCCCCTGATAGTTCTCCAGTTCCAGAACAATCTCACCGTTCGGCCTTCTCACCGCCACCGCGTACTTTTCCTGATTTTTCATCATGACCCCTTCCAGCACCGCCTGTCCGCCGATCCCGGAATAGCATCTACGTCTCCTTCTCGCCATAGCCTTCCTCTCCAAATAATCCGTCCGAATAACAGAAAAGGTTGAGATACAGACACCTCAACCTTTTTTTGCACTTCCTATTTAACACCGTACTTCTTATTGAACTTCTCAATACGTCCGTCGGCTCTTGCGGTCTTCTGCTGGCCGGTATAGAATGAATGGCACTTGGAGCAGACTTCCACATGAATCTCAGGCTTTGTGGAGCCGGTCACGAAGGTATTGCCGCAGTTGCAGGTTACGGTTGCCTGGTAATACTTGGGATGGATTCCTTCTTTCATCGCTTTCACCTCTCTATAACAATTCCATGTATTTTTTTGTTCTCATCCGCACTGCTTATGGAACCACAAACAGCTTTTTTATTGTAGCATAAGGTTTGTACCCTTGCAAGACCTAATTTAAATAAATTTTGTTTTCTTGACATACTGTACAAACTCACTGTTGTTTCTGGTTTTTGCAAACAGATCCAGGATCCTGTCCGCCGCCTCGTCCGGCTTCAATCCGTTCAGGGACTTCCGCATCACGTTGATGGCTTCCAGCTCCTCTGCGGTCAGCAGCAGATCCTCTCTTCTGGTGCCGGACTTTGCCAGATCAATGGCCGGGAAGATACGCTTCTCGGAGAGTCTGCGGTCCAGAACCATCTCCATATTGCCCGTTCCCTTGAACTCCTCGTAGATCACATCGTCCATCTTGCTGCCCGTCTCCACCAGCGCCGTGGCCAGAATGGTCAGGCTTCCGCCCTCTCTCATATTCCGGGCTGCGCCGAAAAACCGCTTGGGCATGTGCAGAGCCGCCGGATCCAGACCTCCGGACAGCGTGCGCCCGCTGGGCGGAATCACCAGGTTGTAAGCCCTGGTCAGTCTGGTGATACTATCCAGCAGGATCACCACGTCCATCTTGTGCTCCACCAGTCTCTTCGCACGCTCGATCACCATCTCGGAGACGCGCTTGTGGTGCTCCGGCAGTTCGTCAAAGGTGGAATGGATCACCTCCACGTTGGCGCCGTGGATGGCCTCCTTGATATCCGTCACCTCCTCGGGCCGCTCGTCAATCAGCAGAATCAGCATATGCATCTGAGGATTGGTGCGCAGGATCGACCTGGCCACATCCTTTAACAGGGTGGTCTTGCCCGCCTTTGGCGGCGAAACGATCATTCCTCTCTGCCCCTTTCCCACAGGGCTCACCAGATCCATCACTCTCATGGCCACACTGCAGCCGGGCGTCTCCAGACGGACGCGCTGATTCGGGAAAATGGGAGTCATGTCCTCAAATGCCGTCCTCTTCGCGGACTCCTCCGTGGTATAGC
>Ga0224748_10698_pt1 | contig 10730 bp, 10 predicted proteins | sample LIM_F_Water_Neg_FD_182074 | JGI IMG/M metagenome (GOLD analysis project Ga0224748, IMG submission 182074) | Enriched cells from gastrointestinal tract of the lab mouse from Pacific Northwest National Laboratory (PNNL), Richland, Washington... | ecosystem: Host-associated > Mammals > Digestive...
GCATGAGTCAGGATAAAGGATATGATATTTACCAACTTAAGGTAAAAGAACCCCTCGTTGGCACTGATAATGGAAGTGTAGATCCCCAGCGGAAAAGAGATCACGAGATTCACCAGAAGGATGAGAAATATCATTTTCAGCTGCGCCGTCTCATCCGGGGTAAATCCCCTGTTGAATACCACCTCCAGATTGAAATACAAAACAATCCCGGCAATCAGGGCGATCAGGGCAATTCCTGTATACAACAGCAGAAACATACCGTTCAGTCTCTGCTCCCCCGTGGGATCCTTCAGCGCCTTACACCGGGATACATAGCGGATCATCGTCTGGCTGAATCCGAGATCCAGAATGGCAAGAAACGCTATGGCTGAATTGGCGACAGAATAGACACCGAACTCACTGTCCCCCAGAAAATGCAGTATAATAGGAGTATAAAAGATACCCACTGCGAAAGTCAGACCCAGATATACATACGATAACAATGCCCCTGCTTTTCTCTGATTCATAACAAGTCCCCGTTTCTGGAAAATTTATATCTTTGCATTTTCCATAAGCATATCATACCTTTCCTCATACGGCAACCACCGAGGAAAATCATTCTGCCACAAGCTCCTTTACCTCCACCTTTTTTATCCTGCCTGCTGCCAGAAAGGCAAAGCCAAAGAAACACAGGCAGATCAACAATACCGGCACGGCGAAAGTAAGGAAACCGAAGGGTACCTGAAAGCTGGATATTCCGACCATCCGCAGAAAGGAGCTCAGCAGTTTTTCCGAGCATGCTGCCGCCAGTCCGCTGCCAAAAAGGGAGCCGGAAGCGGCGACAATAAGGAAACGCACGGCAAACTGCAGCCGAAGCCTCCCGGCGGTAAATCCCACCGCCTTATAGATCCCAATATCCCTCCTCTCCCTAAGGAATGCCCTGGCACACACCATGTATACCACCACGACAGCGAAGATCAGCGAGAAGATGTATACCACAGCCGTCATAAAATGAATAGCAAGCTGGTAGGTTTCATCCATCAGTTCTTCATTGTACACAGCCTCCAGTTCATCCCCAAAGCTTTTATTTATTTCGTCCGCCGTCTGCCGTCCCACGGACCGGTCGGACAGGATATAACCCCAATACCATACAAAAAAAGAATTCCCCAGATGCCCGGCGGCACTTTTTGTCATGCTGATGTTGTTACCGGCATCATTCATATACTGATTCAGGCCGGAAATCATATACTCTGCCTTTCTATCCTGATACCCAATGGTAACCTTATCTCCCACTTTTAGTCCCATGCGGTCGGCGGCGATCTCCGTCATGACGATCTCATTATCATAAAGGGGCACCCGTCCCTGGGATACCGCCCGGATCTCCTCCGGAACACTCCAGATACACGTCATAATCTGTTCTCCGTCCACAGAGAAATAATAATTCCCGCAGGAGCGCCAGGCGCCATCTATGCCACTGTATTTTTTTATTATCCGTTCCACCTCCCCTACGGTCTCCTGCGACGGCTCTCCCTTATATTTAATATCTATATCGGAATATATGATTCCCATGGATTCCCACGCCGAGGTGGCTGTAATTACATTTCCCAGGACCATCATGGTCACCATAAAAAATACAAGTATGGATACAATGGCCGTGATGCCCGCATACTGCCTCTTATTGGACGTAAACTGTCTCAGGGCTAGGCTTGCCGAAAGTGCGCGTTTGGTGATGGGAAGCCTGCCCCTGCTGTCAAACCAGATCTCTTTCCTGCCGCCTGCCATGGCCCGTACGGGTGAGATCTTCGCTATCCTTCCCGTAATTATGACCATGCACAGAATAGAAAAGGCAAATATTCCAGCTATTACCACTACATACATATCCAAAGATAGTTTTCCCTCCGGGAGGATTCCCGTAATGGGAGAGAAAATATATTCCGCCATCCGGTTCAATGGCATCGCAGGGAAGATCCCGGCCAGTACCCCCGCTGCCTGGGCCAGCAGATACTGTACGATAAAGATGATACGGATCCTTCCCTGGGAAAAGCCCTGGGACTTCATGACCCCCAATGTTGTATACTCCATCTCGATTCCAGAGGAAATGCTGTGGCATATAATTACAACCACCACGACCACCAGCAGCAGAACAAATATAATAAGGATAGAACAGATAATCTCTGGAAATAGATACGTATAGTGCATGCTCTGCTGCTTTGTGATAACGCCGAAGCTCATATCGGCAAATCCGGTTTCCAGATTCAGCTCTCTGGCAAACCGTTCATCTGTCAGCCCGCAGTCCTGTGACTTATAAATGGCAATCTGGGTCACTGCCATGGATGCCTCTTTTCCACGCCCCGGCAGTTTCTGGTTTTCCCCTTGGATCATCTGAAAATCCTCATGACTGATGTATACATTTTTCCACCCTATGACAGAAGCCCCCAGCATAGGATCTTCGATGACCCCCGCAATGCGAAATACATCATCGCCGGAGGGGGCGGCCATTGTGATGCGGTCTCCGATACGGCAGGAGAGATTGGTCTGCATTCCCCGGGAAACATAACACTCCCCTGTCTTAAGCTCCGGAGGATCTGTAAGATATCCTCTGCCATCTGGATGAAACAGCCGGTAACCCGGTTTCAGTTCCTGAAGAAATATCGTATTGCCAGAATATTCCCTGTCATTGTATCGGTAAGTATCCACTGGTATCGTGTCCGTACATTGGATATCCTCTACCAGTTCATTTTCCTTTATGCGTCTCCACATATCCTCCGACCATTCCTTCGTATCCATCATACTGATCACATCACCGGTTTGGAGCCTCTGATGAGCTTCCTCAATACTGTGATAGATATCATCTTGTATGCTCAATATTGCTAACAGGGCGGAGGATATGATCATCATAAGGATTACAATACTGGTAAAGGATCCCTTTCTATGCCGTATATTCGCCCTTACTAAGGTTATGATCTCCATCTGTACCACCTCACCATTCCAGAGAATCCAGCCATGCACCCACCTGTGTTTCCCGGCTCTTCTCTTCTTCTTTTTTATACTCCGGCAGTGTCAGCTCACCGGTGATCTTACCATCCTCCAGATATAACAGCCGTGTGGCGCGAAGCGCCGCCCTCAGATCATGAGTCACCATAAGAATGCTCTGCCCGGCGCTGTTCAGCCTGGTAAGCAGGTTTAAGACCTCCTCTGTGTTATGCCTGTTCAGGGCACCGGTTGGTTCATCGGCAAAAAGAATCCGTGGGGCATTGATCACCGCTCTGGCAATGGCACACCGCTGCTGTTCACCACCAGATACCTGGGACGGCATATGTGTCATTACGCCGCTGATGCCCATATCCTCCAGCAGTCCCTTCGCCTTCTCCCTTACCTCTGCCGCCGGCACTGACTTATTCAGATAACCGGAGACTGTCACATTTTCAAACAGGGACAGATTGCCGATCAGATGCATCTGTTGAAATACAAATCCAAAATCCGTATGGCGAAGTGACGTCAGCTGTTTTTCACTCAAGGACACCAAATCGCTCTCCTTATAATAAACCTTCCCCGCTGTAGCTCTGTCCATACCGCTCAGTGTATACAGAAGTGTCGATTTTCCCGACCCCGAAGCTCCCATGATAACGGTGAAATCTCCCTGGTACAGATCCATGTTAATATGTGAGAGGACATGGATCTGGCCGCCATTGTGGGCAAAACTCCTGCAGAGCTCTCTTGCTGATAATATCTGGTCTTTCATTAACGGGCTCCTTTCTATGTAACTCAATGATTTTCAAATACACCTTCCAGATTATTTTAACAGAAAGGATATTAAGAAGTCCTTAAGAGGGCATCCATATTTAATTTTCAATGCTGTGGGAATCCACCAGTCTAAGATACACCACCGCCTCGAGACCATCGGCATCATTGTGGAGCAACAATTTTCCGCCCATCCTCTCTAGGATATATTTCACGATATACAGTCCCAGGCCGGAGCCCTGCTCCTCCCCACAATTCCTGCCCCGATAAAATTTGTCACAGATAAAGGGCATATCCTCATCGGGAATCCCCGCACCATGATCCTTGAAATGAACCTCCCCAAAGCCTGCCCGTGGAACCACCCAGATCTCAATTCCCGATTTTGCATATTTCCGCGAATTATTCACAAGGTTCTCACATACCTGTAACAGCCGGTTTCTGTCCGCCCGGACCCAGATCCGTTCCCCTGACAGGCGCAGGGCAATATCATGGTGTTCCGCCGAGAGTTCCCCGGCGCATTCCTCAATAAATCCACAGAGCTCAAATTCCTTCTCCGAGATTTTCAATTTATCCAAATCGGAAATCGAGTGCAGAAACAGATCGTTTGTCAGTTTCGATACTTCATCGCATTTGCGCATCAGCACACGCAGGTATTCTGTCCTGCGTTCCACAGAACGGTCAAGATTTGCCTCCAGTCCCTCGGCGTATGCCCGGATGGAGGCAATGGGAGTCTTGATATCATGGGAAAGAGTAGCGATAACCGTTTTATTATTCTCAATGGTTTCTTTCTCACTGGCACGGGACCGTGTGATCTCCCTGCGCATGCTGTCAAATGCCCAGGTAAAATCTCCAAAATAATTAGACCGCTCATACTCCAGCGGTACATTCATATCCCCCTGTGCAACCCTTCCTGCAAAAGCCTTCATTTTGTCAAAGGGGCGCAGGATGGCAGCATAGATATAACAAAACACCGCTGCGGTAAAAATAATGCCGATACCGGCCAGAATGAAATAACGGATGCCGCCGCTTTCCTCCACCGGCAGGGATCGCAGGTTCTCCTGAAGAACAGCAGAGCGCTCAGAGAGCAGTTCCCTCTTCCCCTGCAGTCCCAGCTGTTCCAGTTCATTTACAGCGACAATATACCCCTCTCTCACTTTCTGGGAGTCCTGTTTCCTGCCCTCCAGAAAGAAGAGGGCGGCAGCACCCAGGATCAGCATAGCAAATATTACGAAGATCTTAATTATCCTTCCCTTCATAGCGGCACCTCCAGTATATACCCCACCTTATAGACGGTCTTGATAAACTGGGGCCTGGACGGATCCTTCTCCAGCTTTTCCCGGAGCCAGCGGATGTGTACAGTCAGCGTGGAGGGCTCCACCAGGGAGAAAGCGCCCCATATCCCCGTCAGCAGCGTCTCCTTTGATAATGCCGTATTTTTATGCTCGCATAAAAAGGCAAGGAGATCGAATTCCCGCAGGGAGAGGGAGACCTCTTCTCCCTCCCGGGTCACCCTCCTGGCCGTCAGATTTACAGTGATACCGCCAAAGGAACAAGTCCTTTCCTCCTGCAAAAATCCGTAGGTGCGGCGGATCAGGGCCTTCACCCGGGAAAGCAGTTCCTTCATGGAATAGGGTTTGGGAAGATAATCGTCGCCGCCCAGATCGAATCCCGTGATCCGGTCCGTCTCGCTTGTCCGGGCGCTGGAAAAGAGAACCGGAACCGTTGACGTCTCCCGAAGCTCCCGACACAGATCAAATCCCGTCTGTCCGGGGAGATTGATATCCAGAATGATCAGGTGGAACGTCTGTTTTGCCAGCATTTCCAACGCTTCCTCCCCATCTCCCGCCACCGCTGTGTGATATCCATAATCCTCCAGCATATCCGACAGGATCCCAGACAGATCCCTGTCATCATCGATAATCAGTATATTTTTCAAACCAGCCGTCACTCCTCCCTCTCATCTGTCTCAATTATATAATATAAGGTCTCTTTCGGCAACAAAGTCATTCTTCACGATACCAGATCCGGCGGCACAGCAGGGACTTGAAATCTTTTTCCGTCTATATTATAATGTAAATTTGTTATAATAACTATTACTGTTGGGAGAATCTATATGAGAGAAAAATACCAGAAAATATATCAGAAAATCGTATTTTACTACACCCTGGCTTTCGCCATCTACACCTTATTTGGACGCTTTACCATACTGCATGCGCTGGTGGAAAATACCGTCAATGCTTTTCTATTCGTCTTTGCCGGCTTTTTCGGGCTGTTTCTATTTTCCATTGATTTCTTTTTCTACCACAGTTTTCGGAAAATGAAATGTTATCCAGTCTATGCTGTCTTTATCCTGTGTGCCGCCATCTCCTCCGCCCTGAATTACCAGTACGGAATAACCAGCAATTTGTCCACCCTTGTGTGGCTCGTTGTTCAGATGGGGCTCTTTGCCACCATGGGACAGCTGTTCACCAGACAGCAGTACCACCGCTGGCTCACCCTGTTCTTTACCTTCAGCGGATTGATCTGGGGAATTGCCTCTGCCGTGTCGGTCTGGCAGTATATTTTTGTTCCGGGCTACCGCATCGCCATGAATGGCCGCCTGATCCGGCAGAGTCTTTACGACAACCGGCTTTTCGGAGTCTTTATCGACCCAAATCTGGGCGCTTTTGTAGCCTTTCTGGTAATCTGGGGCATGGTCTATCTGATGCGCCGCTTTTCCAGCAGAATTCTGCGTGCCATAGCGGCCGCCAACTGCCTCGTCCAGCTGGTCTATATCATCCTGTCCGGTTCCCGGAGCACAGAGGTCTGCATGATCTGTTCCCTGTCCTACACTCTGATCCTTCTGTTGATCAAATATTACAGGAAACGAGAAAAACAGTCCGCCCTTCTCATACGGGCCGCCAGCTATATCCTTGCGCCGGTACTCTGTACACTGGTGATTGCCGGTTCCTTCCATCTATTTAAAACCGGAGTATCCCATCTCGCCAGTGTAATGGCACCGGAAAAGCACATATCAAAGGAGGAGTTAAAACGAACTGACATTGAGGGAAATGAGTCCAACAACCGGATCGACATCTGGAAAGGATATCTGTTTCTTATGAAAGATAAGCCCCTATTCGGGGTCTCTCCCCGCAATGCCTGGAATTATGCCGACAGAGAGCACCCGGGAAGTTATATAGCCGAACACCATTATGATGTGCACAATGCCTATGTAGCCGTCCTCGCCTGTATGGGAGCGGCAGGTTTCCTTGTTCTGCTGGTGATGATATTCTGTTTCCTGAAAACCCTGCTGCCCCGCTCCGTGGATACCGACCGGATGGATCTGCAGTATTTCACCGCACTGCAGATCATCCTGAACGTGGCAGTATTTATTTTCTTCTACCCCGGCATCTTTTTTACCAATGGCATTGACACCGTCCTGTTCTGGCCGGCCATAGGATATACCATGCAGCAGGCCGGCACCCTGCTCCCCTCTCGGAAACCGTCAGCCCCGGCGGCGGACGATAACCTGATATAATTTCTTATGGATCATCAGCATGCACATTGCTGCCTTGCGCATCCTTCCCACATAAGGATTTCTCATTATTGTCAGAAACCGCCGGCGAAGCCATGACAGGATCTCCTTTTCCCGTTCCCTGTCAAATGTATCCGATCGTATCATCTTATCGTATACCTGGAAATGTGCCCAGATCCGGCGGAATATCGTTTCTTTTTCCAGTCCCTGCCCCGCCAGTCTCTGCCCGATGCGCTCATAAGCTGTGATCAGGTCTTGATCCCGTTCCGAATAGGGGCTCGACATCAGGCTCTCCGCCCTATGGTTGTAGTGATAATACGGCTGCGTGTCGAAAACAGCCCGCCCCGCCCCCATCAGAGCCTCCACCATGGCAAGGGCGTCCTCTCCGATGGTAAGATCATCTGGGAAGATGCCGTCTCCGGACGCCCCTTTCCCGGTGAGGAGACTCCTGTGAAACATCTTGCACACCGGTCCCGCCGTAGCGATCCGGTTGATCAGGATTTCCCGAATGGCGCCGCGCCCGTCCGTTGCCTTCTGCACCGGCTGATCCGGAACCTTCCAGCTGTATTCTGGGTAATCATGAACAAGACCGCAGATTGCACAATCGGCATCCCCGGTCTGAACTGCCTGCACTAGCAGCGATACCATTTCCTTTTCGATGGTATCGTCGCTGTCCACAAACAAAATATAGTCCCCCTCCGCCTCTGCGATCCCCCTGTTACGGGCCCGGCTCACACCGGCATTGCGCTGGTGGATCACCCGCACCTTTTGATTTCCCGCATATCGGTCACAGATCCTGCCGCTTTCATCGGTGGCACCATCGTCCACTAGCAGCAGCTGGATATTTTCATAGGTCTGCCCCAGAATACTTTCAATACAGTCTGCAAGATACCTTTCACAGTTGTAAACCGGAACCACGACGCTTACTTTTATCTCTTTTTCCAAATCATCTTCCCATCTTTCTCTTTACCTGATCCGGATTGATCGACGACATAAGAGCAGTCTCCTCCGTGATCTCGCCCCGCTGATAGAGATCCACTATGCACTGATCCATGGACATCATGGAAAGGCTTCCAGAGGTCTGGATCACATTGTCGATCTGATAATTCTTGCTGTCCCGGATCATATTGCTGATGGCCGGCGTCATTTTCATGATCTCCACCGCCGGAATCATGCCGCCAGTCTTTCTCTGCAGAAGCTGCTGTGACACAATACAATTAAGCACCAGGGAGAGCTGGATCTTAATCTGATCCTGCTGATCTGCCGGAAATGAGTCCACGATACGGTCAATGGTATTTACCGCGCCTTTCGTGTGCAGGGTGGCGATCACCAGATGTCCCGTCTCCGCTGCCGTCATGGCAGTGCGGATCGTCTCTGCATCACGCATTTCCCCCAGCAGGATCACATCCGGTGCCTGTCTGAGGCATGCCCGCAGTCCGGTGAGATAGTTATCCGTATCAATGGCGATCTCCCGCTGGCTGATGATGGACTTCTTGTTGCGGTGCAGATACTCAATAGGATCCTCCAGGGTAATGATATGCGCCTCCCGCTGTTCATTGATGGCGTCGATGATGCATGCCTGGGTGGTGGATTTCCCGCTTCCTGCCGTACCGGATATAATGATCAGCCCATGCTGCAGCTTCGCCAATTCAATAATGGAATCGGGTATACCAAGCTGCGAGTGATCTGGTATACTGAAGGCAACCACACGGATCACAGTGGCATGGGATCCCCTCTGCATATATGTATTGACGCGGAACCGCGCCAGATTCTTCATGGCAAAGGAGAAATCATCATCCCCTGTCTTAAGAAAATGATCCTTGGAACGCTTTGCATAGCTGTAAATCTCATCAATAAAATAAGTAGTTTCCGTGGGCGTCAATTTATCCGATTCATCCATGGGGCGGATCTCACCATCCACCTTATAACTCAGACATCCCCCTGCCACGATAAAAATATCCGATGCCCCGTCTGCCACCGCTTTGATCAAGACTTCCTCTAACCCTGTCATCTAAAATACTATCCCCTTTCCTTAATCCGTAATCTCCTGTGTGCTGCCCCACACATCCATGGAAGTATCCGCTTCCCACTCATTTACATATTTCTTCTGCCATTTATCCACCCGGTATTTGTCATTCCATACCACAACAGCTACCTGAAGCTCCAGGTTTTCATCGATGGGACAGGAATAGCTGTATACATTTCCCTTCCTCTTTACCCCTTCTGGGCACTCTCCACTGCGGATGGCGGCAAGGATCTCTTCCGCCTCCATATCTGCCGCATAATAATTCTTCTCAGCGTCCAGTGATTTGTTCGCCAGCAGGCTGTCCGCCTTGGCTGTGGAAAGCGATAGAAGGGCGAACACAATAAAGCACAGCACAGCAAATATTGTCAGTATAGAGCTGCCGCCTACGGTTGTGAAAGACATTTTCTTCTTTTTCATGGCCGTCCTCCTATCTGATATGCAATATCCATATGATAGATATCCGCGCCGTCCTGATCCGTCACCGAAACAACGGCCTTCTGGAGATAGTCCGTCTGTTCTGTGAGCCGCAGGGATACGACCATCCCCTCCTCCGGGCAGGCGGCCCGCAGACCGTCCTCCGTAAGCTCGGCTCCCATGGCCTCGCTTACTCTCTCCAGATCCCCCTGACAGCCCTTGCAGTATTCCGTTACCAGCTGCGCCTTTGTCATGGCATTCTGTTTCTGCTCATCCGTCCGGGAGAGCCGGTCCGAATAGACAAATGCCTGCAGGCACACCGCCGATGCCAGAGCGAATACAAGTATCATGATGATCTGCTCCATCAGGGCAAGGGGAGCCTTGCTTTTCTCATAGCCGCTCATGCCATCACCCCTCTCTCGCTCCGAAGCGACACCGCGGCTGTATTCGTCCTGCCCTCAGTGTCTACCGAAGTGATATGGATCACATCGCCCTCCCTCTCGAAAGAAAGCCCTCTGGCCTCCATCACCACATTGCCCGCCTCAGGATCGAAATGCAGGTCCGCCAGGGTAAACAATTCATAAATATAGCCGTCATAATAATAGATGCGGGTATCGTATTTCTCCCCTTCCGATTCCCTGTACAGATGGAGGGTCTCAATGCCGTCCTCCTCCTCTGCGCTGGCAAATCCCCCCACCTGGATCTTTCCCCTCACATCATTGCTGCGGATCTTCGCCGCCACATAGGAAGTAACGATCCTCTTATTGTACCCGTCGTCGTCCCGCTCCACCAGCTTCTGATAACTGTTTGCCCCCAGTGCGAGTACGGCAACAACTGTCATGGCAAACACAGCAAACAGGATAAGGACAAATGCACTCTCGATACTATGCCGCTGCAGTTTTCCCCTCATAAACAGACCCGCCTTTCTCTATTCGTTTAACATCACCGTAATAACAGGCATCAGATTGGCACCCTCGATCTCATAGAACACAGCATACCTGTCCTCGTCAATCTGGATGCCATAATTATCCTTCAGATATTGAATGCTCGGCGGAT
>Ga0224748_10701_pt1 | contig 10690 bp, 9 predicted proteins | sample LIM_F_Water_Neg_FD_182074 | JGI IMG/M metagenome (GOLD analysis project Ga0224748, IMG submission 182074) | Enriched cells from gastrointestinal tract of the lab mouse from Pacific Northwest National Laboratory (PNNL), Richland, Washington... | ecosystem: Host-associated > Mammals > Digestive...
TCCAGCCATGTGTGGAACATGTTCGATTTCGGCTGTGCGGCGCGAAACGAAGGCGGCGTGGCAGGCAGGAACAATAAAGGCCTGGTGACCATGGACAGGAAGACGAAGAAAGACAGCTATTATATTTACCAGGCGTACTGGAGTGAAATGCCGATGATTCATCTCTGCGGCAGGCGCTATGCCAGGCGGGCGGGGGAGACCACACAGATTAAAGTATACTCCAATCAGCCGAAGGTTACGCTGTACCTCAACGGGAAGCCGGCGGCGGTACAGACGAACAGTAAAGTGTTCACATTTCAGGTGGCCCTGGAGGAAGGATTCAATATTGTGACCGCGGAGGCGGGAGGAATCAGGGACAGTATGACACTGGAAAAGGTAGAGAAGGAACCGTCCATCTATGTGCTGCCTGAAGTAAACGAAAGAGCGGAGGGTGTTGCAAACTGGTTTAAGCTGGCGGGCAATCTGGACCTGAAGGCGCCTATGGAATTCCCGGAAGGAAAATACAGTGTCAGGGATACCATGGAGGAACTTGCCGAATGCCCGGAAGCTCTGGAGATTGTCACAAATGCTGTGAAGCTGGCCACAAATATGAAGCTTGCTCCCGGAGAGGGCATGTGGGATATGATGAAGGCCATGACGCCGGAGGATATGTGCCGGATGGCGGGAGCCATGATGCCGGAAGGCTTTGTGGAAAGTCTCAATGCGAAATTAATCCGGATAGACAAAAGGCAGTCATGATAAGTCATAGATTGGATAATTGCAGAAAATCAGATAAAAATCAAAGGAGTGCCCCATAAGGCATTGCCCGATATGGAAAAAATTGGTATAATATCTGAGACAGAAGCAGGACTGCTGTACGACAATGTGAAGGAGGTTTTTTATGGGAATGCAGATGGGTTTTCGCTGGTACGGCGAAGGCAATGACAGTATCAAGCTGTCGGATATTAAGCAGATTCCGGGTGTGACAAGCATCGTCTGGGCGCTGCACAATAAGATGCCCGGCGAGGTCTGGCAGGAGGAGGAGATTGCGGAGGTACAGAAGGCGCTGGCTCCCTATGGATTTAACATGGATGTAGTGGAATCTGTCAATGTACACGATGATATCAAGATTGGTCTGCCCAGCCGGGACGGTTATATTGCCAATTATATTCAGACGATCCGTAATCTGGCAAAATTCGGTGTGAAGGTAATCTGCTATAATTTTATGCCCGTTTTTGACTGGACAAGAACTGACCTGTTCCACCCTGTGGGAGACGGGTCCACCGCTCTTTATTACGAGGCGGACAAAATTCATGATGACCCCAAAGAGATGGCCTCCTATATCCTGAACAACATGCATGGGCTGACCTTCCCCGGGTGGGAGCCGGAGCGCATGGCGAAACTGGACGAACTTTTTGAGGCATACAGACCTGTGACCAAAGAGAAGCTCTGGGAGAACCTGAAATACTTCCTGGAGCAGCTGATGCCTGTCTGCCATGAATGCGATATCAAAATGGCCATCCATATGGATGATCCGCCATGGGATATCTTCGGACTGCCCCGCCTGCTGGTGGACGCGGAATCTGTGGACAGATTCCTGGCCATGGTGGATGATCCCTACAACTGTCTGACTCTTTGCTCCGGCAGCCTGAACGCAAATCCGGAGAACAATGTGGCAGATATTGTCCGCAGACATTGCGACAGAATTGCGTTTGCTCATATCCGCAATGTAAAGCATTTCCCCAACGGAGATTTCTCGGAGGCAAGTCATCGGGACTGCGATGGAGATACCGGCATTGTGGAGATTATCAAGGCATATCACGACGGCGGATTTGACGGATATATCCGTCCGGACCACGGACGTCATTTATGGGGAGAAGGCCCCGGCAATGTCCGGCCCGGATATGGCCTCTATGACCGGGCGCTGGGAATCATGTATATGTGGGGAATCTGGGACATGCTGGACAGACTGGATGCCGCGAAATAAAAGCAGCTGCGGAAGAAGGGAGTTACTGGAATGAAGCTTATTGACATAAAGAAAGAAACGGGCCCGGAATGGGCCGAAAAAGGATATCAGATGCCGCAGTTTGACATTGAGGCAGTGCGGGCAAAAACCCATGAGCAGCCAACCTGGGTGCATTTTGGGGCGGGTAATCTCTTCAGGGCATTTCCCGCGGCCATTCTGCAGCAGGCGCTTGATTCCGGAGAATATGACAGAGGCGTGATTGTGGTGGAGGGATTTGACTTTGAAATCATTGACAAGGCTTACCGCCCCTATGACAATCTGAGTCTGCTGGTGTGCCTGCAGTCCGACGGCAACATTGAGAAAAAGGTGATTGCCTCCGTCACGGAGAGCCTGAAGGCAGATTCACAGTTCCCGAAGGACTGGGCGAGACTTGCGGAGATTTTCTGCAATCCCAGCCTGCAGATGATTTCCTTTACCATCACGGAAAAGGGATATGTGGTGGCTCCTGCCGATTTGGAGCGCGGCCTGGCGCCTGTGCTGATTATGGGTAAAGTCACACTGCTTTTGTATGAACGCTATCTGGCCGGGGAACTGCCGCTGACATTGCAGAGTATGGACAATTGCTCTCACAATGGAGACAAAGTGAAGGACGCCGTCCTTGCCTATGCGGAAAAATGGGCCGAAGAAGGCCTCGTGCCGGCGGAATTTCTGGAGTATGTGCAGAATCCGGCAAAGGTGACCTACCCCTGGAGCATGATAGACAAGATTACGCCGCGGCCGGATGCAAAAGTGCAGAAGATGCTGGCAGAGGATGGGTTCGAGGACAACTACACCATTCTCACGGACAGGAGAACTTATACGGCTCCTTTTGTCAACGCCGAAGAGACAGAATATCTGGTGATTGAAGATAAATACACCAATGGCCGACCTCCTCTGGAGCTGGGTGGTGTGCTGTATGTGGACCGGGAAACTGTGGACAAGGTGGAGCGAATGAAGGTTTGCACCTGCCTGAATCCGCTGCATACGGCAATGTCGATTTACGGCTGTATCCTGGGCTATGACCTGATTTCCGCGGAGATGGAGGACGAGGATATCAGAGGACTGATTACAAAGCTGGGACATATTGAGGCCATGCCTGTGGTGGTGGATCCGGGTGTGTTAAAGCCTGCGGACTTTATCGATGCCGTGCTGAACCGCCGTCTGCCAAATCCGTTTATGCCGGATGCACCTCAGCGGATTGCCACGGACACCAGCCAGAAGATTCCCATCCGTTTCGGGGAGACCATCAAGGCTTATCAGGCCAGGGGACTGGATATGGATGCCCTGATCCTGCTGCCGCTGGTGCTGGCGGGATATGCCCGTTATCTGAAAGGAATTGATGATACCGGCAAAGCCTTCGAGCCCTCGCCGGATCCCCTGCTGGAGGAGCTGAGAGCCATTGTGGCACCGCTGGAAGTGAAAAAAGGAGAACAGGATTTCTCCTGTCTGAAGACACTGTACAGCCGTCAGGATGTATTTGGCGTGGATCTGTATGCGGCCGGTCTGGGTGAGCGCATCGAGGGAATGGCAAGAGAGCTTTTTGACGGCCCCGGTGCGGTGCGAAAAACGTTGCACAAATATGTGACGGCAAGGTGATTCCCCGGAGAAAATGGACTCGTGGCAAATTGCTGCAATTTGATAGTAAAAATTCCGCCTGGATGTAAGTCCGGGCGGTTTTTTGCGGTAGATTGAAAGCAGAAATGTGGTTACCTTTGACACTGCGGATATCGTGCTTCATTGCTTTCAATAGTGAAACAAATCCGGGAGCTGCCGGGCGGGAAATTCGGGAGAGGTTCGCAGAAGGAGAAAACAGGAAGATGAAAATATCGTGGAAGAGCAGTCTGATGCTGTTTACGGCGGCATTTATATGGGGAACGGCCTTTGTGGCACAGCGTGTCGGTATGGATTATCTGGGCCCGTTAAGCTTTAACGGGGCCAGGTTTCTGATGGGCAGCCTGGTACTCTTACCGGTAATCTGCTTCAACAGGGGAAAAGCGAAAAAAGAAGATAAGAAGACGGGAAATCTGAGAACTACGGCCCTGGGAGGTATCTGCTGCGGGATGGCACTGTGTGCGGCGGCTCTGTTACAACAGTATGGGATTTTGTACACAACGGTGGGTAAGGCAGGTTTTATTACCACTCTGTATATTATTCTGGTTCCCTTCTTCGGGATCTTTTTGAGAAAAAGGATACCGGGCAGAGTCTGGGCCGGCGCGGCCATTGCAGCCTTTGGGATGTACCTGCTGTGCATGAGTGAGAGCTTTTCGCTGAGCAGAGGAGATATACTTGTGCTGCTCTGCGCGATTCTGTTTTCCGTACATATTCTGATAATTGATCATTTTTCACCCAGAGTGGACGGGGTGGAGCTTTCCTGTATCCAGTTCCTGACAGCAGGTGTCATCGGGAGCTGCCTTGCCCTTGTCTTCGAGAAACCGGACATGCGGGATTTTGTCAGGGGCATTGTGCCTCTGGCATATGCGGGAATCCTTTCAAGTGGTGTGGCTTATACACTGCAGGTGCTGGGGCAGAAGAACACAGATCCCACGATTGCCTCCCTGATTCTGAGCCTGGAATCAACAGTGTCAGTGCTGGCAGGCTGGGCAATCTTAGGACAGAAGATGACAGGAAGGGAACTTCTGGGCTGTGCGGTGGTTTTCTGTGCTGTGATCCTGGTGCAGCTTCCAGGGAGAAAGGGAAGCTCAGATGTGTGATGGAGCCTGCGTCGCTTTGGGCTGTTACTAAGGTGAAAGTCTTGTGCAAGTGCCGCTGTCTCAGTAAGGGTTATGTGCAGTACCGCTCGCAGGTAATTGGCACCGAAAAACAGGGTAGTGTAAAAAAGTTTGTGTCTATGGTAGAAAATGGCTCCTTTTTGGTAAGAATCAAGATATGAAAATTTTTATCGAAAAGGAGTATTTATATGCTGGTAGCAAAGGAACAGATTCGACAGATTATTACAGACAATAACGTCAATAGTGTGTGAAACCATTCTGCCAATTATACATGAATTTGGACCATATTGTGAAAAATTTACATAGAAAATGATTGCCATTCTTATAAAGCATATAAAAGATTTGTTGAATGGTTTTATATGTTTTTAGGGCCGGCAATCCTGAATGTTTTTTACTGTAAACGAGAGGAGGTGCGTCATGGATTTTGTACACCGCAGAATGGAAATCATTAGTATTTTATCAGCGAAAAGACACATAACAACAGGGAGCTTGCATGGATATTTGGCGTTACAAGGCGCACGATACTTCATGATATTGTTGCATTGCTATCCCTGTTTATGATGATGCGGGCGAACTGGTCAGGTACAATGTCTTTAAGGCAAGGATACTGGTGCGCCATGCAAAAGACGGAAAACTGTATCTGTATGATATTTTAAGGACAAAAAAAGAAACGAGCAAGCCGCTTGAGCAATAGCTGTACGGTCGAAAAACTCATTTCTCTTTATAAGTCATTTTAAAGGCATACGGCAGTTTTGTCAAGAGTAAAAATGTTTGATATTTTTGAGTAGATGGAGTGAGGGAGGTGGCAGCATTGTGCGCATAGTGGTGTTTGAAGTATTTCCGGGAAGCTGGTCTGTGGGCATTGCGGTGGCTTCTATGGGAGCAAAGTCTGGCATTCCAATACGCCAAACCGGGTGCTGGTCTGGCAGTGCAATGAAAAGCATCGGGGGAATGGCTACCGGACGCCGCATCTTACCGAGCGGGAGACCCAGAGAGCATTAAAAAGAAAAGAGGCTCTGAAAGCAATAAGTGAAATGTGCCTTTTGGGTGATAACCTGATGGCACTTGTATTTGACAGGAATCCTGAGGCCACAGAACTGCTGCTGAACATCATCCTGCAGAGAAGCGATCAACCGTTTGATTATGGAGCAAATGGGACATACGGATATTACCTGTACAGAAAATCATTATCACCGGAACAGAAGAAGCATAGATACCAAAAGCCAGATACTTAGCAATCTTCCAGAGTTTCAGACAAAAAAATAACCAAACATATGTTTGATTACCTTTTTGATTACCCTTGTTTTTATACGATGCTACAACCCCAGTAAAATCAAGGGTTTCAAAAAGCTGCTGACGGGAATCGGACCCGTGACCTCCGCACTACCAATGCGACGCTCTACCGACTGAGCCACAGCAGCACGTGAATGTTGTTCACAACCACAAGCATCATTATAACAAGCAGAAGATGATTTGTCAATAAATTTTTGTGCTTATAAAAAAGAATTTTGTGCTTTTTTCAAAAGAAATTTAACTGCAAACCCTTTCTCATCACAGACCGCACGAACCACATTTTCGGCGGATTCCCTGGAACTGTCATTTACACAGATGATACAGACATTCTTTTTGCGGCTGAAAATAGAGGGTTTTGGCCAGCGGATATAATAAGATATGCGTTCACGTAAAAGTGCTTTCTCTATATGCTGCTTACACTCCATATTGGAAATTTCACAGAGCTCAATTTCGTTATTAACTGTTACCCCGGTGTACAATGGCTGTTGCATGCTGTTCCTCCTGATGTATTATATGCCGTTGGGCCGTTTTCTGCTGTAAATAACTGGACTTATTATATCATATTGCGGTATAAATGTGCAAGACGGCGGACAAAGTTTGCCTGCAATTCTTTACAGGAAGAGGGAGCTTTCGGGAGGCAGGTATAGACAACACAACAGATATGCGTTATACTGAGGCTATGAAAATGCGGAAAGGAGTTTTACACATGGATTTTTTTGAAAAACTGGAAGACACTATTTCCACAAAGGGAAGGGAAGTGGCCGACAAGGCGAAGACACTGGCGGAAATCGCAGGTCTGAAGGGTCAGATTGCCACCTGCGAAGATATAATCAGGAAAAATTATCTGGAAATTGGGAAGCTGTATTACGAAGAATACAGTGATGTGCCGGAGGCGCCCTTTGAAAAGCAGTGCAAAGCCATTGAGGATGCACAGAGAGGCGTGCGTGAGCTGCAGGACAAAATTGATATGCTGAAGAGATGAGAAAAGGAAAGACCATGGTCAGATAATGGGCCATGGTCTTTGTCTGTGTATCGTCAGTCTTCGTCGTCTTCCCAATCTTCAGGCGCCGGATACAGACCGGCCGCGATATCCCGCTGCATCAGTTCTGCCGCCTGATTTGCAAGAATGGCTTCATAGTCAGGATTGGCGAAGAACTCCTCGTTATGCTGACAGGTTGTGGCAACACCTGGAGTAACGGGAGTGACCGTTCCGTCAGGATTGGTGGTCAAAGTGGTGGAGCCGGAAGCCAGGGAAGGGTCCTCAGCCAGCGGCAGGGTCAGCGTCCCTTCTCCGGGGAAGGGGCAGCCGGGACTGGCCGGAAGCACGTCGTATCGGCACAGAGTTCCGGTATAATGTACGGTACAGGGCTCTGTGGGGACGGTACCCTCTGCAAAAAGTTCTGATTTAGCCGCACACAGCCCCGGGATAGGAAGCCGGCCGGAATCCGGACAAATCTGTGCCCGCACAATTCCGGGAGGTGTGGTAAACTGTTCGTTGGGCAGATTTTCATGAACCCTTGACATGATGGCGCGCCACAAGTCCCGGGCCACGTGGTCCTCCCGATTGCCGCCGGAACGGCTCATGCTTACATTGTTGTCATAGCCGGCCCAGACAGAACAGGTGTAATAAGGTGTAAAACCGGCAAACCATACATCCCAATAGTCTGTGGAGGTACCGGTTTTCCCTGCAATGGCCATGTTCCGGTTAAAGTTAACCGCAGCACCCGTACCGGTGGTCACCACATCCACCATGGCATCTGTCAGCAGGAACGCCGTGGTTTCCTTGATTACCTGTTTGGACTTTGGCGTTGTGTTGTCCAGGATCACATCGCCGTCTGTGTTGATGACACGGCTGTAAAGCTTTGGCTCCATATACGTTCCCATATTGGCAATGGCGGCATAGGCTGCATTCAGCTCATAGGGGGTCACGCCGTGGGTCAGACCGCCCAGAGCCACAGTCTGGTTGATGTCGGTAAAGAAGTCTCCGTTAATCGTTTCTCCGTCTGTCAGAGTGGTAAACCCAAAATTGATCAGATAGTCATAACCAAGCTGTGGGGTAATTACGGTTTCTGTTTTTACCGCAACAATATTCAGGGACTCTCGAATGGCTTCTCGAATGGAATTGATGCCTCTGTAGCCTTTATACCAGTTTTTCACCGGTGTGCCGTTGGCGTAGTTAAACGGAGCATCGTTGTACACAGTTGCCAGTGTCTGACCGGCACTGTCCAAAGCCGGAGCAAAGGCCGCCAGCACCTTGAAAGTAGATCCGGGGGATCTGGTGGAACTGGTTGCCCGGTTCAGAGTTCTGCGTCCTTCCTTGACGCCGCGCCCGCCCACAAGTGCCACCACATAGCCGGTGGATTGGTCTTCGATCGCCATGGCAGCCTGCGGCTGCGGGGTCATGGTGACGGTTTCCGCATAATTGTCCTCCTCATTTGCGATACCCAGATCGGCCATCACGGCTGCGCGGTACATCTCTATGGCTTCATAGGCCGCGTCCTGGGAACTGAAAATCAGATTAAATTTCTTGTCCTGATTATCCTTGAACCAGGTCATCATATTTTCCTTGCTGAAATTATGCTTTTCTCCGTCTGCCGCATAAACAGTCAGAGCATAGTTCAGGTACCATTTCACGTTTTCCGGATAATTTTCCGGATTGGCGAATTCTTCGTCCGCAATGGCCTGAATGGTGGGGTCCATGGTGGATTCAATACGGAGCCCTCCGGCGTACAGCAGGTTTTCAGCCATGGTCTCAGAATAGCCGGCGATATTGATCAGATCGTCTCTGACCTGCTCAAATACAGCATCCGAAAAATAGGAACCGGAAGTGGCATTGGTGCTGACCCGGTAATCCTCGTCGTGGGCCTTGATCCGCGCATAGACGGCATCGGTATCCGCAATGGCGGTGTCGTACTCCGCATCCGTGATAAAATCCAGCTCCAGCATGATATTCAGACATTTCAGACGACGCTCTGCGTTGGACTCCGGAAAACGAATCGGATTCAAATAGTAGGGATTCTGTGTGATGGAAGCAATGACCGCACATTCCGACAGGGTGAGATCAGAGCAGGATTTCCCGAAGTATCTCTGTGAAGCTGATTCTACACCCAGGGTATTCTGTCCCAGGTTGATGGCATTCATATAACGCAGCAGAATATCATCTTTGGAATAGTATTTGGAAATTTCCAGAGCGAGATACTGCTCCTGAAATTTACGCTTGATCATTTTGATGAGATTGCCGTCCTCTTCCGTCCAGGTAGTGAAGATAGTGTTCTTCAAAAGCTGCTGGGTGATGGTGCTGGCGCCTTCCTTTCTCTTCCCCATACTGGTTATGAAGTTCCAGCCTGACCGGGCGATTCCCTCCATATCGATTCCGTTGTGCTGGTAGAAACGCTTGTCCTCGATAGCCACAAAGGCCTGTCCCAGGTGCTTCGGAATCAAATCCATACTGTTAATCTGGATACGGTTGGAGTTGATACTGACATACTGGTCAATTTCATTGCCCTCGCAGTCGTATACGATGGTGGCTTCTCCGGAAGCCACCACATCGCTGAGCCGGATCTGCGGGGTGGATGCCAGAATGCCGTTGTAAGCCCCGATTCCGCCTGCAATTCCGCAGATGACCAGCCCGGCGCATGCCGCCAGCGTCAGCTTTACCAGGGAAAGGCCGAATTTCCTGGTCCATTTTTTTGTTTTAGAATTAAGAGCCTTTTGGGTCGCTCTGATGCCTCTTTTTCCGTAATTCATGTACTCACCTTTCTACCGGAATAATGACGGGAACAATCTCCGGTATCTGCAAATCTACAGTGATTATACCAAAAAACAATATGTAAATAAAGGTTTTCTTTTTCATCTTAATAATTGTTTCACATTTTGGACAAATTATGCTATTCTAAATGCAGAAAACAGAATTGACACAGCGCTGTGAACGGAAGTAAAAAGCAGTGTTGAATAAAAAATGCGGAACAGGTGAAACTGATGAGAGAAGAAAAAAAGCAGGAGAAACTGCCGGAAGATTCTTATTGTGTGCTGCTAGAGGGCGGGCAGGGAGAATATGTGGAGAAGAAATCCCGCTTTATTGCCACACTTCGAAGCTGTGAGAGCGAGGAAGAGGCAATTCGTTTTATCGAGGAGACGAAGAAAAGGTACTGGGACGCCAGACACAATTGTTATGCTTTCATCGTGGGAAGCAGAGGAGAACTGAGCCGCTGCAGCGACGATGGAGAGCCGGGCGGTACCGCAGGGCGCCCTATGCTGGAAGTGCTTACAGGCGCCGAACTCAGGAATGTGGCGGCAGTGGTGACACGGTATTTCGGCGGCGTGCTTCTGGGCACGGGAGGGCTGGTCAGGGCTTATACCCAGGCTGTGAAGGAAGGACTGAAGAACTGTCGCCTGGGCCGGATGCGGCCCGGACAGGAGATGGAAGTCACAACGGACTATAACGGCGTGGGGAAGATTCTGTATCTGCTGGGAAGCGCGGGGATAGAGCCGGATGCGGCAGATTATGGGGAAAATGTGGTCCTGCGGCTGACAGTTCCCCAGGAGGAAGCGGATGCCCTGCGGGGAAAGATGACAGATATGACGGGGGGCAGAGTGAAATTCGACATAATCAGAGAAATTTATTTTGTTGACAAGGAAGCTTTTCAGGGATAAAATGAGACATGCAGGCGGGCAGTTGAGCCCC
>Ga0224748_10702_pt1 | contig 10690 bp, 7 predicted proteins | sample LIM_F_Water_Neg_FD_182074 | JGI IMG/M metagenome (GOLD analysis project Ga0224748, IMG submission 182074) | Enriched cells from gastrointestinal tract of the lab mouse from Pacific Northwest National Laboratory (PNNL), Richland, Washington... | ecosystem: Host-associated > Mammals > Digestive...
CCGCATGGACTTGGAAAAATTGATGGTATTCAGCACTTTTATCCGATAGCCGCCCCGTCTTAAAAGCTGTCCCACCTCGATCAAGAGGCTCCCTTTTGGGTCAGTGACGCAATAGCTGCTGTGCATTTGCATAAGCGACGGCTTGACAAAAAACCTCGTCTTGCCGCTGCCAGAACCGCCGATCACCAGCACATTTTTGTTCCGGGCGGTCTTGGGGTCTTTGGGTCTGCCGTTCATCGTCAGCCGTTCCGTCTGCGTGAGCAGGATGTTGTTTTCAAATACGGGGTCGATATACGGGGCGATGTCTTTTGGCCCGCCCCATCTGGCCGAACCATATTCTATCCCGTGGCGGTATTTCTTGGCATTTTTGCCTTTCAGGTACACCGCCAGCCGCACCAGCACCGCGCCCACGATACCGATACACAGGTCAAAGGGGTGGAAGCTGGGCAGGCCGTTGGCGAACGCCGCCGCCAGGCTGTCCATGAAGTGCAGCATCTTTTGGGTCAGATCGGCCCCCGCCGCCAGCCGGTAAGCCTCGCCCACCTTGCCGAACAGGTAAACAAACAGCAGATAGGGCAGATTGAGGATTACCAGCTTTTTCAGGTCAGGTTTCATCGCTCCATCCCCCTTTCCCTGATCTTCTCCTTGGCCCGCTGGACATTCCGGCCAGCCGCTTCCCGCAGGACGGACAGCGCCTTGCGGATGGAGGGCTTGGCCTCTCGTGACAGCTTCTTGGCGGTGAACTCCTTGAAAGCCTGTTCCAGATTGTCGGCATCCTGGCTCTTGAAAATGACGATGTAGTGGGGCGGCTGGGTGGTCTTGTCCTTTCGCAAGGTGAAGTCCACGCCGTATTTTTTGGCGCAGGGCTTGAAAGTGGCGATGTTGGCGTCGGTGATCTCGATGTTGGACAGCGCCGCCCCGTGCTGCTTCAACTGCTTTAGGCTCTGCTGGCCGTGATGGAGCTTGGGGCCGTGCTTCCGGGCCTCCAAATACTTTTTCAGGGCCATTTGCAGCACTTGGGCCGTCAGCTTCCCGGTTTTCATGGATAATGCGATAGTTTTTTGAGTGACTTCCTCCTGCAAACTTTATACCTCCTTATGTTGCAAAAAGAAATGTGTCTTGGTATAATGGTGTCCCCACCGAAAAGGAGGTGATGCTTTTGGCAACTACGGGTTCAAGCCTTGAAGTACTTAGTGCTTTTACGGCATTTATCAGCTCGTACCTCGCTCTAATGCGAGGCGTAAGACCAGCAATGAAGAGTAAGGCATCATCTTTCTATTTGGCAGCGATGTGCTGATGAAAGGCCCTTCAAGAATTATTCGGTGTGGTGGCGGCTCTATATGAGCCGCCATTTATATTTTCCCTTCCGCCATATCGTGGGCGACGAGGGCGGTGTAGTAGCTTCCCATAGTGCTGGGGGCGTTGAACAGTACCGCCAGCAGGTACTTCTTGATGTTGCGGATTTTCGTGGTGTTCTCCCGCATACAGTCCATGACGAACTCGATATGGCCGCTGTTCAGTTTTAGCAGCTTGGCCTTTACCAGCTCGGCGGGGTAGTCGTCCCCGGCGACACGGATTGTCTTGCGGGCTGTGCAGACGGTTTCCACCAGCAATTCTACGATGCCGTCTAATTCCTCCCGGTCGATCTTGGAGTGGCGCAGGAGGTGGTCGTATTCGATATTCTCCTTGATGATCTCCCGATAAATCTCAACGGCGCTCTGCGTGGCCGCTTCCGTTCCCTTCCTTTCCAGCGGCGAAGCTGTAGCAGTCCCAGCCGTTTCAGTGGGAGGGGGTGAAAGGGAGGGAAAGGAATGGGTAATTGATGGGTCAGTAATAGCTTGGTCTTTAGTTACTCTATCTTTATTTAATTGCGTTGGATTTTCCGACGTCGGTTTTCCCGTTGTCGGGTTTTCCGACGACGGTTTATCCAACGACGGCGGCAAAGAAACAGGCTGTTCGTGGATGATGTACTCGTTGCTGCTGAACTTGCCGCCCTCGTCCGTAGTCTGGTGGCGCTCGATGTACCCGGCCCGCTCCAATTCGTTGACGGCGGAACGAATAGCGTCCTTGCTCTCCCGGTTGATATAGCACAGGCCGGACAGGGTGTAATCCCAATCTTCCGGGAGGCTAAGTATCTGCGACAGCAGGCCCTTGGCTTTCAGGGACAGGGACTTGTCCCGCAGGTGGTAGTTGGACATGACCGTGTACCCCTTGTTTCTCTCCACGCGGAATACTGGCATGGTTCTCCGCTCCTTTCGGTGTCTGGACATGAAAAAACGCCGCAGATTTTGAAAACCTACGGCGCAGACAATCCACCGCTTAAAAACGCCATATCAAGGCTTGTCCAACCTTGCTACGGCGTTTTTGGTGTAATTATAAGGGCTGTTTAATTGTCTTTAAGATATGAACAATCCGCATAATTGCGGGGTTTCCTATGTTGTGCATATATTGACGGCGCTACAGGCCCCGCCGGCCCGGAGGGGACGATTACGCCGGCGGCGGCGGTGGCGGATGCCACCAGCGCGGTGGATTTGCTGACGCAGTTCAACCTGCTGCTGGCCAATCTGCGGGCCGCCGGGCTGCTGGCCGTCTGAGGACAGCGCTGTGATATACAGAAGAAGGGGAGGGCGGCGCGCATGCGCCGCCCTCCCGGATTCTCGGGAAACGCCGCTGCTGGCGCATCAATGCGAAGGAGGGGCTATGAATATCGTTGTCTATGCGATCTGTAAAAATGAGGAGCAGTTTGTGGACCGGTGGATGGACTCCATGGGGGAGGCGGACCGGGTAGTGGTGCTGGACACAGGGTCCACTGACGGCACTGTCCGCCGGCTGCGGGAACGGGGGGCGGAGGTGACGGAGGAGATCGTCTCCCCCTGGCGGTTTGACACGGCCCGAAACCGCTCCCTGGAGCTGGTGGACCCGGAGGCGGAGATCTGCGTGTGCACGGATTTGGACGAGGTGTTCCACCCCGGCTGGCGGGAGGCGCTGGAGCGGGCCTGGCGGCCCGGTGCCTCCCAGGCGGCCTACCGCTACACCTGGAGCTTCACGCCGGACGGCGGGGAGGGGGTGGTGTTCTGGAGCGAGAAGATCCACTCCCGCCGGGGCTGGCGCTGGGTGCACCCGGTCCACGAGGTGCTCCAGTGGATCGGCGAGGGACAGCCCGGCGGGAAGATCAAGGCGGAGGGGGTGCAGCTAGATCACCACCCGGACCACAGCAAGTCCAGGGGGCAGTACCTGCCCCTGCTGGAGCTGTCGGTGGAGGAGGACCCGGAGGACGACCGCAACGTCCACTACCTGGGGCGGGAGTACATGTACAAGGGCCGGTGGGATGCGTGCATTGCTGTCCTCCTCCGGCATCTGGCCATGCCCACGGCCCGGTGGCGGGATGAGCGGGCCGCCTCCATGCGCTATATTGCCAGGGCCTATGCAGGCAAGGGGGACCGGGCGGCGGCCAGAGACTGGTATCTCCGGGCGGCGGCGGAGGCGCCCCATCTCCGGGAGCCCTGGGTGGACATGGCGCTCCTGCTCTACGAGCAGGAGGAGTGGGACGGGGTGCTCTACTTCACCGGCTGCGCCCTGGCCGTCACCGAGCGGCCCCGGACCTACATCTGCGAGGCGGCCAGCTGGGGCAGCCTGCCCTGGGACCTGCGGGCCATTGCCCTGCACCGCACCGGCCGGCTCGGGGAAGCCCTGGAGGCGGCCCGGCGGGCTCTGGAGCTGGAGCCGGGCAATGAGCGGCTGCGGGGAAACGCGGCGCTGCTGGAGCGGCTGGCGGGGGCGTGAGGCATGGCCCGGTTTTCCTTAACACTTTGTTCAAAATCCAGTCATCACCAGTTCTTTTTCTTTGGTTATAGTGATTACACCAAAGGAGGATGCCCCATGACGAGCTGCCGCTATTCTAACCAGATACGCTATCAGATTACACCGGCGGACTACAGCGCTTTGCGCGCCCGCCTGGCCTCCGCCGCGCCGGAGGAGACCGGGGAGAGCGTCCACATGCTGCTTTTTGCCAGCTACCGGCGCTATATGCTCCCCGGCCAGGTGGAGGAGGAGCCGGAGGAGGACCGGACGGAGCCTGTGTTCAGCCTGCGCTACTTTGACAATGACCCCACATATCTGCTGCTGGAGCGGCAGCAGGACGGGGAGACGGAGGCCGCGATGGTCACCGAGGCCGAGTGCCGGGCCCTGCTGGACGGGGAGACGGACTGGCTGCTGGATTCCCGAAACCCGCTGCTACAGGATTTTCATGACGGCCTGACCCGGCGGATGCTGCTGCCCAGGGTGCTGCTCAGCTACCGGAGAGAGACCTACGCCCTGGAGGGGCGGGATCTGTGGGTGGCGCTGGACACCGGCATACGGGCCTCCCTCCAGCACATGGACTTTCTGGACCCGGAGCTGCTGGCCAGGGACACCGAGGGCCAGGAGGAGCGGATGCTGATGGAGATCAGCTACAGCAGCGCAGTGCCCGACGAGCTGCTGTGCCTGCTGGAGGAGACTGCCCCCCGCCGCAGGCTGCTGCGGGGACATGGGCTTCCAGCGTGAGGACGGCATGAAAATATGCCTTGCACCGTTTTGAAAATAGATTTCCGTCCGCTTGTAGAGGCGGGCGGAAATTTTTTGCGGGAAAGAGATCCGGGTAGAAGAGGGGATTGCGCTGCCAGGGGTGATATTACTTCTGCGGCCAAAGATAGCAAAACGGCGAATGGAGGAAGAAACTGGAAACAGCAGAGGGATGATGTTGTAATCTGCGCATAAATGACTGGATTTTGTGGGAAATATCTTCCGCAGTATAGGGCAGCTGTCCCGAGTGAACGGAAATTTTCAAGATGTGCGCATCAGCCGCTCCATGAAACGGATCAGCCGCTGTTGGTTCATGGCGTCCTGATAAACCATGAACCGGACGCTGCCCTGGCTGCTGATGGCAGAGATCATATTGACCCTCTGCCGTTTTGTCTCCACCGGCAGCACGGGAGGATGACCCTTAGGGGAGAAGCCGCGCTCTACTATTTCGCAGTTGCTTACCCCAGTCTCATCTGCCCCATAGATGATGGCGTTTTCCGCTTTCGCTCGCTTCAAAACTGCGGAATATTTCTCGTTTTTTCACCTTTCCCGTTTTCCCCTATTCCTTGAGTCGTACGACCTGCCTGCGTATCTCCTTGAGTCCCTCTCTCCCTACTTTCCTCAAGTCGATGTATTCCATACTCTCCATTTTACCACACCTGTTCCTGCTTTCCTAGCTTTTTTCTCGAAAGTAATATTTCAGAGAAAATCAAGCCCCGTCAATGGGAAAAACTCCCTTGGAGATGGGTAGTTGAACGCACCCTCTCCTGGCTCAATCACTCCAGACGCCTCTGTAAAGATTATGAGATTTCCGTCTCATCTGCTGAGGCCATGGTCATTATTTCTCACTCTCACACTTTGCTCAAACCCTTATGAATACAGGGTCTCAGATAAGCTGAATTTTACGACTTATGCAGTGGTATGCGGAGTGGAGAAACAGTTCCCCACGATGAAGCCGCTGGATTGAGCAAAAAAGGTTTGAGCGGACCGCTTACCCCTGGCTTCTGACACTCTGATACAGATTTATCACAAAAAAGTCCTGCACCGCTGCGGTCAATGTCATTAAATTAAGCGATTTAAGGGCCAGATACGGTGTATCTGGCCCTTAACGCAATCCGTCAAATTGTGTTGTGCTGTTTAGCTAATTATGAAAAAATCGTGAACAATGCCGCAGACCACTTGACAGCCTCAGTATCACATTATTAAAATGAAAGCATAATTATCGCCCAGACAAATTCGTAGTGCTGTATGCACACGCCAGGGACAAGAAGAAAACCATTTTTTAATTAACAAATAAGTGACGAATAGGAAAGGCGACGCCCTCACAGATGAGAGGGCGCGTCTTTCTTGCTTTTCTGGCGATAGTTTCAAAGACTATCGAAAAGAGGAAAGAACAATGGAAATGTTTGAAAATCGTCACATTTCAGACAGTCAAGCAGCGACATCTGAGGGAATGGCTGCGGACAATCCGCTGTCCCTCGCCGACCTGTACAAGCGTAATTTAGAGCGCGCTATGGCCTGCAATGTGGACATAGCCCACATTGCCCGCAGCCAGAAGCTGCCGCCTGAGAAACTCATCAAGTTCCTGATCGCCGCCGAGGGCGGGCCACTGGCAAAGGAGCTGCACCGCGCCGGGATTGACGCTACCCCTGCCGCCGTGTCTCAGCGCCGCCGTCAAATCCCGCCCGCCGTGTTCCGCAAGGTGTTTTTGGACTTTACATCTTCCAGCGCATACGGACAGCAAAACCACGGCTATAAGGGCTACCGTGTTCTGGCCTGTGACGGTACCGCGATTAATATGGCCCGTGACCCCGGCGCGTCCAGCTTTGTCTGCAACAACAGCGCGCCGAAGGGGTACAATCAATTACATTTAAGTCCCTTGTTTGACATCTACGACCGCACCTACTTTGACGCGGTTATACAGCCAGCGCCCCATAAGGATGAACCGGGCGCACTGGTGGAAATGCTCAAGCGCAACGACTTTAACCGCAAGACCATTATCGTCCTCGACCGGGGCTATGAAAGTTATAACGTTATGGCCCACCTGATGAACACCCCAAATGTCTACTTTGTCCTGCGGGTAAAGCACAACCATTCCGCTATGCGGGAAATCGCCCGCCTGCCTATGTTGGAACTGGACTGCGATATTGCATTTACAATATCCACCACCCAGACCAACGAGGACAAGCGCAACCGGCACATCTACCTCCCCCAGCCGAAAAAGAGCAAGCCCGGCTCCACCACCCGGCGCGCCCGGTGGGACTTCCCCAGCCCCTACACCATGCGGCTTCGCATTGTCCGGTTTCAACTGGACAATGGAAACTTTGAAACGCTGGCAACCTCGCTCCCCCGGTCATTCACCGTTGACGATTTGAAAGAGATTTACCACCGGCGTTGGGGGATTGAAACCAGTTTCCGGGACTTAAAGTACAGCGCGGGGCTGGTGAACCTCCACGGCAAACGGGATGACTTTGTGGAGCAGGAAATCTACGCGGCTCTTACTGCCTTTAACTTCACCAGCCGCATTGTGCAAGAAACTGTTGTTCAGCAACCGACCGATGGCCTGTATGCCTATGCTGTAAACTTCAAAATGGCGGTCACTCTCTGTAAAGAATTTCTCAACAATCCAAACATGACCGGGAAAGAAGTCATGCAGAAAATCAGCCGCAACACTGTTCCAATCCGGCCGGGACGGCAGGACGAGCGAAACCTTCGGGCGAAGGGTTTCGGCTGGTTCACATACCGCATTGCGGCCTAAAAAACGGGGGGCGGGGGCTTGTTCCTCCGCCCCCTCATTTCCGCATTTTTTTGAAAAAGTCCAAAATCGGCCCCGAAATGGCCGGTTTTTCCAAAAAATGCGCCGCGATAATTTAACAGCAGAAAATCTGTGTTCAAGATTACCGCTCTTTCGAAAATCTCAACATGTCCCGGAAATGTAGCAGAAAACGGCTGGAGTGCTTCTTTTCCTGCATAAGTCACGCTTGCCCTAAAAATACAACTTGTCCCCGAAATGCTATAAAAGCAGTTTTTGCACCCCCTGATTTTTTGAAGGAAATCGCCCCAAAATCAGTCGTTAAATTAAAGGAAAATCCAAATTTCAACAAGTCCTGCTCATGATGTAAAAATGAGCGGTAATTGTCAAAAAACGCAAAAATTCCAAAATACTCCGAAAAAATCAACAAGTCCAGGAAATGTCGATAAAAAAGCGGAAAAGTCTGTTTTTGCAGACTTTTCCGAAAACGCCCTTGCAATTTCTTCCGCGATAGGTTAAAATAGGCGTGGAGACATAAATAGCGGCAGAGCATAGCGGGTTGCCGCCCGCCATGCTCCGATGAAGAGTGGAGTAAGCACTCAACACCATAGTCTATCCAGACTACACCGTATCTCCCATTATACTGTCATATCGCCCAATTTGCAACAGGAAATGGGTTTGGTGTTTCGCTTTGATTGAATTTCAGTCAGGCGGTGTTGAGTTATACGCTCAACACCGCTTTTTATGTTTCCGACGAAAGCCCCGGGCGGGGGCAATCCCCCCGCCCGCCCTTCGGGGCTTTGTTGGAAATCAAATTTGAGAGGAAGAAGGTAAATGAAAAAGAGAATGTTTTCCCTTGTGTTAGTCCTTGCGTTGTGTATGGGACTATGTGTTCCAGCTTTGGCCTATGGTGATACTGGAATTGCAAAACAGGCAAGCACATTGACTTGTGGATACAACTGTGTGGCTGTGATTGACAACAATAATACTCTTTGGATGTGGGGCGATGGAGGGGACGGAATCTTTGGTGGCACACCAGTTGGCGAAGATTCTTTTTATACAACACCTCAAAAAGTCATGGATAATGTGAGTTCTGTAAGTATTTCCAGTAGTTCTACCACTCCGTATATTGCGGTAATAAAAACTGACGGTTCCCTTTGGACTTGGGGTCATAATGGAAATGGCCAACTTGGAAACGGTGGAAAAGGCAAAGATTTTAACGGTTGGAGCATATTTCAAGAAACGCCGTTGAAAATCATGGATGATGTGACCGCTGTCAGCTGTGGAATCATCCATGCCGCGGCTATCAAAACCGACGATTCCCTTTGGGCATGGGGAAATACCAGTTATGGACGAGTGGGAAATGGCTGTGAAGATGGGCTTCAAACCACACCAGTAAAAATTATGGACGGTGTAGCTGTTGCTAGTTGCGGTAAAGATTATACCGCCGCTGTTAAGACTGATGGAACACTGTGGATGTGGGGAAATACCAGCCTTAATCGGTTCAATAACGGAAGCAAATCAAATTACGTCCACCAACATGAATATGTACCTGAACGTTCCTATTCCTGCCAGACAGTTCCTGTAAAAGTCTTGGACAGTGTAGCGTCTGTCTATTGCGGTGTTGATATTGAAAATCCTTTTGTCCTTCAGACAGATGGTACTCTCGTAACATGGCCGCAATATACAGAGATGATTCCTTATAGTGAAAATGGTGTTCCTATGGGTGAAAGACCTGCCCCTCCACAAGAGCCATTACCACTTCAAGTCATCGCGCAGGATGTAATATCAGTGACTGATGGCCCCGATTACCCCTTGAGTACAAATAATGTTGCCTATATTAAGAAAGATGGTTCCCTCTGGATTTATGGTGAAAATCGGTTTTGCCAACTTGGAGATCCTGAAAAAGTCAATGTATCTTATACCACATATAAAAATCCAACCAAGGTAATGGATAATGCAGTCTCTGTTGCGGTATGCGGTTTTAATGCGGTTATTGCAATGAAGCCTGACGGTTCTCTCTGGATGTGGGGCGCTGTTGACAATATCGGCAATGGTGTTGCAGGAAATTATGACAGAAGTATGCGGGATAGCACTGGAAGCCTCTTTTCAGTAAAATGCCAATCTATTCCTTTACGTGTCACAAATATCACCGCAAAAGTTTCAAATGCTAATAATAGTTCTATACCATCAATTTCTACTGTTGGTGGCTTCGTCGATATTAAATCCAGCGACTACTTCGCAGACGCGGTTTTGTGGGCGGTGGAGAGGAGCATCACCAGCGGCACCAGCAAAACCACGTTTTCCCCCAACGCAACTTGCAGTAAGGCGCAGATTTTGACCTTCCTGTGGCACGCTAACGGCTCACCAGAGCCGACAGCGGCTAACCCCTTCATCGACATTAAGACAAGCAATTACTTCTACAAAGCCGCGCTGTGGGCTGCTGAAAAGGGTTTGGTGTCCGGTTCTACCTTCGGAGCGAACACCGATTGTACCCGCGCCATGACCGTGGAATACTTGTGGAAGGCGGCAGGAAGCCCCACGCCTTCCGCAAACGCCAGCTTCACCGACATTCCCACCAATGCGGACTATGCGCAGGCTGTAGCGTGGGCAGTAGAGAACAAGATTACCAGCGGAACGGGCGGCGGTAACTTTTCCCCTAACGCTACCTGTACCCGTGGACAGATTGTCACCTTCCTCCGCCTGGGCGGAGCGCGGGGTCATCCAGGAGGCCGTCCGGGCCATCAAGGCCCGGTATCCGGACTTCACCGTCATCACCGACGTGTGCATGTGCGAGTACACGGATCACGGCCACTGCGGCATCCTCCATGGCCGCGAGGTGGACAACGACGAGACCCTGGCGCACCTGGCGAGGATCGCCGTCAGCCACGCCGCCGCCGGGGCGGACATGGTGGCCCCCTCGGACATGATGGACGGCCACGTGGCGGCGCTGCGGAGGGCGCTGGACGGGAGCGGCTTTCAGAATACCGCTATCCTGGCTTACTCCGCCAAGTACGCTTCCGCCTTCTACGGCCCTTCCGGGCCGCCGCCGGCTCCGCCCCCTCCTTCGGGGACCGGAAGGGCTACCAGATGGACCCACACAACCGGAAGGAGGCTCTGCGGGAGTGCGCCCTGGACGCCGGCGAGGGGGCGGACATCCTGATGGTGAAGCCGGCGCTGAGCTATCTGGACGTGATCCGGGAGTGCGCGGACCGGTTTGATCTTCCCCTGTGCGCCTACTCGGTGTCCGGGGAGTACGCCATGATCAAGGCTGCCGCCGCCGCCGGGCTGGTGGACGAGGGGCGGATCATGTGTGAGACGGCCCTGTCTGTGTTCCGGGCTGGGGCGGATATGCTGATCACCTACTATGCCAAGGAG
>Ga0224748_10703_pt1 | contig 10689 bp, 7 predicted proteins | sample LIM_F_Water_Neg_FD_182074 | JGI IMG/M metagenome (GOLD analysis project Ga0224748, IMG submission 182074) | Enriched cells from gastrointestinal tract of the lab mouse from Pacific Northwest National Laboratory (PNNL), Richland, Washington... | ecosystem: Host-associated > Mammals > Digestive...
ACAATGCAAGAGACCGGCGCTTTGGCGGTGTATGATCCCGCCGGAGAAGGGAAAAGAATCGTAAAGCAGATGAAAGGTGGATATTATGTTTGTCACACGTTTACTAAGCGGGATCGTACTGGTTTTGGCAGCGATCATACTATTATTTTATGGCGATGTCTGGCTGGTGGGAGCGCTTCTCGTTCTGTCTCAGATCGGTATTTATGAACTGCTGAGGGTATTCCGGCTTGACCGTCATCCGGCGGCACTGGTAGTTTATATGGAGGCGGCGGCATACTATATCCTGCTGTATCTGGGACACGGATGGTGGACTATGGGACTGCTTGTTCTGGAGCTGGTGATCCTGCTTGTATTGTATGTGGCGCGTTTTCCAAGAGACAGGATCGACAGGGGGGCAGAATGCTTTTTTGTTTCTGTCTATGTGCCGCTGCTGCTTTAATTTATCTACCAGACAAGATGCCTGCAGGGGGGAACCTGGCTGGTGTGGCTTATCATAATCGGTTCCTGGGGATCCGACACCTGTGCCTATGTGGTGGGGGTGCTGGCCGGCCGGCACCATTTTTCTGCTCTGAGCCCGAAGAAAACCATTGAGGGCTGTGTGGGAGGCGTTGTGGGGGCGGCGCTTATCGGCTATGGATTTGCCTGCTTTTTCCCATATCAGGATATGTTTCTATTATCACCCAGACTGGTTTTTCCGCTGGTGGTGGTGATCAGCGCGGTGATATCGCAGTTTGGGGATCTGGCAGCATCTGCCATTAAGAGGAACTATGAGATCAAGGATTATGGCAATCTGATTCCCGGCCACGGCGGTGTGCTGGATCGGTTTGATAGTGTGATATTTGTAGCGCCCTTTGTCTATTATCTTCTTGTGCTGGCTTCCTATATTTAATTTCTATGGAATGGAGGAGAACATGAAAAGAATCACGATACTTGGAGCTACCGGCTCCATTGGTACCCAGACGCTGGATGTGGTACGCCGTAATTCGGAGGATTTTGAAGTTGTGGCGCTGACGGCAAGTGAAAATGTCCAGAAGATGGCGGAACTGATCCGGGAGTTCCGGCCATCCTATGTCGTTATGAGAGATCAACGGAATGCGGAGGAACTGAGAGGCGCTGTCCCCTTTTCTGACTGTGAGATTCTGTTCGGCATGGACGGATTTATCCGGGTCAGTACCCTGCCCCGGGTGGAGATGGTAGTGGCGGCCATGGTGGGAATGATCGGGCTGCGTCCGGTGATGGAGGCGATCCGGGCAGGAAAGGACATCGCCCTTGCTAATAAAGAGACCCTTGTGACGGCGGGACATATCATTATGCCGATGGCAAAGGAATATAATGTACGAATACTGCCCATTGACAGCGAACATTCCGCTATCTTCCAGTGTCTGAATGGCGAGAAGAAAGGGCAGATCGAGACAATCTATCTCACCGCCTCCGGCGGACCCTTCCGGCACTGTACCAGGGAGGAATTGAAAAATGTCACGGTAGAACAGGCACTGGCTCACCCGAACTGGTTTATGGGACCGAAGATCACGGTGGATTCCGCTACCATGATCAATAAGGGGCTGGAGATGATCGAGGCGAAATGGCTTTTTGATGTGGAACTGGACCGCATCCATGTGTTGGTACAGCCCCAGAGCATTATCCATTCCATGGTAGGTTTCCGGGACGGCGCCGTGATGGCTCAGATGGGCACGCCGGATATGCGCCTGCCCATCCAGTACACTCTATACTATCCGGATAGAAATGTACTGGACGGTGAACGGTTGGATTTCGAGAGGATCGCAGAGCTCCATTTTGAAAAACCCCGGACAGAGACGCTGAGAGGGATCCCGCTGGCCGTGGAGGCGTGCCAGGCGGGTGGAACCATGCTTACGGTAATGAATGCGGCAAATGAATATGCCGTGGCAAAGTTCCTTCATAAGGACATAGGATTTTTACAAATTTATGATATGATAGAATTCGCCATGGATCACCACCAGGTCACCAGTGATCCAGATCTGGATACGATTCTCGCAGTGGAGCAGGAAACATATGAGAAACTGGAACGGGATTTTCACGCGTAGGTGAAAAGTGAGCGCGATTGGAGGAAAAAAATGAGCATCGGAAATATTTTAATTGCATTACTGGTATTTAGCTTTATCGTAATCTTTCATGAATTAGGCCATTTTATTGTGGCGAAGTACAATAAGGTGGATGTCATTGAGTTTTCACTGGGGATGGGACCGAGACTGATCTCCCTGGCGAAATCGGAGGCGGGGCGGAAGCTCTTATTTTTTAAGAGCAGCGCTTTCTTCGAGGAACACAAAGAATTTGCCGCCGGCACGATTTATTCCTGGAAGATTCTGCCTTTCGGCGGCTCCTGCATGATGCTGGGGGAAGAGGAAGCGGTAGAGAACGACAATTCTTTTAGTAAAAAGTCCGTATTTGCCAGAATGGCCATTATCTTTGCCGGACCGTTTTTCAACTTTATCCTTGCCTTTTTTCTTGCCCTGATCCTGATCGGGACAGTGGGATACAATCCGGCAGCTGTCGTTACGATGGAAGAGAATTCACCGCTTATTGCGGCGGGCGTGCAGCCTGGGGATATTATAAAGGAGATCAACGGCGAGAGGATCGTCGTCAGCGGTGAGCTTGGATTCTATATGGCGATCCATCCACTGGACGGCACTCCGGTGGAGCTTACCTTTGACCGGAACGGGGAAGAATTTACAAAGACCATTACTCCTATATCTGTGCAGAATAAAGATGGTTCACAGGCTTACAAGCTGGCCTTTGGCTATGGTACAAGGCAGAAGGTGGGTGTGTGGAAAACCATAGGGTATGCTGCCTATGAGGTCAAGTACTGGATGTCTACGGTGATCCAGTCACTGGGTCAGATGATCACGGGACGTGTCAGCAGGAAGGATGTCTCCGGGCCAGTTGGGATTGTCCGCATTGTGGGAGATTCTGTGGACGCCAGCATGGATGCCGGCAAAAAGACCGGAAAAGGGGTGCAGAATGTGATACTCACGCTGATCAGCCTTAGTATTATGCTGACGGCAAACCTTGGTGTTATGAACCTGATTCCGATACCGGCGCTGGACGGCGGACGGCTTGTCTTTCTTTTCGCTGAATGGATTCGGAAGAAACCGCTGCCGCAGAAATTCGAAAGCTATACAAACGCCGCGGGCTTTATGCTCCTTATGGGCCTGATGGTATTTATCATGGTAAACGACGTCATAAACATGTTTTAACGGAAAACTCTCCTGTTCACTCCTGGTTCAAAACTATGGGTGTTCATACTTGTATGAAACGACCATAGTTTTGAGCCAGGAAGGTGGTCAGAAAGACCACCCCCGCCTGCATGAGCAAAAGGCAGCTGCGAAGCAGCGCTGCAGGGCGGAGCCGTGCAGTTTTGCGAAGGGAAAGGCGGGAGTGAACAGGAGAGGGAAAGGATCAAAGCTGTGCAGAATATAAGAAAAAGAACGAGAGAGATCCGGATCGGCGATGTGGGAATCGGCGGGGAAAATCCCATTGCCATCCAGTCCATGACTAATACAAAGACAGAGGATGTAACGGAGACGGTAGATCAGATCCATGCACTGGAGGCGGCGGGCTGTGAGATTATCCGCTGTGCTGTTCCCACTATGGAGGCGGCTAAGGCGCTGCGGGAGATCAAAGACCAGATCCGCATCCCACTGGTGGCGGATATTCATTTTGACTACCGGCTTGCCATCGCTGCCGTGGAGCATGGTGCCGACAAGATCCGCATTAACCCGGGAAACATCGGCAGCAGGGAGCGGATCCAGGCGGTGGTGGACTGCTGCAGGGACCACCGGGTGCCTATCCGCGTCGGAGTGAACAGCGGTTCCCTGGAAAAGGAACGGATTGAAAAGCACGGCGGTGTCACAGCGGAGGGACTGGTGGAGAGCGCTTTGGATAAAACGGCGCTGATTGAGGATATGGGCTATGATAAGCTGGTGATCAGCATTAAGTCCTCGGATGTCATGATGTGTATCCGCGCTCATGAGATCATAGCACAGAAAACAGATTACCCACTCCATGTGGGCATCACGGAATCCGGCACGGTCTACTCCGGCAGCGTGAAATCGGCGGTGGGTCTTGGCAATATATTGTATCAGGGTATCGGTGATACCGTCCGGGTGTCCCTGACAGGAGATCCGGTTCAGGAAATCTATGCGGCGAAGATGATATTACAGACCCTTGGCCTGAGAAAAGGCGGTATCAGCGTGGTATCCTGTCCCACCTGTGGACGGACCCGGATCGATCTGATCGGACTGGCGGCACAGGTGGAGGAGATGGTGAAGGAGTTCGACCTGGATATCAAAGTAGCTGTTATGGGCTGCGCCGTAAATGGACCAGGAGAGGCGAGAGAGGCGGATATTGGCATTGCCGGCGGCATAGGGGAAGGGCTTCTGATCAAAAAGGGCGAAATCGTAAAGAAGGTGCCGGAGGCGGAGCTTCTTGAAACGCTGCGGCAGGAGCTGGTGAACTGGAAGAAATAGGGGAGAAAGATAGTGGTTCATTTTTTTGAAGCATTCCCGGAGCTTTCCGTGGATAACAATTTATATGATTTTTTTGCAGGGGCACAGGTCGAGAAGATCAGTGCCTCTAAAACGAAGATGCTGGCGTTTATCTATGTGAGAGGCGACCAGCTGATTCCATACCGCCCTGTGAAAAACATGGAGAAGAAGCTTTATAAGCAGGTGTTTTACCGGCTGGGCTTCCGACCGAAGCTGGAGCTGTGCTATCCCTTTGCCGGGGAATACGATCTGGACAGGCTGGTGGATTCCTATGGGGATACGCTGCGGGAAGAACTGCGGGAGATGAATGCCATCGATCATATGAAGTTCTGCTCGGAGCCCTTTTTGGTGGAGGGGAATGTGCTCACGCTGGTCTGCGACGACGATTTCCTCTGCCGCGAGAGGAGTGCCGGCATCAGAGAATTTTTTGCTTCCCGGCTCAAACGGCGCTTTGATATGGATGTGGAAATACAATTTGAATATCGGGAAAGAAAGCAGAGAAAGACGTATGAGCCAGAGATATACCGGATGGTGAAGCCCCGGGAGGAGGCTCAGGAGCCAGTGGAGGGAAGGGGAGGCAGGGAGGCCGCCGTTCCGGCGGCAGCCGGCGGCAGCCAGAGCAGTGTACCGTCTCAGAAGCCTTTTGTGCCGCGGAGAAGCAATTACCGGAAACCGGCGAAGGATCCCTCCGTATTTTATGGAAAGAATGTGGAGGGCGAAGTGATCCCCATCACAGAGATCGTGGATGAGATCGGCGAGGTGGTGATCGATGGGATGATACGGTCTGTGGATCAGAGGGAGATCAAGGGGGACAAGCTGATCGTAACCTTTGCGATCACAGATTTTACTGACACCATAATGGTGAAGGTATTTATCAAGAAGGAACTGGCGGAGGAGCTGTCCTTCTTTGAGTTTGTCAAAAAAGGAAATTCCATCCGTCTGAAAGGGGTGGCCTCTTTTGATACCTATGATAAGGAGATCCGGATCGGAAACATTATGGGTATGAAGGAGATTCCGGGGTTCCAGGTGGGACGAACCGATCAGGCGCCGGTGAAGCGGGTGGAGCTGCACGCCCATACACAGATGAGTGATATGGATGCCATGACGGATACGAAGAAGATGGTGAAACGGGCCCAGCAGTGGGGACACCCGGCCATAGCCATTACGGATCACGGTGTGGTGCAGTCCTTTCCGGACGCCGAACATGCCATCGGAAGCGATGACTTTAAGGTGATTTACGGCTGTGAGGCATATCTGGTGGACGACTTGGATGATGCGGTGAGGCATGCGAAAGGGCAGTCTCTTAAGGATTCCTTTGTGGTATTCGATCTTGAGACAACGGGATTTTCCCCCACCAGAAACCGCATTATTGAGATCGGTGCCGTGAAGGTGGTGGATGGAAGGATATCGGACCGTTTCAGCACTTTTGTTAATCCGGGCGTACCCATCCCGCCGAGGATTACGGAAGTCACCAGCATTACCGATGATATGGTGGCAGACGCACCGGAGATTACCGCTGTACTGCCGGAATTTCTGAAATTCTGCCAGGGGTGTGTCCTAGTGGCGCACAATGCGGATTTTGATTACCGCTTTCTCTGTAAAAAGGGGGCAGAGCAGGGACTGGATACGGAATTCACAGTTGTGGACACTGTGGGAGTGGCGCGGGTGCTGTTTCCCCATATGGCGCGGTATACTCTGGATAGCGTAGCGAAGGCCATGAAGATCTCTCTGGTGAACCATCACCGCGCGGTGGAGGACGCAGAGGCGACGGCGGAGATTTTTGAGAAGATGATCACCCTTCTGGAGAAGGAGGGGATCAGGGATCTGGACGCTCTGTACGAAAAGACTCACTGTGCCCCGGAGATTATTAAGAAGAAACCATATTATCATGCGATCCTGCTGGCACAAAATGAGGTGGGACGGGTAAATCTGTACCGCCTTGTTTCTCTGTCTCATCTCAAATATTTTTTTCGTAGACCCCGGATCCCCAAAAGTGAATTGATGAGGTGGCGGGAGGGACTCATTGTTGGTTCTGCCTGCGAGGCGGGGGAATTGTACCGCGCCCTGCTGGATGATGCAGATGAAGACCGATTGAAAGAGCTGGTGGATTTTTATGACTATCTGGAAATACAGCCTGCGGGGAACAATGGATTTATGCTGGAATCAGAGAAACGGCTCTATGAAAATATATCTACATGGGATGATGTGAAGGATATGAACCGGCGCATCGTCCAGCTGGGAGAGCGCTATGACAAACCTGTCTGCGCCACCTGTGATGTTCATTTTCTCGATCCGGAGGACGCCATTTACCGGAGCATCCTGCAGGCAGGACAGGGAATGAAGGATGAGAAGCAGCCTCCCCTGTATCTGCGTACCACGGACGAGATGCTCCAGGAATTTTCCTATCTTGGAGAAGAGAAGGCGATGGAAGTGGTGGTGGAAAACACGAACCGGATCGCGGATATGATCGAGAAGTTTTCTCCGGTATATCCCGACAAGTGTCCTCCGGTGATCGATAACTCAGACCAGCAGCTCCGGGACATCTGTTATCGGAAGGCGCATTCCATGTATGGAAAGGATCTTCCCTCCCAGGTATCAGAGCGTCTGGAGCACGAATTGAATTCCATTATCAAAAACGGGTTTGCCGTGATGTACATTATCTCCCAGAAGCTGGTTTGGAAATCCAATGAGGACGGATACCTGGTGGGTTCCCGCGGTTCTGTGGGCTCCTCCTTTGTGGCCACCATGTCCGGTATCACAGAGGTAAATCCCCTGCCGGCGCATTATTATTGCCAGAAGTGCCATTATGCAGACTTTGATTCGGAAGAGGTGCGCGCTTTTGCCGGAAGCTCCGGTTTTGACATGCCGCCGAAGAACTGCCCGGAGTGCGGGGAGCCGCTGGTGCGGGACGGGCATGACATTCCCTTTGAGACATTCCTTGGATTCTATGGGGACAAGGAACCGGATATCGATTTGAATTTCTCTGGTGAATACCAGAGTAAGGCTCACAATTATACGGAAGTCATCTTTGGCGCAGGACAGACCTTCCGTGCCGGGACTGTCGGTACGCTGGCCGATAAGACGGCCTATGGCTATGTCCGTAAATATTTTGACGAGCAGGAGGTCCATAAGAGAAACGAAGAGATTGAGCGGCTCCTGGAGGGCTGTGTCGGGGTGCGGCGCACTACCGGACAGCATCCCGGGGGAATTGTCGTGCTGCCTATGGGGTGGACGATCTATACCTTCACTCCGATCCAGCGCCCGGCCAACGATATGGAGACATCCATTATCACCACCCACTTTGACTACCATAAGATCGATCATAACCTGCTGAAGCTGGATATACTGGGACACGACGATCCCACCATGATACGTATGCTGGAGGATATTACCGGGGTTGACGCCCTGAATATTTCCCTGGATGACCCCGGGGTGCTGGCGCTCTTTGCCGATACCTCATCCCTGGGTGTATCGCCGGAGGATCTGATGGGGACGGATCTGGGGAGTCTCGGTGTACCAGAGTTTGGCACGGACTTTGTTATGCAGATGCTGCGGGATACGAAACCGAAGAATTTTTCCGATCTGGTGCGGATCTCCGGACTGTCCCACGGTACGGATGTATGGCTGAACAATGCCCAGTATTTCATTGCCAGGGGGGATTGCACGTTGTCCACGGCCATCTGTACCCGTGACGATATTATGACTTATCTGATCCATACCGGGGTGGAGAACGGCCTCGCCTTTAAGATTATGGAGAGTGTCCGGAAGGGCAAAGGGCTCACGCCGGATATGGAGGAGGCGATGACGGCTGCCGGAGTAGAGCCATGGTATATCGAGTCCTGTAAGCGGATCAAATATATGTTTCCGAAAGCTCATGCAGTGGCGTATGTTATGATGGCATTCCGCATCGCTTATTTTAAGGTTTATTATCCTCTTGCCTATTACGCAGCCTTTTTCTCTATCCGGGCCAAGGCATTTGACTATGAAATTATGTGCCAGGGAAGGGAAAAACTGGAGGAGACCATGAAGGATTACAAAAAGCGCATGAATGAACTGAGCCAGAAAGACCAGGCGGCCTATGGGGATATGAAGATCGTGCAGGAAATGTATGCCAGAGGATATGAGTTCATTCCCATTGATATTTTTACGGCCCAGGCAAAGCATTTTCAGATCATTGACGGAAAACTGATGCCATCCCTGAACAGCATCGAGGGAATGGGGGACAAGGCGGCGGAGGGCGTTGTGGAAGCGGCGAAAGACGGTCCCTTTACCTCCTGCGAGAATTTCAAAAACCGCAGTAAAGTCAGCGGCACGATTGTGGACAAGATGCGTGAGATGGGACTTCTTGGGAACATGCCGCTGAGCGATCAGATGTCGCTGCTGGATTTTATGTGAGTTATATTGTATGGAAGGATCTGGCCTTTCGCAGGGCGCGGATCCCCATAAAGATAAGAAGGGCGTATAAGAGACAGGATATCCCGATTTCAAGGTTGAGATAGAGATGTCCTGCTCTTATAAAATTGCGTACATCAATGCCGATGCATACGGCAGTGCAGAGAAAGCAGACCACCGCGCTGCGGATATAGACCCGGCGCTGTTTCGTTTCTGAATCCATGGCGATACCTCCATTTTGTTACTCTGAATCCGTTAAAATTTAACGGTTTCACATTATACCACACACCTTTTCTTGCAGAACCCTATACAAATATGGAATCCATGCTGCTGGTTCTTCCTGTAACACAGTATAAGGGACGTAACATAAAAAAACAAGCAGTATTAAATTTGTTACGAAAAAAGTTGACAAGCCGAAATCATGTTGTTATAATGAATTCATAAATGTAACATTTTTGTAACAATTCGTTAAAAGTTCGAAATATGGAGAAGATGACGACATGATGAACAAAGGGAAAAGAATCATGGCCATAGCCATGACAGGTGCAATGCTGACAGGTATGATCGTTCTTCCGGTAAGGGCTGCCATTTTGGCCTCTGAGGAACCGGTGGAAGGCGTAAATGTAGTATTGGAAGAATATTGTGATGAGGTAGTGGAGAGTCCGGCGGCTACGGATCAGGCCGTACAGGCATCACCTGTTCCCACACCCGTTTTACAGGATTCCACTGGCCTGGATGAGGAAGAGGATGAGGTAGAGGGGCATGTGGAACTGAATCTGAACTACAGCCGTCTTGGCATCGCAAGCAATGTGGACACTTATCTGAATGTAAGAAAGAAACCATCCACAAGTTCTAAGATTGTTGGCAAGATGACAAAAAATTCGGGCTGTCATATTTATAGTATCAAGAAAGGCTGGGCGAAGATCGTATCCGGCCAGGTGAAGGGTTATGTAAAAGCCTCCTATCTGTCCACGGATCAGAAGGCGGAGGATCTTGTATCCAGTGTGGGACGCAATGTGGTGGAGATCCAGACGGATTCCCTCCGTGTGCGTGCGCTTCCGACAACAGATGCTCCGATTTATTCCATCGTGTCGGAGGGGGAAGAGTTTACCATTAAAAAAGACAATCTTACGTTGGATTTTGTCCAGAAGATCATAGAGAAGGAAAAGATATCCAAGGATTTCATTGAGAGGGCAGGCGGACTTGAAGCAGTTGCGAATTCCATGGCAGATTTCATCTGTATCTATGTGGATAATGAGTATGCGTTCGTTTCCAAAGATTATGTAAAAGAGCATTATTCCCTGAAACGTGCGGTGAAGGTAAAAACAGTGAAGGCCAGCAAGTCTTCCGGCGTATCCTCCAGTCAGGCTTCCATCGTGGAATATGCGAAGCAGTTCCTGGGAAATCGGTATGTATGGGGCGGTTCCAGTCTTACTGGCGGTACGGACTGTTCTGGATTTACCATGAGTTTGTATGCCCGTTATGGATACTCACTTCCGCACAATGCCGCGGCGCAGTCAGGTGTTACGAGAAGAGTGAGCTCACCGAAACCGGGAGATCTCTTCTTCTACAGCAATGGAAGCCGCATTAACCATGTGGCAATGTATATTGGCGGCGGCATGGTCATTCATGCCAGCAACCCGAGAGATGGCATTAAGATTTCCAACGCTTATTATCGCCGTCCGGTGAAGATCGGCCGTGTGATGAACTGATTCATATAATTACAAAAAATTCAGGACATGATCTCCGACAGTCAAAAGGCAGGGATCATGTC
>Ga0224748_10704_pt1 | contig 10684 bp, 10 predicted proteins | sample LIM_F_Water_Neg_FD_182074 | JGI IMG/M metagenome (GOLD analysis project Ga0224748, IMG submission 182074) | Enriched cells from gastrointestinal tract of the lab mouse from Pacific Northwest National Laboratory (PNNL), Richland, Washington... | ecosystem: Host-associated > Mammals > Digestive...
GTGCCCATAACTTCACGCAGAGAAATTTCCGCCCGCTTTGGCATGTTAAATTTTCTGGGGCACTGTCCGGGCTCTTGCTGATTTCCAGTGCCGCAATAGCCCTCCCAGTACCGCAATTTAGGTAATCAGCTGGGAAGTGAGGTTGAAGATTCCATTTTTGATGATTCCATCGGTATAATATTTGGAAAATTCAGGAACGACAATAACTTCCGTATACTCGGCAATCTGGTGTGTTTTGGTGCAGGAGGTAATTTTAATATTGATGATTGGGGCATCTTCTTCCTTATTTAGTAATTTGGCATAGGCGCCATGGATTCTGGTGGAGGAAAAAATATGCTCGATATTCTGGATGGATATCCCGTTAATCATAAACATGTCGTAGAGGGAGTATACCTGGAAATCAATGTCTTCTACGCGTTTGATGCTATGGTAGGGAATCGTTGTATTTTCAATGGAAATGGGCAGATTATTGCCGAGGCGGAGGCGTATAATCTGGAACATTTCCGTATCTTCATCGACATGGAAAATATTGGAGTATTTGTATTTTGCTTTTCTTGTCAGGGTGGTCAGGACTTTGGAAGATGGCTTAAAGCCGGCTTCGTTGAGCAATTCGCTCATACCTTTAAAGTGGATGGCCGTGTCATCAATGTCCGATTTCGTCACGTAAGTGCCTTTTCCGTGAATCCGTTTCAGTATGCTTTCATCTATAAGGGAGTCAATGGCAGAGCGGATCAGGCTTCTGCTTACATTGAAATGTTGGGCCAGTTCTCTTTCGGAGGGAATGGCAGAGCCGTATGGGTATGTCTTGTCCTGTATTTTTTCTTTTATTAAATTTGTGATTTCTAAAGTTTTTTCTTCTATAGCCATAAGAGATTCCTTTCTGGCGATTTTGACTTACTAAAATATTATAACAGAAGAAAGGGGGAAATAAAAGTTGTATTGTGAAAAATATGTATAGAGAAGGTATGGTTCATTAAAAAATATTAAAAATAAAAAATTGGTATATTAAAAATAAAAAGTGATTGACATAGAAAGAGGTATGTGGTATTGTATAATCACAAGGTGGTTAGAAAATGGTATAAGAAAAATAAAACCGTCTTATGCGCGCAAAATGATACACAAAAACAGCAATATAGGAAAAAAGATAATTTTCAGGAGGAAAAGCAAATGTATGGATTTGAGAATGAAACTTTTTTGAATGTTCTTCACGGTGCGGTAGATAATATTGAGGTTATTAAGGAAGTACTTGATAAAGCTTCGGAAAAGGGATATGAGAATATATTCTTAATCGGAACCGGGGGAACCTACTCTATGTTAAGCCCGCTTTCTTATATGTTAAAGACAAACAGTACCCTGGAGTGGTATTATGATATTGCAGCGGAGTTTGTAAAAGCAAAACCGAAGAAACTGACGGAAAAATCCCTTATGATTACTGCTTCTTTATCCGGCGATACGAAAGAAACAGTGGAAGCGGCGGAATATGCGGTGAGTGCCGGCGCACAGGTAATCGCTTTTGTGGGCAGCGCAGACAGCCCTTTGGGAAAAGCGGCTACTTACCCTATTGCCAATGCAGCGTCCAATGATAATCTAGTGGAAGAAATCCATATCCAGCTGTTCGCACTGGGAGCGCTTCTGATGAAAAGAAATGGCGAATTTGAACAATGTGACAGATTTTTGGATAACTTAAGGCGGATGCCGGAAGTACTTTTGAAAGTAAGGGAACAAAATGATGAGCGCGCGCTGGCATTTGCGAAAAAACATAAGGACACTAAGTTCCATATGTTTGTAGGTGCGGGCAATACATGGGGTGAGACTTATTGCTTTGCGATGTGCGTATTGGAAGAGATGCAGTGGATTGCCACGAAATCCATCCATGCGGCGGAATTTTTCCATGGAACGATTGAAATGACCGAAAAGGATATGAGTTTTGTATTGATTAAAGGCGAAGATGAAACAAGGCCGCTGGTGGACAGGGTGGAAAACTTTGTAAAACAGCATTCGGATTGTGTGGAAGTGTTCGATACAAAGGATTATGCGCTGGAAGGTATTGATGAAGATATGAGAAAATATGTTGCCCCTACGGTTACTTCCACTCAGTTGGAGAGAGTCAGTGCCCATTTTGAACATATCAGGGAGCATAGCCTGGAAATCAGAAGGTATTACAGGACAGTGGAATATTAAAATGCTGCGGGGGTGAAACGAATGCGGAAACTGCTGGTTGCAACTCATGGAAGGTTTGCGGAAGGAATTGGGGAAACCCTGAGATTTATTCTCGGGGATTCCCAGCCATTGGAAATACTGAATGCGTATACGGTGCCGGATTTTGATATGGCCAGGGTGGCAGAAGAATATGTTTCCAATCTGGGGGAAGAGGAAGAACTAATTGTGGCTGCGGATGTGTTTGGCGGAAGTGTGGCCAACGCATTTACGGAATATGTGACAGGGGGAAAGGTACATGTGGTTACCGGGGTGAACCTTCCTTTGCTAATCGTGCTGGTGTCATCGCTGGATTCGGAAGACACAACGGAGGAAATGATTCAAAGTGCGATAGAAGATGCAAAAGAAGGCATTGTATATGCGAACCGGATAATAAATGAAACGATGCAGGAAGAAGAGGAGGATTTCTGAATGATTAAAATGCTGAGACTGGATGAAAGGCTGATTCATGGGCAGGTTGCATTTGCATGGACCAATTCTTTGGGGGCGGATTGTATTTTTGTGATAAATGATGATGTGGCGGGCAATAAACTCCGTATGACATCCTTGAAGCTGGCGGCTCCGGGAGGGGTAAAATTCGTGGCAAAGTCTGTGGATGAGGCAATTGGGCTTTTGAATGGAAATAAGACGGATAAGTATAAGCTGTTCCTCATTGTAGATAATACAGCGGATGCTTTAAGGCTTGTAAAAGAAGTGAAAGATGTAAAACATGTGAATCTGGGAAATATGAAAGTAAAAGAGGGAACAAAAGTACTGACACCTTCCATAGCGGTTACGGAGCCGGACATAGAAAATATCCGGGGAATGATTGCGGAAGGTGCGGAAGTGGAATGCAGGGCAGTGCCTACGGATAAGAAAATAATGGCGGAGTCTCTGATTTAGCCTGCAAATAGTGTCTGAAGGCTAAGTTTAACCTGGAATAAAAAGTCAAGGTTAAATGGATGAAAGGAGTAATATTATGGTAATTGCAGCATTTTTAGTAGCGATTGTGGCTTTTCTGGCTGCTATTGACGAACAGGTTTTTGGTGCGTCAATGTTGTCAAGGCCTTTATTTACAGGCCCTATTGTAGGGTTGATTATGGGGGATGTTACAACCGGCATTATTATGGGGGCTTCGTTAGAGGCCATGTTTATGGGCTCTATTATGGTAGGGAGTGCCGTTCCTCCGGAAGTATATGCATCCAGTGTTTTGAGTATTGCCGTGGCGATCCAGTCCGGGGCGGAGGTAGGCACTGCAGTTGCCCTGGCCCTACCTCTTTCTATATTCCTGCAGATGTGGAGAAACTTCTGTTATGCCATTCCCGGAAGCTGGGCAGGGAAACAGATTCAGAAGGCCGTAGAGGAAAGAAATTTGAAAAAGGCCAATTTCCTCCACTTGACTGTGGTTCCCCTTTCGATAGGGATTCCTTCCGCATTGCTTGTATTCGTGGCCATCGCCTTTGGGGCGGATTCTATTAATGCGATTTTAAACATGATTCCGGAAGTGGTAATGAATGGGTTTAATGTGGCAGCGGGAGTATTATCCTGTGTAGGTCTTGCGCTGCTGATTAAGATGATGTCTAACAGTAAAGTTCTGCCTTATCTTTTCTTGGGGTTTGTGGCAGTCATTTATTTACATATGGATGTAATCGGCGTAGCTGTGGTTGGGTTATGCATCGCTTTGATAGCGGTGAATGGCATGAAGTTTGAAGATGCGGAGGAGGATTTCTGATGATGGAAAATAATATTCAGGTAATGGATGAAGGACAGAAAACAAAAGAAATTATGACCGCAAAAGAGTACCGCAGTATATTCTGGAGGTCATTTACCATACAGTGCTCCTGGTCTTTTGACAAAATGATGGCTTATGGGTATATGTATGCAATTCAGAAACCGTTGAGAAAGATTTATCCGGATGATAATGATTTTTATGCTGCATTGAAGCGTCATACGGAGACCTTTAATATTACTCCCCATGTATCCCCTTTCATCATGACATTGGGTGTGGCGATGGAGGAAGAAAATGCTAAGGCGGAAAGCTTTGATACGGATTCTATCAATAATGTAAAAGTCGGTTTGATGGGCCCCCTTTCGGGAATCGGTGATTCTTTCTTCTGGGGAACCTTCCGCGTAATCGCAGCGGGTATCGGTATCGGACTGGCACAGCAGGGGAATATACTGGGTGCACTTATTTATTTCCTACTTTATACGTCCATTCACTTCCTTACGAAAATTTTAGCGGGGAAATATGGATATAAACTGGGTACTTCTTTCCTCGAAAACGCATCGGAGAACCATATGATGGAAAAACTATCCTATGGGGCATCCATATTGGGGATGACAGTAATCGGTGCGATGGTGGCCACGATGGTATCTCTGCAGACTACACTGAGTTTTCAATTATCAGGTACGGAAACTACCCTGCAATCCATTTTCGACCAGATTTTCCCTGGCTTGCTGCCGTTGGCAGCCACCTTCCTCTGCGTATGGCTTTATAAGAAAAATGTGAAAACTATATACATTATCCTGGGTATTTTTGTATTCTGTATATTGGGGTGCGCCATTGGAATCCTCTAAAAAGCTGGTAATATTTGATGTGGATGGAACGCTGAATATGACGGAACTTTATGCCATACCGGCATATAAAAAGATTCTGGAAAAAATGGGCGCGGAAGGCTTTACGGATGAAATGCTTAAAAATAGAATCGGGGCAGCGTTTATGGATGATATCCGTTACTTTTTCGGGAACAGGGCAGAAGAAAGGAAAGAGGAATTTGAGGAACTGGTTGAGGAGTATTGGCTGAAAGACGTGGAATCTAAGGCAAAAACTTTTCCTCATGTGAATCAAACATTACAGGAACTGATAGAAAAAGGATATCATCTTGCCATCTGTTCTAATGCGGAAGAGGATGAAATTGCCAGGGTGATAAAAGCATTGCATATTGAAGATTATTTTAGGTATGTACAAGGAATTACGAAGCAGCAGACGAAATCTCACAGCCTGCACCGGCTGCTGGAAAAGGTCAGGCCGGAATGGGCGGTAATGGTAGGGGATAGATTTTATGATAAGGAAGCGGCGGAAGATAATGGAATTCCTTTCATAGCCTGTTTATATGGATATGGAAAAGAAGGTGAGTTTTCCGGGAACGAATTGTCCATAACAGATATCTGTCAGCTGCCTTCGGTGGTGGAAGGGCAGCGCAGAAATGGGGTAAAAGATGAAATACAATTAAAGCAAACATAGTCTAACAGAGGTTTCAAAAATTTAGCCCTGTTTTATATTGTGCGGAGTGGTCCACATGATATAAGACAGGGTTTTTGGCGAAAACTTAAGGAAATCAATTTACATAGGCGGTCGCCGGGCAGCAATTCTGATTATGAAAATTGATATCTGTGCAAAAAATTTTTTCCATCTTGCTATTATTTTTATAATCTTGTAAAATATGTTTTACCGCTATCTTTTAGGGTATTTGCCCTATTTAAGGTTTTGCCGCAGATTTGTGAAGGCGGTACAAATTTGCAGACTAAGAAAGGAGCATGGCTATGAGCATGAATAACACAAGATTTTCAAAATTACAGAAACTATTTGCACCCGTTGATATGACGGCAGGAAACCCGGGGAAACAGATTGTGGCATTTGCTATTCCTATGCTCATAGGAAATATTGCCCAACAGCTTTACAACACTGCGGACAGTGTAATTGTTGGAAGATATGTAGGGGATAATGCACTGGCGGCGGTGGGCAGTGCATCGCCTATTTTAAATCTGCTTCTTGTACTGTTTGTAGGTATCTCCGTAGGCGCAGGCATCATGGTTTCCCAGTATTTCGGGGCGAAACAACGTGAAGATTTGTCCGGGACAATCGGGAGCTGTATCACGTTGACAGCGATTTCTTCTTTATTTATTATGATAATAGGGCCATTGGTATCCGGGCCTTTGTTAAGTTACCTGGATACGCCGGAATCTATTATTGGATGGTGTGAATCTTATCTGAATATTATCTTTATCGGCATTATGGGTATGGCATACTATAATATATTGGGCGGCGTCCTTAGGGGATTGGGAGATTCCGTTTCAGCCCTTCTTTATTTGTTGATTGCTACCATAGTGAATATCGTGCTGGATATTTTATTTGTGGCAAGCTTTGGCATGGGAGTGGCCGGGGTGGCGTTAGCAACGGCGATTGCCCAGGCTTTGTCAGCAGTCCTTTGCTTTTGGAAATTGCTGCGCATGTCGGATATTTTTGATATGAAGAAAAAGTATTTAAAATTACATAGAAAATATGCTATAACGACTATCCGTCTGGGATTGCCCTCCGGCCTGACCCAGGCTATATTTTCTATGGCAATGATTATCGTACAGTCTTTGACAAATAGTTTTGGTGAAATGTTTATTGCGGCCAACGTGATTGTGATGAGGGTGGACGGATTTGCCATGATGCCCAATTTTTCCTTCGGAACGGCAATGACCACTTATGCAGGACAGAATGTGGGTGCCCATGAATTGGAACGGGTGGATGAAGGTGCAAAACAAGGAACGTTTATAGCTATGGGCGTATCTGCTGCTATTACAGCTTTGATTCTTATTTTCGGCAAATATCTGATGGGGATATTCACCGATACATCTGAACTGGTGGATATGAGTATGAGGATGATGCGTATCCTTGCGGTAGGGTATGTGGCAATGGCGGTTACCCAATCTTTATCCGGCGTTATGCGCGGTGCCGGGGATACGATGACGCCCATGTGGATTTCCCTGATTACTACGGTAGCCATTCGCGTGCCGGTGGCTTATGGCATCGCTTATCTGACACGGAGCGAGCAGTATCCGGGCGGGCGCTGTGAAAGTATATTTTTTTCCTTGCTCTTCTCTTGGACCTTAGGTGCGGTTGTTACTTTTATTTGTTATAGATGGGGGAAATGGAAACAGAAGGCTATTGAGAGTGTGTAAGTGCTGAGCGGAAAGGATAGGATGAAAATGCAGCAGGAGGAAAAGTACATATACATGACAGAAACCCCGGTTCCGCGGCTTATAGGGGAACTGGCTGTACCGACGATTATCAGTATGCTGGTAACTTCGTTCTACAATATGGCGGATACTTTCTTCGTAGGGAAATTAAATACCCAGTCCACGGCGGCTGTGGGCATTGTATTTTCGGTTATGGCTATCATTCAGGCTTTGGGATTTTTCTTCGGCCATGGCTCCGGGAATTATATTTCCAGGCGTCTGGGCGCGAAAGATTTTGAAGAGGCGGCGGTGATGGCGGCCAATGGCTTTTTCCTCGCCTTTCTCTGCGGGATTGCAGTTTTGTGCGGAGGGCTTATTTTCCTGAAACCACTGGCAATAGCCCTGGGTTCTACACCTACCATACTTCCCTATACGGAGGCTTATTTAAGAATTATTCTCATAGGGGCGCCTTTCATGACCTCCTCCCTGGTTTTGAACAATCAGCTGCGTTTCCAGGGAAGCGCGGCCTATGCCATGGTAGGCATTGTAACAGGTGCAGTGATTAATATTGTGTTGGATCCGCTGTTAATTTTTGTCTGCGGCATGGGGGTGGCCGGTGCGGCTGCGGCTACGGTAATTAGTCAGTTTTGCAGCTTTTTGCTTTTATTGTATCAAAGCAGGAAGGGCGGGAACATTGATATAAAGTTCCGAAATTTTAAGCCCAACGGCCATTATGTAAAAGAAATCTGCAGGGGCGGTGTTCCTTCCTTGTGCAGACAGGGGTTGGGCAGCGTTGCCGGAATCCTTTTAAACCATGGAGCCGGAATTTATGGGGATGCTGCCATTGCCGGTATGTCCATTGTATCCCGTGTGACCATGTTTGCCAGTTCTGCGCTTATCGGCTTTGGCCAGGGCTTCCAGCCGGTCTGCGGATTTAATTACGGTGCAAAGTTATATCATCGGGTGAGGGAAGGTTTTGTTTTCTGTGTAAAATATGCCACCATTTTTCTGATAGGTATTTCCGTTATAGGAGTAGTATTCGCGCCGGACATTATTGCCCTGTTCCGTAAAGAGGACCAGGAAGTTATCGCTGTAGGGGCTGTGGCGCTTCGTATGCAGTGTATTGTATTTCCGTTAACCGGATGGATTGTCATGTCCAATATGATGCTTCAGTCTATTGGCAAGGCTCTGAAAGCGTCCATTTTGGCAGCGGCAAGACAGGGGCTGTTTTTCATCCCCCTGATTCTAATATTGCCCCGCATGTTCGGGCTGCTCGGTGTGGAAATATGCCAGACGGTTTCGGATATTTTCTCCTTTGCGTTGGCAGTGCCACTTTGTATTAGCGTGATTAATGAGATGAAGAGGCAGGAATATAACCAAAAGCAGGCAAATGGATAGAGGTAAGGGGCGGATTCCCCTGCCTGTTGAAAATTTGTATAAACAGTTTCAATATGCCATATAATTTGTTATAATAATAAAAATATGTCAATAGGTTATGTACTTGCATTACAAGATTAGTGCAAGTAAAGGCGCAGTTTTTGGCTGCGCCTTTTCACATAGATATTTTTATCCCTGCGAACAATGAGGAAAATACTATTATTACGAAATTTCTTCTGCCGGGTTATCAAGCCGTTCCCAAAACTGAGTGATATACTGATTGGCGATAAACCGCGAAAGATTAAAAGTCCTTACCTTTGTGCCTTTTTCTTCTATTAATTCAATATGAATAGACTTTCTTAATGCATATTCTCCCATCCATGAATTCATGGCAATACGGCTGGAAATTTGACCGTTTTCCGTGATCCCGCCTTCTTCTGAGGAGGTATCCAGAAGCTGCAGCAATGTTTCTTCGTTAAGTATGGCCGGAGCGGCATCTGCGGATAAATAATAGGTCAGATAAAGGGCATCGTGATACTCATCCGGATTGTCCAGTATCTGGGAAATATTGTATTTGGCAATGAAATAGTCGGGGTGGCTAAAAGAAAATGCGATATAAAATACGGTAACCACCACCATGCTGTATTTAAACAGAGGAAACCTTTCTTTATAAATATTAGTCAATACGCCGGTCATCAACAGGAAAATGACAGCCAGCGACCAGAGTACGAAAACCCGGAGAAAAGTCAGATCGTAACTTTTAATGTACATCAGCATACGCAGGGCGCTGGATGCAATCATAATATAAGTGCATAATGAAATCGTAGTCATAATTGCTTTCAAGGCTTTATGTTCTTTGAACCGCCCGAGGCAGATGAGGACGATGCATAAGTTTAACAGGCAGATAAAAAGCAGCTGGAAAAAGCCTTCTCTCGCGTATGCGGCATAACTGTATCCGGTGGGCAGTTCCATGCTTCCGGTAAACAGATAAATAATTTGGACAGCGCAGAAGAGCAAATATATAACGGAAAGTATGGATGTTACAGTAATGGCCAGTACCGGTTCGCCGGTCCGCTTATCCGCTACCTCTTCTTTCATCGTTTTTTTCACCAGATATGCAAGGATGCAATAGGATGCCAAAAAAGAAAAAATAATAGTCCAGCATATGGAGAAAAAGTTCTGTGGTATCTGCAGGGATGAGAAAATATCATTTACGATGGATGCGAAAACCATATCTGCAGAGCAAAGCAGCATCATTACAACGAACAGCAAAGGGATGGAGATTAAAATGCCGATGAAAATATATTGTCCATAGGTCTGTTTGTTTTCTTTTTCTTCCTTCCTGGATTTCATGGAAAGGCTAAAATCCGATATGGGCCTGCCGATAACGCCGATGGAACCAAATATTGTCTGGAAAATCGATTTCATGTATTTGGAAAAATTCCATTGGGAATCCCTATAAAAGTTGTGTATCATCAGTACGAAAAAGAGTACAAAGATTCCCGCTTTATTCATGGAAATAATATAACTGTTATCGGTGCAGAAAGTGGAAATGCCCAGCAGCAGTATGGCTATTACATAAAAAACAGAGTCTTTTTTCGCGGAAATCCCTAATTTTTTCAAGGACAAGAAGAAACAAAAGAGGGTTCCGCCTGTGAAAAAAGGGTAAGTAATTCCCGAAGCATTTTTATAGAGGCAGAAGGTATAAAAAAGGGCATAAATAACGCTGGTCATGCTGAATAAACGGAAATGGCGGATACGTTTTTCCTTTTCTTCTTCGCTCAGGCTGTTTGGCTGTGGGGCGGCAGGGGCAGCCGGGGTGAATACCCAGGGTTGAGATGTCTGGGTGGGATTGTCTCCAGTGTGTGAAGCGCTGCCAGTCTGGGAAGTATGGCCGTCAGCGTGTGATATATTGCCGGTCTGGGAAGTATGGCCGTCATCATGTGATATACTGCCGGTATGGATAGTGTTGTCGATTTGAATGCTGTTGTCAGCAGACGGAATTTGGCCTGCAGTGCCAGGGGTTTCCGTATTCTTTTTAGAAACAGAGTGATATTCTTGGTTTGGATAATCGTTCATAATTTACCTCATTTCTCATTTTATGTTATAGGTTCATAGCTATTCATCACTGCCGGTTGTGCTATTCCGGCTCCTCTATATATTG
>Ga0224748_10705_pt1 | contig 10684 bp, 8 predicted proteins | sample LIM_F_Water_Neg_FD_182074 | JGI IMG/M metagenome (GOLD analysis project Ga0224748, IMG submission 182074) | Enriched cells from gastrointestinal tract of the lab mouse from Pacific Northwest National Laboratory (PNNL), Richland, Washington... | ecosystem: Host-associated > Mammals > Digestive...
TGGAGCCGCCCGACCACCCGCTCTGTCACCTGGGAGACGTCCACCGGGAACTGCTTTCCTGCGGGCAGGCTGTCCAGCCGGGTGAGGGCGAGCAGATGCTCGGTAATGCGGGTCAGGCGCTCAGCCTCAGAGCCGATGTCAGAGACAAAGTCCCGGGCCACGGCGGGGTCCATCCCCTCAGTCTGCAAAATTGAGTCGGCCAGCAGGCGGATGGAGGCCAGAGGCGTCTTTAGCTCGTGGCTGGCGTCGGAGACAAAGCGCCGGCGGACCTCCTCCGTTGTCTGGAGGCGGTCGGTAAGCTGATTGAATTCCTCGGCCAGCTGGGCCATCTCATCCCGGCCCACCGGCTGGAGGCGGTGGCCGTACTCCCCCTCACCGACGATCTGGATGGCCCGCAGGAGGGCGGCGATTCGAGCGGTAAGCACCTTGGAAAACAGGGTGCTCATGACCAGCGTCACCACGGCAATGACCAGGGAGATATTGCGCAGATTCTGTTGCAGGCTGTAAAGCAGCTCTCCCTGAGCCCGGTCCACCTCCAGAATGTAGATAGAGCCGATGACCATCCCCCGATAGACAATGGGCATGGCGGCGGTGGAGGTAAACACCCGCCCGGTGTATCGGGAGTAAAATACGTCGCTGCCCCGCAGGGCGGAGACCACCTCCTGATACAGGGCGTAGCGGTACTCCACCGGGGCCTCCGGGTCTGGCTCCTCTTCCTCCGGGGGCTGCCTTGTGCTGTCGTAGAGGATCAGGCCCGCCGGGTCGGTAACCAGAATGCGGGTCAGGCCCATGCTGTCCAGCATGTTCATCACCCTGGCCACCTGGTCAGAGGACAGGGACTCCAGCTCCATCAGCGCCGAGGCCATCACCGCTGTCTGACTCTTCAGCGAATCCCGCTTGGAAGCAAAGAGCAGGTCCTGGGAGGCCACCACCGGGTAGGTGTTCAGCAGCACCAGCACCACAGCGAAGATGACCAGGTAGCTCATGGCGTATTTGATCTGGAGGGAGGCAAAAAACGGGACCTTATTCTTCCTGCTCATTGCTTTGCCAAGTAGTAGCCCACACCCCATTTGGTGCGGATAAACGCGGGGCTTGCGGGGTCCAGCTCCAGCTTCTCCCGCAGGCGGCGGACATGGACGTCCACAGTGCGGTAGTCGCCGATATACTCATAGCCCCACACCACGTTGAGCAGATTCTCCCGGCTGTATACCCGGCCAGGGTTGCGCAGCAGCAGCTCCATCAGGTCGAACTCCTTGGCGGTGAGCTCCACGGGGACGCCCTCCCGCCAGGCGGCCCGACCGGCCGTGTCCAGCCTGATATGCCCTGCCTCCAGAACGGCCTCCCCCCGCTTCTGCTCAGCGGCTCCGGAGCGGCGCAGCAGGGCCCGCACCCGCGCCTTCAGCTCCAGAATGTTAAAGGGCTTGGTGATATAGTCGTCGGCCCCGCACTCAAAGCCCATGATTTTGTCAGTATCCTCCCCCTTGGCTGTGAGCATGATGATGGGGACGTTTGAAAATTCCCGGATACGCATACAGGCCTGGAGGCCGTCAATCTTGGGCATCATCAGGTCCAGCAGGATCAGATCGAAGCTCCCTTCCCGGGCCAGCTCCACCGCCTGCTCCCCGTCGCAGCCCACCTCCACCTGGTAGCCCTCGTGCTCCAGATTGAATTTGATGCCCTTCACCAACACCTGTTCGTCATCTACCACTAAAATCTTTGCCATATTGAACCTCACTCGCTTCCTGCAGCTGCATACTCCCGCAGATTTTCTAAAATCACCGGCCCAATGCCAGACACCTCTGTCAGCTCCTCTACCGTTTGAAAGGGGCCGTGCTCCTCCCGCCAGGCGATAATGTCCATCGCCCGCTTCTCCCCGATGCCAGGCAGGCGCTGGAGCTCGTAGACATCGGCGGCGTTTATGTCGATCACCTCGCCGGGGAGCAGGCTGTCCGGCCGGGCGTCCCCGGCCTTGGGCGGCTGAACGTCTTCCGCATCCTCGTCCCCCGGCAGGCGCTGGACTGACACCTGATAGGGCGCCGGGGCACTGGCTCGGGCCAGATACCAGCCTGCGCAAAACAGAGTAAATCCCGCCAAAAGGGCCAAAACCACTATTTTATATTTGATTTTTTCTTCCATCCCGTCTCTTCCCCTTGCGTCTCAGGCCATGCTCTGATATAATAGACCTGCATAAATTCCCGGAACCCTTTGCTGTCTTTTTTCGCCGTCCGTACTTCACTGTAACCGTGCCTGTTTTTTATTATATCATACATATGGAGATTTTCCCATGAAAAAATATCGTTTTCTTTCTCTGCTTCTGGTTCTGCCCATCGTCCTCTCTCTGCTGATTCCGGCCTCCGCCGCCCAGGAGGACCTGGACCTCTTCTGCACCCACGCCGTTTTGCTGGACGCCAACCACGGCGAGATCCTCTACGACATGGGCTCCAGCGAGCGGGCCTACCCGGCCAGCACCACCAAGCTGGCCACCTGCCTGCTGGTGCTGGAGGCCGTCCAGTCGGGCCAGCTCACCCTGCAAACCCCCGTCACCGCGGGGGACACCGCCTACCAGGGCCTGTCCGGCAACTTCTCTACTGCCAACATCAAGGTGGGCGAGACCCTCACTGTGGAAGAGCTGCTCTACTGCCTTATGCTCCCCTCCGCAAACGAGGCGGCCAACATCCTGGCTGTGGCGGTGGACGGCTCCATTGAGAGCTTTGTGGAGCACATGAACCGCCGGGTCTCTGAGCTGGGCTGCCGGGGCACCCACTTTACCAATCCCCACGGTATGCACAGCGACGAGCACTACTCCACAGCCTACGACCTTGCCATTACCATGCGGGCCTGCCTGGAGCACGACCTTTTTCGCACCATCACCCAGACCCCTAAGCACATCGTACCCGCCACCAATATGGCCCAGGAGCGGGAAATTTACAACACCAACGGCCTTGTTTCCAGCTGGACCTACGGCGGATACCTCTATGACAAATGCGTGGGCGGCAAGACGGGCAGCACTGACGAGGCGGGCCGCTGCCTGGTCTCCGCCGCCGAGGACGGCGACGAGGTGCTGATCTCCGTCATCCTGGGCTCCGGACCCATGGAGGTCCCCGGCGAGGAGAAGCTGAAGCAGGGCCAGTTTCTGGAGAGCAAGCGGCTGCTGGAGTTCGGCTTCAACAACTTCAAGCGGGTGACCATCACCCAGGGGGACAAGCCGGTGGACACGGTGAGGGTTACCATGTCCCGCCAGGCCGACGAGGTCAACGTGAAGCCCCAGGGCTCCATTACCCGCACCCTGCCCAAGTCTATGGACCTGGACGACATACAGACCCGGATCACCCTCTTTGCGGAAGAGGTGGAGGCCCCGGTGGAGGCCGGCCAGGTGATGGGCACCATGACCCTCTTCTACGAGGATGAGGTCTACGGCACCCTGGACCTGGTGGCCGTCACCTCGGTGGAGCGGTCAGAACTGCTGCACAAGAAACAGCAGTTTTTCAACTTCCTCCAGACCACCGGAGTCAAGATCACCGTTGCCGCCGTGGCGCTGGCGGCCGCGGTTATCGTCCTGCGCCTGCTGGTCTTCCGCAAGCGCCGCCGCCCCTCCGGCACAGGCCGCCGGGTCCAGAGCCGGGGCAGCTACCGGGGCACCAGAAGATAAAAACGCCTCCCCTTTGCGGTGGCCTTGAAAGAGGTGGTATGCGTGAAGCGATGCATTGTCCTCAGCGGGATCATGGACAACTAAAACGAATTCAGGAGGTTATATATGATCCCGCAATGGAAAATTTATCCCCGCTCCCAGGGGCACAGCACCGTCTATCTGCAAAACGTGGTGGACGACCCCTCCATCTCGGTGGGGGACTACACCATTTACGACGATTTTGTCAACGACCCCAGGGATTTTCAGCGCAATAACGTTCTTTACCACTACCCGATCAACCACGAGCGGCTGGTTATCGGCAGGTTCTGCTCCATCGCCTGCGGCGCCAAATTCCTGTTCAACAGCGCCAATCACACCCTGCGCTCCCTGTCCACCTACATCTTTCCCGTCCTCTTTGAGGAGTGGGGGCTGGACGTAGAGCGCATCCCCGAGGCCTGGGACAACCGGGGCGATATCGTGATCGGAAACGACGTGTGGATCGGCTGCGAGGCGGTAATTCTGGCCGGCGTCACTATCGGGGACGGGGCCGTCATTGCCGCCCGGGCGGTGGTCACAAAGGACGTCCCGCCCTACACCATCGTGGGCGGCGTACCTGCCAGGCCCATCCGCAAGCGGTTCCCGGATGCAGAGATCGCCCAGCTGCTGGAACTGAAATGGTGGGACTGGCCACCGGAGCGGATTGCCGCCAGCATCGACGCCATCCAGTCCGGCGACCTGGCGGGACTCACAAAATCAAAGCCATAACGGAAAGCGGCGCGGAATATTCCGCGCCGCTCTTGCATGTTATTTCAGCTCCGGGTGATACTGCGTGCAGGTGCATTTTTTCCATTTCAGGCCGCTGCCGCAGGGGCAGGGGTCATTGCGGCCGATCTTGACCACCTTGCGCACGGGCTGCTTGCGGACGGTGCCGTCGCCGGAGCTGCTCTCGCCGGTGACCTTGGCCACCCGCTCCCGCTTGACCTCCTCGTTCTGGCGCAGGCGGACGGAGAACAGCCGGCGCAGGGTCTCCTCCTGGATGGCGGCCACCATGTTCTCAAACATCTCGTAGCCTTCCTCTTTATAGGCCACCACCGGGTCGTTCTGGGCGTAGGCCCGCAGGCCGATGCCCTGGCGCAGCTCGGTCATGGCGTCGATGTGGTCCATCCAGTACTCGTCCACCACCCGGAGCATCACCACCCGCTCCAGCTCCCGCATGAGGGGCGGCGTGATCTCCTGCTCCTTCCGGGCGTAGGCCGCGGAAGCCTTGTCCAGCACCAGCTGGGTCAGCCCCTCCGCGTCGTACTGCCGCAGCTCCTCGTCAGACAGCGTCAAATCCCCAGGGGCCAGGAACATGGCCCGGAAATGGCCGACGGCCTCTTGGAAGGTGTCAGCATCCAGGTGCTTCTGCTCCCCCATGTGGCCCTGAATGGCGTTGGCAATCATGGTGTGGAGCATGTTCTGGATGGAGTTCTGAAGGTCCTCACCGTCCAGCACCTGCTTGCGCTGCTTATAGATAATCTCCCGCTGGGTATTCATCACGTCGTCGTACTGGAGCACGTTTTTCCGGGTCTGGAAGTTCCGGGACTCCACCTGCTTCTGGGCGTTCTCGATGGCCCCGGAGAGCATCTTGGCGTCGATGGGGGTGTCCTCGTCCACGCCCAGCTTCTCCATCAGGTTATACACCCGCTCGGAGCCGAACAGGCGCATGATGTCGTCCTCCAGGGAGAGGAAGAAGCGGGTCTCGCCCGGGTCGCCCTGACGGCCGGCGCGGCCCCGGAGCTGGTTGTCGATGCGGCGGGACTCGTGGCGCTCCGTGCCCAGGATAAACAGGCCGCCCGCCTGGCGGACCTTGTCGGCTTCCTCCTGGATTTCCGCCTTATACTTGGCCTCTGCCTCGGCAAATTTCTTCCGGGCCTCTAAAATCTCCTGGTCGTCGGTCTCGGCAAAGCCGGTGGCCTCGGCGATGAGCTCGTCAGTCATGCCCGCCTTGCGCAGGTCGGCCTTGGCCAAAAACTCGGCGTTGCCCCCCAGCATGATGTCGGTGCCGCGGCCGGCCATGTTGGTGGCCACGGTGACCGCCCCGAATTTGCCCGCCTGGGCCACAATCTCCGCTTCCTTCTCGTGGTTCTTGGCGTTGAGGACGTTGTGCTTGACCCCCTTGCGCTTGAGGATGGCGGACAGCTCCTCCGACTTCTCAATGGACACGGTGCCCACCAGCACGGGCTGGCCCTTGGCGTGGCAGGCCTCGATCTGCTCCACAATGGCCCGCAGCTTGCCGGAGACATTTTTATACACCACGTCGGGCTGGTCTATTCTGGCCAGGGGCTTATTCGTGGGAATTTCCACGATATCCAGCTCGTAGATGGTGCCGAACTCCTCCTCCTCGGTGAGGGCGGTGCCCGTCATGCCGGAGAGCTTGTCGTAGAGGCGGAAGTAGTTCTGGAAGGTGATGGTAGCCAGGGTCTTGGACTCGTTGGCGACCTCGACGCCCTCCTTGGCCTCGATGGCCTGGTGAAGGCCCTCGTTATACCGCCGGCCGAACATGAGGCGGCCGGTGAACTCGTCCACGATAATGACCTGACCGTCCTTTACCACATAGTCGATGTCCCGCTTCATCACCCCCCGGGCCTTGATGGCCTGGTTGATGTGGTGGGAGAGGGTGGTGTTATCCATATCCGCCAGGTTCTCCACCTGGAAGGTCTCCTCGGCCTTTTTGATGCCCCGGGCGGTGAGGGTGGCGGTCTTTGCCTTCTCATCCACAATGTAGTCGGCGTCGATGTCCACGTCCTCTTCCTCTTTGACGTCGGTCTTGGCTACCCGCTGGCACTTCAGCCGGGAGACAAACTGGTCCACAATGGTGTACAGCTGGGTGGACTTCTCCCCCTGGCCGGAGATAATCAGGGGGGTGCGGGCCTCGTCGATCAGGATGGAGTCCACCTCATCCACGATGGCGAAGGCGTGGCCCCGCTGGACCAGCTCCTGGGAGTAAATGGCCATGTTGTCCCGCAGGTAGTCGAAGCCAAATTCGTTGTTGGTGCCGTAAGTGATGTCCGCCTGATAGGCGGCCTTTTTGGCCTCGCCCATCACGCCGTGGATCACCAGGCCCACCGTGAGGCCCATGAAGCGGAACACCTTGCCCATCCACTCCGAGTCGCGCTTGGCCAGGTAGTCGTTGACGGTGACGATGTGGACCCCCTTGCCCGCCAGGGCATTGAGGTAGGCGGGGAGCGTGGCCACAAGGGTTTTGCCCTCGCCGGTCTTCATCTCGGCAATGCGGCCCTGGTGGAGGACGATGCCGCCCACCACCTGGACCCGGTAGGGCCGCAGGCCCAGTACCCGCCAGGCGGCCTCACGGCAGGCGGCGAAGGCCTCGGGGAGGATGTTGTCCAGGGTCTCGCCATTGGCCAGGCGCTCCTTCAGCTCCGGGGTCTTGGCCTGGAGCTGGGCGTCAGTGAGGGACTTGTACTCCTCCTCCAGGGCGTCCACCTTGTCGGCGATGGGGTAGATAGACTTCAGCTCCCGCTGAGAGGAGGTCCCGAAAATTTTGGTAAACAGGCTCATTGTATCAAACACCTCTCGGTTGTAGTTTCATTGCAGGGCGCGGCGGCCCCGGCGCGCCGTCCATTCTGGCTGGAACGGCGTGACCACTGGGCACGCCCTGCAAAAACATGCAATCAACATAATCCAAATCAGTATACCACACTCTTCTCCGCAAAAAAAGAGCAAATTGTAAACTTTCTTCAAGAAAAAATCTGCGTCCTTGGTTCAAAATAGCCGAAAATTCCGCCGCCAGCGCATAATTGTCCGCCGGACGTTGACAGGAGACCATATTTTGTGGTATGTTATCCGAGTAATTGAATCATGACAGACGAAGCGCACAGGAAAATGGCCTTACGGCCTGCCGAAGGAGTAACACTCTCAGGCGTCCCCGGCGGGATGAGGACTGCGCGTGGATGTAACTCTGGAGAAGCTCGTTTACCGGGTGCCGAAGGTGCAACGCGGGAAATATCCCGCCAATCTCTCAGGCAAAAGGACAGAGGAAGGTCAAAACGGCGGGGCCGCGCTCCGCCGGGCTGTGCTTTTTCCTCGGGCTGCGGGCGTCTCCGCAGCCCGTTTTTTGTCTGTCCCGCGAAGGAGAGAAGGGTATGGAAAAATTTTTAGAGACCGTAATGAGTGCAGAGCGCGCCGCCAACAGCTTTGTTTGGGGCCCTGTCATGCTGGCCCTGCTGGTGGGCACCGGCGTATTCCTCACCTTCCGCACCGGCTGGGTCCAGGTGCGCTGGTTCGGCTACATCATGCGAAACACTGTGGGCTCCCTGTTCCGCAAACGGGGCCAGAAGAACCACGGCAGCAACCTGTCCCCCTTCCAGGCGGTGACCACCGCCCTGGCGGGCACCGTTGGCACCGGCAACATCGCCGGCGTTACCGGGGCTATCTTTATCGGCGGACCGGGCTCCGTGTTCTGGATGTGGGTGTCCGCCTTCTTCGGCATGTGCACCAAATACGCCGAGATTGCCCTGGCCCTGAAGTTCCGGGACACCGGCGCGGACGGCGTCCACAAGGGCGGCCCCATGTACTACATTGAAAACGGCTTGGGCAAGAGCTGGAGGTGGCTGGCGGTTGTCTTCGCCCTGCTGGGGGGCCTGGCCTCCTTCGGCATCGGCAACATCGCCCAGTCCAGCGAGATTGCCGGGGCGGTCAACGGCCTGTTCGGGCTGGACACCATGCTCACCGGCGTCGCCCTCACCGTACTGGTGGGCGTGGTGGTTCTGGGCGGCGTGAAGCGCATCGGCCAGGTCACCTCCCTGCTGGTCCCCTTCATGTCTATGTTCTATGTAGCGGCGGGCATTGTGGTCATTCTCATGCGGATCACCGAAATTCCCGGTGTCTTCGCCGCCATCTTCTCCAGCGCCTTCAGCTTTGAGGCGGTGGGCGGCGGCGTGTTTGGTTACGCCATCATGACCGCCATGAAGAACGGCTTTGCTCGGGGCGTCTTCTCCAACGAGGCCGGTCTGGGCTCCGCCCCCATCGCCCACGCCGCCTCCTCCACCGAGGAGCCCGCCGAGCAGGCCATCTGGGGGGTGTTCGAGGTCTTTTTCGACACCATCGTCATCTGCTCCATCACCGCCTTTACCGTGCTGCTGTCCGGCTTCGAGCTGGGGGAGGCCTCCCTGGAAGCCTTTGGAACCAAGGGTTCCGCCGCCGTTGCCGCCTTCAACACCATCCTCCCCGGCACCCTGGGCGGCACCATCATCCAGCTCAGCCTGGTCTTCTTCGCCCTGTCCACCATCCTCAGCTGGAGCTACTACGGCGAGCGGTGCTGGGGCTACCTCTCCCGGGACAACAAGGTGGTTACCTCTGTATATAAGGTGATTTTCGTCCTGTTCTGCATCGTGGGGGCCACCGGCTCCGGCGAGCTGATGTGGAACATCTCCGACACCCTCAATGGCGCAATGGCCATCCCCAACCTGATCGCCCTGCTGCTGCTCTCCGGCGCGGTGGCCTCCATTACCAAAGAGTATTTCAGCGATAAAAAATAAAGGAAAGAGAAAGGACGCATTATTATGGCTGAGCTTGAAGCAACACTTTTCCCCATTGTGGCAAAGATTAACGAATACCTGTCCAACTACATCCTGGTTTTCCTCCTCATTGGCGTGGGCCTGTGGTACACCATCCGCACCCGCTTTGTCCAGGTCCGCTGCTTCGGCGAGGGGATGAAGAAGACCTTCGGCAACCTGTCCCTCCGGGGCGGAAAGCAGGAGCAGGGCATGAGCTCCTTCCAGGCCCTGGCCACCGCCATCGCCGCCCAGGTGGGCACCGGCAACATCGTGGGCGCCTCCGGCGCCATCCTCACCGGCGGCCCCGGCGCCATCTTCTGGATGTGGATTATCGCCTTTTTCGGCATGGCTACCATCTACGCTGAGGCCACTCTGGCCATCAAGACCCGCCGGGCCGGCGAGGACGGCTCCTACCACGGCGGCCCTGTCTACTACATCACCACCGCCTTTCAGGGCGGCTTCGGCAGGTTCCTGGCCGGCTTCTTCGCTGTGGCCATCATCCTGGCCCTGGGCTTCATGGGCTGCATGGTCCAGTCCAACTCCATCGGCTCCACCTTCAACACCGCCTTCGGCGTCCCCAGCTGGATTGTGGGTGTGGTCCTGGTGCTCATCTGCGGCGTCATCTTCCTAGGCGGCGTGCAGCGGCTGGCTTCCGTCACCGAGAAGGTAGTTCCCGTCATGGCGGCTATTTTCCTGCTGGGCGGCCTGGTGGTCCTCATCGCCCGGGCCAAATACATCCCCGCCACCTTCGGCATGATCTTCCGGTACGCCTTCCAGCCCCAGGCCATCATCGGCGGCAGCTTCGGCTACGCCATCAAAACCGCCATCAGCCAAGGCGCCAAGCGGGGCCTGTTCTCCAATGAGGCCGGCATGGGCTCCACCCCCCACGCCCACGCCCAGGCCAACGTGACCGACCCCCACGACCAGGGCGTGGTGGCTATGATCGGCGTGTTCATGGACACCTTCGTGGTCCTCACCCTCAACGCCCTGGTGGTCATCTCCACCCTGTACACCCCCGGCGGCCCCCTGGCCGAGTGCGGAGCCGCCGCCTCCAGCACCACCCTGGGCAAGGCCAACCTGGCTCAGACCGCCTTCGGCGTGGTCTTCGGCGAGACCGCCGGCGCGATGTTCGTAGCCGTGTGCCTGTTCTTCTTCGCCTTCTCCACCATCCTCAGCTGGAACCTCTTTGGCAAGATCAACGTGATCTACCTCTTCGGCAAAAAGTCCGCCAAGATCTACGCCGCCCTGGGGCTGGTGTTCATCTTCCTGGGCACTCTGATGTCCAACGACCTGGTGTGGGAACTGACCGATATGTTCAACAACCTGATGGTCATTCCCAACGCCCTGGCCCTCTTCGCCCTCACCGGCATGGTGGTTTCCTCCACCCATATGGCAGGAAAGAAGTAATCTATATCTTTCAAAATGGCCGCCCGATGGGCGGCCATTTCAATTTATTGAAGTCTTAACGCATCCCAACAGGCGTCTAAGTACTTATGCA
>Ga0224748_10706_pt1 | contig 10679 bp, 12 predicted proteins | sample LIM_F_Water_Neg_FD_182074 | JGI IMG/M metagenome (GOLD analysis project Ga0224748, IMG submission 182074) | Enriched cells from gastrointestinal tract of the lab mouse from Pacific Northwest National Laboratory (PNNL), Richland, Washington... | ecosystem: Host-associated > Mammals > Digestive...
GCGCGCCTCCCAGGCCGCCGGACTGAGACGTGAACGCCAAAACTGTAAATTCTTCCCGTCCCGCCTTGCCAGGGCGCATTCTGTGTGCTATAATTTTTCAGTACAATACTGGTTTTGAGGAGGCAGCCATATGCGGCAGATCAAGCCCATCGAATACGGCTCGGCGGAGTACCTGGAGACCCTGGAGCTGCGGAACCGGGTCATGCGGATTCCCCTGGGGCTGGATATTCACAAAGAGGATTTCAGCCATGAGAGCGCATCCGCCATCATCGGCTCTTTTGACGGCGGACAGCTCCTGGGCGTAGGCGTCATGAGCCACAAGGACGTATTCAAGGTGGAGTATCTCTGCGTGGACTTCCACCTCCAGGGCAGCGGCATCGGCGGGGAGCTGCTGGACCGCATGGAGGCCATGGCGGCGGAGCAGGGCGGAAAGACCATGTACTTAGACGCCCGGGTGACGGCCCAGCCCTTCTACGCTCACCGCGGCTACGAGACCACCAGCGAGGTTTTCATCATGGAGTGCGCCCCGGTGCCCCACGTAGCCATGGAAAAGCCCCTTTGACACCGGCGCCGGAAATCACGCTGGAAGGAGCTCGCTGTTATGTGGTTTGTCTTGGCGCTTTTGTCGGCGGTCTTCGCCGCCCTGACCTCCATTTTGGCAAAGGTGGGCATTGAGGGGGTTCCCTCCAACCTGGCCACCGCCATCCGCACCGCCGTGGTGCTGGTGATGGCCTGGGGCATGGTGTTCCTCACCAACACCCAGGGCGGCGTCACGGACATCAGCCGGAAGAGCTGGCTCTTTTTGATCCTCTCGGGCCTTGCCACCGGGGCCTCCTGGCTGTGTTACTACCGGGCTCTCCAGATCGGCGAGGCCTCCAAGGTGGTGCCCATTGACAAGCTCAGCGTGGTCATCACCCTGGCGCTGGCCTTCGTCTTTCTTCATGAGAAGTTCACCGCAAAATCCCTGGCGGGCTGCGTCCTCATCGGCGCGGGAACGCTGCTGATGGTGCTGTGAGCGCAATATAACAGCGGAGACGTCCCCTTCTGGGACCGTCTCCGCTGTCTGTTCTCATCTCAGCACCGGCTGAAAGCCGCCGTCATGGCGCGGATCTCCTCCGCCAGCCGCTCCGTGGCCTGGCCGGGCAGCAGCCGCCAGCGCCAGTTGCCCTCCGCCACGCCGGGGACGTTGAGCCGCGCCTCGCTGCCAAGGCCCAGGTAGTCCTGCATCTGGGCCACGAACAGCTCCGCCACGCTGCCCTGGCCGCACCGCAGCAGGGCCTCCACGGCGCTCTTCCCATCCGACGCCCCCAGATACCTCCTCACAAAGGCCCGCTCCTCCCGGGAGGCATGGGCGTACCAGCCCGCGGCAGTGTCGTTGTCATGGGTGCCGGTATAGCAGATGCAGCCGGGCCGGTAGTGGTGGGGCAGGTAGGCGTTGTCCGGGCCGGAGAAGGCAAACTCCAGCACCTTCATCCCCGGCAGGCCCGCCTCCTCCCGCAGGCGGTGGACGTCGTCGGTGAGAATCCCCAGGTCCTCGGCGATATAGGGGGTCTGGGGGAACCAGCTGGTGAGCACCCGCAGCAGATCCATGCCAGGACCCTTCTCCCAGGTCCCTGCCTTGGCGGTGTCGGACCCGGCGGGGACGGCCCAGTAGCTCTCCAGGCCCCGGAAGTGGTCGATGCGGATGGCGTCGAAGAGCCTGCTGGCCCCCTCCACCCGGCGGATCCACCAGCCAAAGCCGTCCCGCTTCATGGCCTCCCAGTTGTACAGGGGATTGCCCCAGAGCTGGCCCTCCTGGGAGAAGTAGTCCGGCGGCACCCCCGCCACCTTGGAGGGACGGCCCTCGCCGTCCAGCAGGAACTCCTTCCGCTCCGACCACACATCGGCGGAGTCCAGGGAGACGTAGATGGGCATGTCGCCGATGATCTTCACGCCCCGCTCATTGGCGTACGCCTTCAGCTCCTCCCACTGGGTGAAAAACCAGAACTGCACGTAGGAGCGGAAGTCCACATCCTCCCGCAGCTCCCGCCGCCAGCGCTCCAGCGCCTCCGGCTCATGGCGGCGCAGGCCCTCGTCGGGCCAGTCAAACCAGGCGGCGTTCCGGAAGTGAATCTTGGCGGCCCGGTACAGCACGTACTCCCGCAGCCACGGGCGGCTCTCCGAGAAGGCCCGGACGGCCTCGTCCCCCTTCCCTCTGGCCCGCTGAAAGGCCTTGCGCAGCAGCGGCTCCCTCAGCCGGTACAGCGCCCCGTAGTCAATCTGATCCGAGGGCGGGAGCTTGGCCCCCTCCAGGTCGGCACGGTCCAGCAGGCCCTCCGCCGCCAGGCGCTCCGGATCGATCAGCAGCGGGTTGCCCGCGAAGGTGGACTCGCTGGTGTAGGGGGAATTGCCCGCCCCGGTGGGGCCGATGGGCAGGATCTGCCACCACTTCTGGCCGGCGGCGTGGAGAAAATCTACAAATTCCCGGGCCTCCGCCCCCAGAACACCGGCGCCATAATCACCCGGCAGGGAAAAAATCGGCAGCAGCATGCCGGCGGAACGTTCCATGAAACCCTCTCCTCTTCTCCGTTTTCTGTCGCGGTGCCGCCGGCGGCGCGGAAGCCGCCAAATTGGCGCTTTTCCCGGCCGCGGCGGAAACCGCTGCTGAAAAGCGCCAAAGACGCCCTTCAAGTTTACTGATTATACTATAATAAGAGGGCGCACGGCGGCTGTCAAGCCGATTTTGGAAGAAAGGCCCTCCGGCTTTGCCGGAGGGCCTTTTGGGCTATTTCATCAGCTCATACATAACCGCCTTGATGGTGTGCATCCGGTTCTCTGCCTCGTCAAAGACGATGGAGGCCGGGGACTCGAACACCTCGTCGGTGACCTCCATGGCGCCGCGGCCGAACTTCTCGCCCATCTCCTTTCCCACCATGGTTCTGTGGTCGTGGTAAGCGGGCAGGCAGTGCATAAAGCGGCACTGGGGGCCGGCGTTGTCCATCAGGGCCTTTGTCACCTGGTAGGGGGCCAGGGCCTCGATGCGCTCCTGCCAGACCTCCACGGGCTCGCCCATGGAGACCCACACGTCCGTGTACAGCACGTCGGCGCCCTTCGTCGCCTCCAAGGGGTCCTGGATGAACTCCAGCACCGCCCTGGTCTCTTTGGCGATGGCCTGACAGGTCTCCACCAGAGCCGGGTCCGGCATATAGGCCGCCGGGGCGCAGGCCACAAAGTGCATCCCCATCTTGGCGCAGCCCACCATCAGGCTGTTGCCCATGTTGAACCGGGCGTCTCCCAGATACACCAGCTTTATGCCCTCCAGCTTCCCAAAGTGCTCCCGGACGGTGAGGAAATCCGCCAAAATCTGGGTGGGGTGGAATTCGTTGGTCAGTCCGTTGAACACCGGCACCCCGGCGTGGGCGGCCAGCTCTTCCACCAGCTCCTGCCCGAAGCCCCGGTACTCGATGCCGTCGTACATCCGCCCCAGCACCCGGGCGGTGTCGGCGATGGACTCTTTGACGCCAATCTGGGAGCCGGTGGGCCCCAGATAGGTGGAGCCCATCCCCAGATCCTGGGCCGCCACCTCAAAGGCGCAGCGGGTGCGGGTGGAGGTCTTCTCAAAGATCGGCGCCACGTTTCTGCCCTCTAAATACCGGTGGGAGACGCCCGCTTTCTTCTTGGCTTTCAGATCGGCGGCGGTATCCAGAAACCTCCGGATCTCCGCCGGGGTGAAGTCCAGGAGCTTTAAAAAATGGGTGTGGTTTTCTATGGGCGTTACATCCTTTCCCGCAAAGCGGCGGCGGAGCCGCTTCGCACTTCACGAAAGCGCGCGATTCCGCCGAAAATCCACCAGGATTTTCCCGCTAATGCCAATGTAAATATGATAGCGATTGGAACTGTAAAGGTAAATGCCACCTCCGGCGGAGCGCCGGAGAGAGGGTTTTTTAAGAGATTCGGATTATGACGAAGCAGAATACTTATATCGTAATGTCGCTTTTTATATTCTCGGTGTCAGTAGGGTTCATAGACGCTGTCATACACCCCGGCTATTTTGTCAAAATACCGATTAAGATTCTCTTCTTTTTGATCTTTCCCATTATATTTTTTGCTGCCAACAAAGCGGATTTCAGCGAGTTCAAAAAAATATTTATTTTCAGGAGAGGCGGACTTTTCAGGTCGCTGCTCCTTGGAGCCGCGATTTACGCAGTCATCGTACTGGGCTACTTTTTGACGCGGAATATCATAGATTTTTCCAATGTCACATCAAATTTAACGGCGGGAATGGGGATTACGGCCGATAATTTCATCTATGTGTCGCTGTATATTTCATTCATGAATTCCTTTTTGGAGGAGTTCTTTTTCCGGGGCTATGGGTTTATGACGCTGAAAAAATACACGGGCAGAAAATTCGCCTATCTATTCAGCTCGTCGGTATTTGCGGCGTATCATGTCGGCATGCTGATTGGAATGTTTCGTATCGGCGCGCTGTTGCTGCTGCTTTTGGGACTGATTGCCGGAGGATGCATTTTCAACCGCCTGAATGAATTAAACGACAATATATATCCCTCGTGGTTTGTCCATATGTTTGCCAATTTTGCCATTAACACAGTGGGATTTCTTTTATTTGGCGTGCTGTAAGCCGGGGAGAGGGATGCCGGAGCGCTTTGATATTTTTCTCAATACGGCCCAGCCGGAGAGGAGCGGCGGAATTGGGCCGTGTCCCCCGGGGCCCTTGACAGGCCGCGCCCTCCCGTGGTATGATTTTTCCGTCTCCGGGAAGTCTTTTCTCACCGGCTGACACAAAACTGCATTCTGCCATTCTGGCGGCGAGGCGTAAGACCCGGGCCGTAAGAGGAGAGCGGCGGCGCGGGGGTTCCCGCGCCCTGTCGGACTGCGCCCATCCCCTTCGCCAGGCGGCGGAGGGGATGTTTTTGTTGGATTTTATGAAAGATTAACTATTAGAAGTCAAGCCCCAAAATGAAAGGTGGTGGGAAAAGTTAGATGGTTCACAAAAGGCATAGTAAAGCAGAGGTCCATGAGGACCCCGGATGGCTATTGGAGAAAATCAGGCAGCGGGGCAGTAAGGCTGTCTGGATATCTCAAGAGCAAAAATGAGGCGCACCAGCTTCTTGGCGGCATGGGATAAGGCGACGTTGTAATGCTTGCCCTCAGCGCGCTTTTTGGCAAGGTAAGCAGCGAATGCGGGGTCCCAATGGCAGACGTACTTGGCAGCGTTGTAGAGAGCGTAGCGCAGATACCGTGAGCCGCGTTTTTCCATGTGAGGATAGCAGTTTTTAAGCTGTCCTGACTGGTAGGTAGAGGGAGACATCCCGGCGTAGGCCAGCAGCTTGTCGGCAGAGTCGAACCGGGAAAAGTCACCAACCTCGGCCAGGATCATGGCGCCCATGCGGTATCCAATCCCTGGAATGGTGGTAATGGGAGAATGCAGCTCATCCACGATGGCCTGGATTGCGGTTTCAATTTCCTCAATCTCAGCGTCCAGCTCCCGGATGAGCCGGATGGTGTGCTGCAGTTCCAGGGACTTGGCGGGCATCTTGGAGCCAACGGAGCACCTGGCGGCAGCCCGGATTTCCACAGCCATAGTTCTCCCATAGCGGCCGTTGGAGGCATCGGCCAGCAAGGTCTTCAACCTGGTTAGATGCGCGGCGGCAACCTGTTTGGCCCCTGGAAATTCAGACAGCAGCGCATAAACCGACGCCATGTGAAGTGTTGGCACCAGTTTTTCCAACTCAGGAAACAGGATGCACACCAGTCTGGAGATGGAAGTTTTCAATTTGGCCCGTTCTTTTACCTTATCAAAACGGTATCTGGTGAGTGACTTTAATTCCTCGTTGTGGTATGCTGTATCCGTGTAGGGCTTGAGGCCCGTATCGGATAGAAGCATCGCCGCAATCGTTCGCGCGTCAACTCGGTCCGTCTTCGTCTTTCTCAGGCTGAGACTTTTTCGGTAGAGGTTGGTGCGCAGAGGGTTCAAGACATAGGTGGCCAGACCGTTGTCAAGAAGAAACCCAAGAATGTTGTAGCTGTAATGTCCAGTCGCCTCAAGCCCTACTTTTATGCTGTCTTGAGGTGCGGAACAGGCCCGGATTTTGTCCAGCAGGGTGTTGAATCCCTCAAGATTATTGGGGATAGTGAACACATCCGCCAGGACTACGCCCTCGGAGCTGAGGATGAAGCAGTCATGCTTATCTTTGGACACATCAATACCTACGCAAATCATAACAAAACCTCCAGCGGTAAATTTGTGATGCTGTATCCACAGGACACTTTGCTTTTGTAGCCTTGTTCCACATAAACCGTCTGGCGGTATTTAACTGATTAACAAAACTGCAAAGGGCTGTGGTTGGAGCCTTTCGTGAACCATCTTGTGGTAGGAGGGTGCAACCAATCCACAGCATCCCTTACAGTGTAGCACTGCCCTTGGAGAGGGGCTTAATAAACTACTACTCTATAATACAAGGAGGGACGCGTATGGAGACCCGTGTGGCTGTGATTGCCGTCATTGTCCGCCAGGGCGGCGCCGTGGCGGCGCTGAACGACCTGCTGCACCAGTACGCGGAGTATATTATCGGACGGATGGGAGTACCCTATCCGGCCAGGGGCGTGAATGTGATCAGCGTGGCCGTGGACGCCCCGGCGGACGTGATCTCGGCGCTGTCCGGCAAGCTGGGGCGGCTCCCCGGCGTAACCGCCAAGACGGTGTACGCGCCGGAGGCGGCGCTGGATTAAGAGCCTGGGAACGCCCTCACGACGGCCTTTTCCCGCCGCGTAAAATCTCCCGGTCCGACGAAAAAAATTCTCGTCCATAAATAAGAAAAGAGGCGCATATTATGAAACTCTGCCGAACCCTTTTGTCTTTATCCCTGGTCCTCCTGCTTCTCCTGTCCCTGGCCGCCTGCGGACGCAGGCCGGACGCGCCCTCCTCGGTTCCGGAGACCGCCGCGCCGGAGCCGGCGGACCCGGACGGTACGGCGGACGAGGTCTACCCCCTTCGGGTGGGCGCGCTGAAGGGCCCCACCGCCATGGGGCTGGTGGAGATGATGGAGCGGCGGGGGCCCGCAGCGTCCATCTATTTGTGGGACTTCGACCTGGCGGGCTCCGCCGACGAGCTGACCCCAAAGCTCATCAAAGGGGATCTGGACATCGCCTGCGTCCCCGCCAACCTGGCGGCGGTCCTCTATCAAAAGACAGAGGGCCAGGTCGTCACCCTGGCCGTCAACACCCTGGGGGTGCTCTACATCGTGGAGAACGGCGGGGAGACCATCCGGTCCATGGCGGATCTTGCGGGCAGGACCATCGTGGCCGCCGGGAAGGGGTCCACGCCGGAGTTCGGATTCCGCTATCTCCTGGAGCAAAACGGCCTGGACCCGGACAGGGACGTCAGCATCGACTGGAAGAGCGAGCACGCCGAGTGCGTGGCCGCTCTGGCGGCGGGGACGGCGGACATCGCCCTGCTGCCGCAGCCCTTTGTCACCGTGGCCCAGGGAAAGCTGGAAACCCTACGGGTGGCCCTGGACCTGACGGCGGAGTGGGACGCCCTGGCGGGCGGCTCCGCCATGGTCACCGGCGTGGCCGTGGCCCGGCGGGAATTGGTGGAGGAGCGCCCGGAGCTGGTGGACGTCTTCCTGCGGGAGTACGCCATTTCCGTGGACTGGGTGAACGAGAACCCCGCCGAGGCGGCGGAGCTGGTGGCGGCAAATGGCATCATCGAAAGTCCCGCCGTGGCGGAGAAGGCCCTGCCCAAATGCAACATCGTCTGCCTCACCGGGCAGGAGATGTACGAGAAGCTCTCCGGTTACCTCCAGGTCCTGGCGGAGGCGAATCCGGAGGCCGTGGGCGGTGAGCTGCCCCGGGACGACTTCTACTATGGCGCCTCCTAGGGGGACCCTCCGCCTCTGGGCGGCTGTCTTTTGGCTGGCGGTGTGGCAGCTGGCCGCCATGGGATTGGCGGCGGCCTATCCCCATGGGGACCTGCTGCTGGCATCCCCTCTCTCGTCCCTTGCGCGGCTGGGGGAGCTGGCTGTCACTGCCGTTTTCTGGCGGGCTGTGGGCTGGTCCGCCTGCCGCATTCTGGGGGGATTCCTGCTCTCCTGCGTGACGGCGGCGGCGCTGGCCGCCTTGGCCGCCCGGCACGATAGAGTCCGGGAGCTGCTGGCGCCGCCGGTGGCGGCGGTAAAGGCCACGCCGGTGGCCTCCTTCATCATCCTGGCCCTGGTATGGCTGGACGGCGGCCGGCTGCCGCTGTTCATCGCCTTTTTGATGGTGTTCCCCCCGGTGTATCTGAATCTGCTGGAGGGCATCCGCCGGACGGACGCGAAGCTGCTGGAGATGGCCCGGGTGTTCCGGGTGCCCCTGATCCGGCGGCTGCGGGGGATCTACCTGCCTCAGGTGCTGCCCTATTTCCGCTCCGCAGCCTCGCTGGGGCTGGGGCTGTGCTGGAAGGCGGGCGTCGCGGCAGAGATTATCGGCCTGCCCGCCGGGTCCATGGGGGAGCGGCTGTACACCGCCAAGATCTACTACCAGACGCCGGACCTCTTCGCCTGGACCGGTGCCATCGTGGCGGTGTCGGCGCTCTTTGAGCGGCTCTTTTTGAGGCTGGTGGACGCGGCGGCCGGAAAGGCGGCGGTGTGATGGAGATTCAAGTAAACCATCTCTATAAATCCTATGGCGGCGTGCCGGTGCTGCGGGACGTAACCTTTACCGCCGGGCCCGGAGTTACCTGCGTTATGGCCCCCTCCGGGGCTGGGAAGACCACCCTGCTTCACATCCTCCTGGGAATGGAGAGCGGGGACAGCGGCACGATAACGGGGAGAGAGTGCCGCTGGGCGGCGGTGTTTCAGGAGGACCGGCTGCTGGAGCACCTGGATGCCGCCGGAAACCTGCGGTTTGTCCTGGGGCGGGAGTATGACGCCGCCCGCGCGGCTGCGCTGCTTACGGAGCTGGGCCTGGGGGACGCGGGCGGCAAGCCTGCCCGGGAGTACTCCGGCGGCATGCGGCGGCGGCTGGCCCTGGCCCGGGCGCTGCTGGCGGAGAGCGATGCCCTGGCCCTGGACGAGCCCTTTGCCGGGCTGGACGGGGAGAGCCGCCAAAAGGCCCGGGACTGCCTCCGCCGCCATGCCGGGGAGCGGCCCGTTCTGCTGGTGACCCACGACGGGGAGGACGCGGCGGGCCTGGAGGCGAAAATCGTCTGTCTGGTCTGAGACCCGCGGCAGTATGAGAGAAGGAGGCGGCCTTTGGCCGCCTCCTTTTTGATAAACCCGCTGTGTACGCCTCGCCTCAATAGCCGAACAGCATGGAGCGGTTGATGTCCGCCACGCTGCGGGCGCCGCACATGGACATGGTATCCGCCAGCTCCCCGCGGAGCTTTTCCACATAGAGCTTCACGCCCTCCGCGCCGCCGCCGTAGACCATGTTCACAAAGGGGCGGCAGATCAGCACGCCGTCGGCCCCCAGGGCCAGGGCCTTGAACACGTCCATGCCGGAGCGGATGCCGCCGTCTACCAGGACGGTCATCTTCCCGCCCACGGCGTCCACAATGGCGGGCAGGACCTCGGCGGTGGCGGGGCACTGGTCCAGCACCCGGCCGCCGTGGTTGGACACCACGATGGCGCTGGCCCCGGCCTCCAGGGCCTTTTTCGCCCCGGCCGCGGTCATGACGCCCTTGAGGATGAAGGGCCGCTCCGCCCAGGCGGCGATCTGCCGCAGCTCCTCCACGGTCTTCCGGCCGGCGGGGGGCTCCATCTTCTGGAGGAAGGGCAGGCCCGCCGCGTCGATGTCCATGGCCACGGCGATGGGACCGGCGGCCTTCACCAGATCCAGTTTCTCTTTTACAAGCTCCATGTTCCAGGGTTTGATGGTGGGCACGCCGCAGCCGCCGCACTTCGCCAGCACCTCCGCCGCGGAGCGCATGACGTCATGGTTCTGCCCGTCGCCGGTAAAGGCGGCGATGCCGGCCTCCCGGCAGGCGGGGACCAGGATCTCATTGTACTCCAGGTCGGTGTACTTGTCGCCGTAGTGCATGGTCACCGCCCCCACGGGGGCCGCGAACACGGGCAGAGCCAGCTTTTGCCCGAAGAGCTCGCAGCTGGTGTCCACAGGGCCGTTTTCGCAGATGGTGTCCATGTTGACGCACAGCTCCTGCCATTTCTGGTAGTTGCGGATGGCGCCGGTGCCCAGGCCCTTGGCCCCGGGGCCGGGCATGGTGTTTCGGCAGGCCGTGCCGCTGCACACGGGGCAGGATTTGCAGTAGGGCCCCATGCAGGCGCGGCTTGCGGCCAAAACTTCCTGATAGGTCATTGTATGTTCCCTCCAAAACAGTAAATGATGGAATCCATTTTACCCGCTTTTAGGAAAAAAGGCAAGCGGAGAACAAAAAGTCTCTCCTGCGGCGGCTGATCCTGCCGGAATTGAATCGAGGCCGCGTTTATGGTAGACTGGATCAGAGAGCCGCATCGCTGCGCGCCGGCGGGCGGTACGGAGAAAAGCCGCCTGGGGCGGCGGACGGGAGGCCAATGATGCCGGAGGAGTGTTTGATCTGTAAGGCGCCGCTGGAGTATCTTGCGGCGGACACGCTGATGGAGTGCGCCGTATGCGGCAGGCAGGAGAACAGCAAGACCCGGTGCCTGAGCGGGCACTACGTCTGCAACGAGTGCCACATGAGCGGGCTGGACGCCATCACC
>Ga0224748_10707_pt1 | contig 10675 bp, 10 predicted proteins | sample LIM_F_Water_Neg_FD_182074 | JGI IMG/M metagenome (GOLD analysis project Ga0224748, IMG submission 182074) | Enriched cells from gastrointestinal tract of the lab mouse from Pacific Northwest National Laboratory (PNNL), Richland, Washington... | ecosystem: Host-associated > Mammals > Digestive...
GGTGGACTGCATCCTGACCCACTGCGCCCCCACCAGCATTCAGCAGAAGTTGGATCGAAACTACACCCCGGACCGGCTGACGGACTTTCTCCAGATGGTCAAGCGGACGTGTCAATTCGATTACTGGTTCCTGGGGCATTACCATCAAAACTGCGTGGTGGATGATCGCTTCATCGTCCAGTGGGAGCAGATGGTGGAACTGCAATGGGAGTAACAATGGCATGATCTGATACCGCTAAGGCGCAAGCCCTCGGAAGGATTGAAGCCGAGGGTTTGCTCGTTGGCGATTTCAAATGCAGAGAATAAAAAACAGGCGCACCCACGCCGGAAAGGAGGAGCTGGATGAACGTCAGAAAACCTGTAGACTACAGCGCCATGTTCGCGGCGCTGGATACCCTGATGACGGCAGATTTGCCGCAGATGAAACTGTACTGCGAGATTGGCCGGCTGGTCAGCGGCAGGCCGGAGAAAGGCGCCGCTGTCGCTGCGGCGGAGTATCTGTGCGGTGCGTACCCTGACGTCTCCGGCTTCTCCCCTCGGAACCTGCGCCGGATGCGCGAGTTTTACCACACCTATGAGAGCGCACCGGAAGTGCTGGCTGAGGCCATGACTATCGGCTGGACACAGAATGTGGTCATTCTGGAGGCGGAGCTGACTTTCCAGGAACGGGCATGGTACATCAAAACGGCTGGGCAGTTCGGCTGGTCGAAACTGGAACTGGCCGGGAATATCCGTGAGCGTACTCATGAAAGCATGGTCCTCGACAACACAGCTGATCCATGTTATAGTAACGGCAGCGGAGGTAATGAGGATGGCGAAGAAAAAACTTCCGGGGCATTTCTGCGAGGTTTGCGGGATGCGGAAGTCCAACGAGAGCTTCAGCGGCAGGGGTCATGCGGCGCATATCTGCAAAGCCTGTTCCCGCCTCTCACCAGCGCAGCAGGCGGAGGAGATGACACTCCGCCGTTTGGAAAATCTACCGTTGCGCCGACTGAGCGAGAGCGAGATGACGTGGCTGAAAAATCGAACCCACGACCACAGGCCCAACGTGAAGTCCCTGGCCTGTATGGTCTATGCGCAGCGGTTTCCCCGCCAGGTGCGAAACCAGAAAAAGCAGGAGTTGTCCATCCAAACGCTGAACCTGAACATCGATGGCGATATCTGCGATCCCTATGGCGACCCGGTGTACATCAGAGAGAGCTACCAGGTCAGCCGGACACCGCCGGCTGTTGTCCGCATCCAGCAGGATGGTGCGCCTCAGACAGTGTCGCCGCCGCCCAAAATCCTGGCAGAGCTCCTGAAGTGGACAGTACACACGCTGGAGATTTTCTGGTGGGAGGAGGATTATTGCGGCCCTGCCGATGCTGGTCAGGAGGAGGAAACTTCCCTGTGGAGCGTTCATGTGGAATACTCCAACAGCGAGATGCAGGATAAGGGATCGGCGGATGATCCTCCCGATCAGGTGCTTGAACTTGTATCTGCCCTCGCTGAATTCTTCGAGTAGACACAACACCTCCGCTATGCTATAATCACAGTAAAGGTTTACCAGTGGAGGACAGACAGATGGACAAGGATACAGTCAAGGACCTGACTCTGATGCTGATGTATCTCACCTCCTGGGAGGAGAGCCTTGTTCCCGGCATTCGGAAAAAGCCCGACTACGCTGGCATCTATCCCAAGTCCCGCATCTGTTGGAAGGGATATGATTTCAATGTTCTGAACTAACTGACAGACGAGGGGCTGGTCAATGCCGGTGGCCGAAGCAAGTCCGCCTCTTTCACCGATGAGGGCGAAGTAAAGGCCCTGGAACTGCTGAAGCAGTATGGAATTGGCAATGCGGTATAGCAGAACGCAGAGAGGATTTGTGCAAATGGACAAGCTCGTAGTTCGTGGGACCGAAATCAATATTCAGTGGAATCCGCGCCAAGATGATTACATCAGCCTGACGGATATCGCTAAAATCAAAGACAGTGACAATCCTCGGTACATCATTCAAAACTGGCTCCGGAACCGCAACACGATTGAGTTTTTGGGCGTCTGGGAAACTCTCTACAATCCGGATTTTAACCGTGTCGAATTCGATGCGTTTAGAAATCAGGCGGGACTGAACAGCTTTGTCATGACCCCGCAAAAATGGATTGAAGCAACTCAGGCCATCGGGATTGTGTCAAAAGCAGGCAGATATGGCGGCACCTACGCACACAAGGAAATTGCCTTTGAATTTGCTTCCTGGATTTCGGTAGAGTTCAAGCTATACCTGGTCAAAGAGTTTGAGCGGCTCAAGACAGAGGAACTCCGACAACTCGGCTGGGATATAAAGCGGAATCTGGCTAAAATAAATTACCGCATCCATACAGATGCGATCAAGGAAAATCTGATTCCGCCAGAACTTTCTGCGAAACAAATTTCTCTGGTCTATGCTACAGAAGCGGATGTGTTGAATATGGCCTTGTTTGGGATGACAGCAAAGCAATGGCGGGAAAGTCACCCGGATTTGAAAGGAAACATCCGGGACTACGCCAATGTTTCGCAATTAGTTTGTCTCTCAAATTTGGAGAACTTGAATGCTGTCTTTATCAATGATGGCATACCGCAGTCAGAACGGCTTGCCAAACTGAACGCAATTGCAATCAGTCAGATGAAAGTGTTAACCGAGGACCACCGGGTACTCTCGTTGGACACTTCCCAAAAGCACAAAAAATAGAGCCTCCAGAGGCGAATTAGTATTGTGGTGCGTTGAGAATAAATATTGAAGAAGCCTGTCATACCAAGGCTTTGGGAACACGGCTCTTCCGCTTTCAGAGCCGCTGGTTCGAAAGTGGGCACGCGCTCCAATCTATGATAATCCGAACGCTGTCCTCCACGTGGGGGACGGGTTCGGATTTATCATTTGTATTGAAAATATCTTTTAGTTAAATTAGGGCCACCTCTCAGACTGTTATTGAGAAGTGGCCCTCTTATCAGTTTTGTATGGGTGGAAACTCAATTATCTTACTTTCAGCTTTTCGAGTTCGTGATAGTGTTCCTTCTTCTAGGTTCAGCAACTCTTCAATCACATTTGATGACACTGAGAATTTATGTGCAGTAAATAAACTCATGATATCTTCGCCTGACATATTTCCTTTTGTCATGAGCAAGTCGATTGATTGTTTGAGTGCGTAGGGATGTTTATACTCGATACTGTCATCCAATGGTTCCGTCTGACGGTATCCTCTCGTACTCATTTGTCGCATCAAGTACGAATATTGATTTGCGGATAGATATCCTAACGCATAAGCCCTCATAATCATAGCCATAATCGAAACATTCCACTTTTTTTTCAGTTCAATATAATGACCAAGCCGGTTAGGGTAGGCAGCTACATCATTGCCGAAAGCCTTTGCCGACAACAAAAATGCTGCTGCAAAGGCATTGGCCTCATCTTCTCGCTCTCTGAATTCCTCTCTATCAATTTCATTTAAATCGGAATATCTTTCGTGCAAAAGTATATGTCCCAATTCGTGAGCACAGTTGAATTGACGGCGATAGAAACTTCTCTTATCTGTCCCCAAGACTACACAATAGGTCGGATAATTATTCTCCTCATAATACTGGTAAAAAGCATCAATCTCACGGCTGTCGGTAGCAAATTCGCCCACAATAATCCCGTTACGTTCTAGCAAAGCGACCATATTAGGTATTGGAGCATCTCCTAAATCCCAATGTTGCCTAGTACGCATCGCAATTTCTTCAATGGTCATGGTTTTATCCACACCCAAATCAGGCAAATTCAATGGCCTAAATTTCACTTTTGCGGACAAAACAGAGTGAATTTTAGCAAGATACTTCGCTTTAATCTGTTGTGCAGCCAAATCCTTCTTTTTACTTGAATACAATGCGCGAAAATAGGTATTCCCAACAATAGATGCAGGATCAGTTTCAACAAAAAATGAATATGGAAACCCAAGTGCATCCGCAATTCTCCGGAGCGTCATTGGCTCCGGAGAATTTTTGCAATTCTCAAATTGCGATATAGCTTGTTTATTGATCCCTACGATTTGGGCCAGATCGGCCATCGTCATCTTTCGAAACAATCGGGCCTCTTTAAGCCTTTCGCAGTTTATCTTACTTCCAATTTGCATCAAACACCTATCCTTTAATTACAAGAGTTCCACGAGTTCCTCCTCGTCACCCTCATTATTTTGCTGGGGCTCAATTTCCTTGTTAGCCACATACGGCATACGAATGTATTGAGTCCAGTTCTCTTCTTCTGTGGAAATCTCCAGGGACGGAGTAAGCCGAACTGCACGAACAGTTAGCAATTTATCCACATGGGCGTCAAACAACACCAGAATGTGTCCTTCAATTTCTCCGACAGAGGCACCGACCGCATCTGCAAGCTCCTCACGGGATTTGGCTACCCACTTTTCCATATCCGGTAAAACGCCCGGCAAATCTAACTCCAACTGTTCATATTGTGCCGTGACACCTTGATTGAAACTTGCGCCACCACAAAGATAATGTTTTCCCTTATCCTTTCGGTGCTGTACCGTCTTTAAGTTACACTCTGTCATAAATGTGATAAGGTCTCTTGATGCAGCATGGAATAGGACAGGGGTTTTCCATGCTCCCCTGCGACAAACGCTAAAGTCGATCCATCCGAGATGCTGACATTTTTCTCTCAACTGTGCAATGATAGGGTTCCATCGGAACTGACCGTACCCATTTCGTTCTGCCAAGTTGTTATCGTCCATAATTCCAGGCATGATGACTTCTAGTGCCAACCGCAAGGACTCTACAATTGTACGGTCAACACCATTGAGATTGAAAGAAAAATTATTGCTGTCCTGGTTCATAAGCGGCTCCTTTCATGATTTGTCTATCATTTTACATTTTTTCACATTAAAAGTCAAGTGATTTTTCCTATAAAATCAAAAAAATCTATTATGCTATCTCCACAAAATATATGGTATATGGCAGAACATTCTGCTTGAAAGCTCTGCCATATATAAATCAGGTTTCTTTCTGACGCTCCTTCCACTCCCGGAACTCCCTCTGTCCCTCCTCGCTCTCGAAGAATTTTTGTATCTCCGGGAGCAGGACTCTCGCCAGAGCCTCCACCTCGTGGAGCGGGATGCCGGTGCCGTGGTCGCTAGGTTTCTTCTTTGCCAAGCATTGTCCTCCATTCGTCTGTGTAGTTTTTGAGTTCAATGTTCGGCGCTGCTACAATCTGATAGGCATCCCCCTCCCCGGAAATGGAATGTGCAGGCGGTGTCAAGATGACCTTGACCTTCGCCTGCACGTTGCTGTCCATATAAAATTTACAAAGCTATTGTATCGGATTTCTGCCGTTCTGTCAAGCATTGCGGAGTAGAAAAAGTAAGGGGGCCAATCCCTTGCATTGCAAGGGTTACAATCGCTAGAATTGATTAACCCGTACGATTTCCTTTGGCGGTCCGAAAACGGGGGGCACTTTTTCTACTTCTACTTCACAACTCTGTATCCAATCCTGCCAGCGTGGACATTTAGAGGCGTCTCAGCCCTTGCGCCGTAGGGCCTTCTGGGCGCTTACCGGCAACGGGTGGTATAATTGGTCTCGGAGGGGCAAAGTGCGGGGTTAAACATCTACGCTGTACACAAGTCAGAGGACTGAACCGCTTGCGCGGCAAAGGGGTTAAACAGCCTATCGAAAGGGCGAATACGATTTCCCATGGAGGGCCGAAAACGGCCTCGATTTGCGGACAAATCATGTTGTCAGCGTCTGATACATCCTCATCAGCTCCGCCACGCACTTGCTCTCGGTCATGTCCTTGACGGAGAAGCCGTAGGCCAGCATTACGGCCCTGTCGTTCATCTGGTGGGCTTTCCACAGCTCCGGAGGCATGGTGGTTTCATCGTAGAGGTCGGCGAGGCTGCTGTCCGGGTAGAGCGCCCGAGCGTCAAGGATAGCCTGGGCGGTCTGCTCGATTTACTATCTGTCAAGTTCCATGAGGCGGTTCACAAGCGAAACAACTTCATCAACCCATTCGGAACTATGCCCAGCAGCTTGTGCAAGTCGATCAAATTTTATGCGTATCCCTTCTTCATCGCCTCGTTCATCAAACAGTTTCAAAAAGCGTACCCACCACCGGGCTTCAATACCTGCAAGTGAAGTTTTCATGGCATCGGATACCCAGTCATCCATCAATCCATGAACTCTAGCAATACGGCCAAAATTGCCGCCTTTGTCATCATGTACAATATCTGAATAAGAACTTCCGGGCTCTGGATAAGGATGTGTTTCAGGATGCTCAACCGGTCTTGCGTTGACACTGCGGTGTTCCCAGTAATATGTACGTAAATCAGCAGCATACTTTGCTTGCTCAATATAGGGAGGCTCAAGAATTGGTTTCCCAGAAATCACATTGGATAGTGACCAAGGGAAAACCGCGATTAAATCCCATATAGTCATAGCGTTTGCGGACGCCTTAAAACGGAAGGATGGCATTTCTTCTTTGGCAAGAAGATACCAGCCCTTTAGTTCGATTCCAATCAGGGGTTGTTCTCCTTCATTACGTTCAAGACGCACATCCGGAAAACTCTCTGCATACCTTCTAAATTCACAATCTGTCCACTTTCCACTCGGGTCCCAAATCGCTCTCGTTGCGTTTAGTGTTGCGACTGTTTGATCTTCAATAGCTCCGCCGAGTAGCGTATTCATTGCAAAAAGATCGGTTGCAGATAAACCCTCAATGTTGATTGGGGACATGAAGTGCATTGGTACAGCGCGAAGGGCCTTGACGACGCCTTCGCGCAATTCAGTTCTCTCATCATCTTGCGGCAATTCACATCGCTCAACACTTTCCATCACTCCGCCTCCTCAAATACAAATGTGCCATTTCGTTTAAAGCTGTCATATGCTTCGTCCAAACGACCCTTCGCCAAGCCAACAAAGGTATCATCAATTTCGGAAACACACGCATGGCGCCCCAGCAAAACAGATGCAACAGATGCGGATGCCAATCCGCCAAATGGCTCCCAAACAACATTTCCCTTACAGGTTGCCGCAGCTATCTGAATAAGCATCAAATCTAATGGCTTTTGATTTAGATGAGTAGCGGATTGCTTGGTGGGTTTGTAGGTCCGAGGCGCACTGCGTTCCATCGTTCCTCGCAAACGCTCTGAATCTGCCAGAGGCGGTCTGCTCCAGACATTTGTAATTCCATTTCTATGATTCCAGACAGCCCGCATACGATCCCATTCCTCGCTTGTGATGGGTTTTGTGCCATCCAAAGAGAAATACGGTCGATTTGTAGGCTTACCAAACGTCGCACAGTAATCTGCCATTTTCTTGACAGCCTCGCCAGGAGGCCAATACCATAACCAATCTGCCGTTAGGTATTTCCTTGTAGCAGCGTTTTTAACTTCACATGCCTCATTTGCTTTACATAATGGCAAACCGCTTCGTTGCCACTCTGCCCGCAGCCATTCTTTGACTGCAAGAGTTTGCCCATCCCCCGTATCGAGAAAAAGTTTTCTGCGATATAATGCTGAGACTTCTGTCACCACAGGCAATTGTCGTATTGTTTTTCCGTTAACATTGCCTGCTATATGGGCCAAGCCTTTATCCCAAATTGCAAGTTGGACATATTCCCAGCCTGTTGCAAGCAGCAAAGGATGCACTGTTGCCCAGCCGACTTCTGTGTTCCAAAACCAAAGACTGGTAGACGGTTTTGCCACTTTTGCCCACTCTAAAACATGAGGCTGATACCAATCAACCAGACCAGTAGCATCAGTAGTATCTCCTCGAAATCCACGGACACCATAAGCACCATCAGAAACAATCAAATCGGGAGCCGGCCATTTTGAATATATTTCAGATACATTCCCATGATGTAGGTCATATAATTCGCTTGAAAAATCTGTTCCCATTCTCTTGCCCCCTCTATGTAAGCGGAAATCAGGCAACGTCCTTCCAAATTCATGTTTTTACTATACCACAAAGCCCGGCAAAATTCCAGTCCTTGTACTGTTTCAAGAGCGCATCATAGAGTATCCCCACCAGCTCACCGGCTTGCAGGGAGATTTCCATTTCTTTTTTGATATGCTCCTTGCCAGTGTCCACCAGGAAGTCCAGCCGGTGAAATTCCTTTTCCAGGTCGGCGAGGGCAAGGACCTCCGGCTCATCGTTGGGGCGGTTCATATCGTGGATTTCAAATGTTTGAAAATTGCAGACGATGATCCAGCGGGGGTTCTGGTCGTGGGGCAGATAACCAGCGTAGCGGCGGGCCTGACCAAAGGGGGTCAGCATACTGCCGTCAGACTACTTGTAGCCCTTCCGCAAATCAATATCCTGTCCCTTCTGCTCAATCAGGACGCGGGTGTCTGCAATATAACCGTCAATGAAGCTGGTGTGGTCCAGCTTGACGGGGAATTCAAAGGAAATATATTTTTCCGGCTCTTCAACGCCGTAAATCTTTTGCAGGAGCGCCAGCCAGAATGCCTGCGTTTCCTGTTTTTCATCGCCCGGCCCTTCCAGTCTGCCGCAAATTTAGCGGCGGCGTTCAACATCTGTCATGGTCTTGCCCTCCACAGTTTGGCTGTTTCTATCATACCACAGACGAATGGCTATGAGCAAGAGTAAAAATGGCAATTTCAAAACCGGCAAGCAATGCAAAGAGGTACCCACTTTGCAAACTAGCAAGCAATGCAAGTGTGGACACACATTGCAAATTGGCAAGCAATGCGCGTTTCATGAAACCCGCCTGCTTGCCGCTTGTTGGGGCCAACCCCAAACCCCGGAACGCCCAATAAATTGTGCGGCTGCGCGTCCCTGACGGGACGCTTTTTCTTTTTCGGCTCTGCCGTGCGGCGAGAAATATTGACTCTTGAAAAACTCTGATTTCGCGTTGACTGCATTGCGATTATATGGTATTATAATCAGGAAAGGGGTGAATATATGGCAAAGGAAACGATCGGTTCCCGGTTGAGAAAGCTGCGGCAGAGCGTGAAGATTTCACAGCGGAAAATGGGAGAACTGCTGGGCGTCAGCCAGTCCGCCATTGACCGCTATGAGCGCGACTTGTCTTGCCCCAATGCAGAGAATTTCATCGCTTACGCAGATTACTTCGATGTATCTCTGGACTATATTTTCGGTCGCTGTGACGAACCGCAGGGCAAACTCTATGAACATCGTCCCCGTATCGAGCAGGGCAATTCTGATTTGAAACTATTTGTGGATATGTGCTTTGACCCAGCCTCCCCTATAAGTGAACGGCTGAAAGAGGTACTGACGAAAATGCTGGAGGAGGCGGAGAAAGAAAAATGAAAGCAGTAATTTACGCCCGTTACTCCAGCGACAATCAGCGGGAGGAAAGCATTGAGGGCCAGCTGCGGGAGTGTACCACCTATTGCCAGAAAAATGAGATCACTATTGTCCGCACCTACATTGACCGGGCCTTGTCCGCCAAGACTGACAACCGTCCGGATTTCCAGCGGATGATAAAGGACAGCGCCAAGGGTCTGTTTGATGTGGTCCTGGTCTGGAAGCTGGACAGATTTGCCCGGAACCGTTACGACAGCGCCCGGTACAAAGCGCAGCTCAAAAAATACGACGTCAAGGTCCTCTCCGCCACCGAGAATATTTCCGACGGACCAGAGGGCATCATCCTGGAATCGCTTCTGGAGGGCATGGCGGAATACTACTCCGCCGAGCTGTCTGAAAAGGTCATCCGGGGCCATACGGAGAACGCTTTGAAGTGCAAGTACAACGGCGGCACGCCGACTTTCGGTTACACCATCGACAGTGACCGCCACTACCAGATCGACCCGCGCACCGCGCCTGTGGTTTTGGAGATGTTCACCCGCTACGACAACGGCGCGACCATGAAAGAGATACGGGATTACCTTAACAACACCGGGGTGACTACCGTTCGGGGCAAGCCCATTGATCTCAATTTTGTAGCGGCGATTTTACACAATCGAAAGTTCCTGGGCGAGTATAAATACCGGGAGATCGTCATTCCCAACGGCATCCCCTCCATCGTCCCCCAGGACCTGTTTGACCGGGTGCAGGACAAGCTGGCGAAAAACAAAAAAGCCCCCGCGCGACACAAGGCAGAGGATGATTATCTGCTGACGACCAAATTATTTTGCGGCACCTGTGGGGCCATGATGGTGGGTGAGAGCGGCACAAGTTCTACCAATCGGAAGTATCACTATTACCGCTGTGTGAACACCAAGAAACATAAAATCTGCAACGCCAAACACAAGAGCGTCAAGAAGCTGCCGATGGAAAATGCTGTGGTCAATTCAGTGATGGCGAGGGTCATGGACGATGCTTTTGTGGAGTACATCACCGACGCTGTGATGGATTTGCAGGGACGGGAAAGCTGTGCTCTTCCCGCTTTGAGGAAACAGCTGGAGGATGCGGAGCGCGGCATCACCAATATGCTCAACGCGATCCAGGCCGGCATCATCAACGCCTCCACCAAGCAACGCCTGGATGAGCTGGAGGACGCCAAACAGAAAATTGAGCTGCAAATCATCCATGAGGAAATGAAACACCCTCTGCTCTCTCGCGAGGACGTGACCTACTGGATTTGCCGGTTCCGCACTCTGGATGTGACCCAGCTTGAGGAACGGCGGCGGCTGATCGACAGCTTTGTGAATGCGGTCACAATTTTCGATGATTACATTTTGATTACGTTCAACTACA
>Ga0224748_10708_pt1 | contig 10668 bp, 11 predicted proteins | sample LIM_F_Water_Neg_FD_182074 | JGI IMG/M metagenome (GOLD analysis project Ga0224748, IMG submission 182074) | Enriched cells from gastrointestinal tract of the lab mouse from Pacific Northwest National Laboratory (PNNL), Richland, Washington... | ecosystem: Host-associated > Mammals > Digestive...
TATAAAACTGCAATTTGAGGAAACTCAAGCAAAATGTTTTGGTACTATAAAATCATAAAATAGGGAAGCTCAAACAAAATATCTGCATACCAAAAAGGAATCCTGCGAACAAGATTCCTTTTTAAAACTATGAAAAGTTCTGCATACACTGCCCAAACTTCTGCTTTGCTTCATCTATTTTCTGGGTTTCTGCTGAAGGCGTCGGATAATATCCTCTTTCGTGCATCATATTGAACACTTCATTCTGAATATTATGCTCTTTTTCCAGGCAGTCCAAAATGGCGTTCCTCACGTTGCTGTGGACGCACTCATTGGAAAAAGTATTATAAAGGGTGGTCGCTGTTTTTTCTGCGGTCAGCGCGTCCGCAAACATCTCTTTTTCTGAATAAAATGACTGCTGCATATTTTACCTCCTGATCTTTTGATTATTAGCTCAACTGTGAATACAGGGAACGAAAATGTTCCTTGTGTTCATTGGAAATCTCGGTAAACTTTGCTTTGATTTCCGTGTCATTGCAGTTATCTGCCAGCACCTGGAATTTTTTAATCAGAAGTTCTTCTCCGGTAAGCAGATCATTTAATGCAGATAATTCCTTTTCTGATATTGGGTTCATAGGAATCTCCTTTCCATATAATATTTGTCCCTGATAGTATTCTCTGCTTTACGGAAAATATGTATGAAATTTTAATAGAACAGCATCCCCAGCATTAGCCCTGCCTCCAGCAGACTGCTGATCCAAAAAGCTTTCCCAGCTTTGTATTTCCGCTCTGCCTCCACTTCTTTTTTTGCCCGATGCTGTTCATAAAACAATTCTGCCGTGGCAATCAGCAGGAACAAAAATATCCAGACCAGATAGCCGACTGCTTCCTGAGAATTATTCTCTATGGATTTTAGTTCAAATTTTGCAAACGTGGCTCCGATCCAGGCAAATATCCAGCCCAGGTACCAGCAGAGCGAGAGATATCCCGCCTTCGCCGTCTTCTGGTCTTTTTCCCGTACCATAGTGCGCTCAATGTTCCGATAATTGATAAAACAGATTGCCAGGGTCAAATCAATGCAATAAGACAGGATTACGCAGACACAGACTGTTCCTCCCAGCTCCTGCTCCAGAAATCCACAAAGTCCAAGCAGCAGCACAGCGCCAAAGGCAGAACAGGAATTATGCACATCCATCTGTATCAATACCTTTTTAACCTCTTCCACCCGATACTCTACCTTACTGTCATAACCAGCCAGCATGGAAAAATTACCGCTTTTTACAGCACCAGATAAGTACAGATGAACGAACATCTGGCAGAAAATACTGATAACTGCCATCCCTACCACAAGGTCAACCATGATTTTCCCTGTAATTGCGCCAATGATCAGATACAGGAAAATCACTGCCGCTGTCGCTGCCGTCAATCTGCCTGGCAGCTTTGGCATTTTCACTTCTGCCTGTCTGGTATTTTCCATGTATTCATCTAACGTCATATCAAATACGGCTGCAATCTCTTTTATCATATACACATCCGGCAGCGTTTTATCCCTCTCCCAGTTGGAAACTGCCTGTCTGGTCACATGAAGCTGTTCCGCAAGCTCCTGCTGGCTCCATTGCCGCTCTGTGCGGCATTCTTTTAATTTCTCTCCTACGCTCTTTTCCATAAACCACATTCCCTTCCCAATGTTATTCGCTCTGCTTTTATCTTCCTTCGCGTTATCCTCAGGCTATCATTTTCCGCTTGAAATGGCAAGCAACAATCCGTTGCCTCTTAAACTAACAGCCATACGCCGCGTCAAACACGAAACTCTGTTCTGAAAGAATTGACAGAACTGTCCAGAATCACTATAATAATTCCAGAATCCCCTTAAGATTCTTACCGCGAAGCGTGCGCCATGCATCGCATGAAAGCGAGAAAAATTATCAGGAGGTAATTATCATGCCATTTATCAATTCAAAAATAAGTGTTACATTATCTAAGGAACAGGAACAGACGCTGGTTTCAAGGCTTGGGCAGGCAATTTCTTTGATTCCTGGCAAGAGTGAAAGCTGGCTGATGACTGGATTTGAACCGGAATATCACCTGTATTTCCGCGGAGATAACAGTACGCCCACCGCATTTGTGGAAGTAAAAGTATTCGGCAGTGAGAACAAAGATGCTTTTTCTGCCCTGACCTCTGAAATCTGTACCATTTTTCACGAGGTATTGAATATCCCGGCAGATCATATTTATGTAAAATATGAGGCCGTCTCACACTGGGGCTGGAACGGAAGTAATCTTTAGTTCTTCCTGCTGTCCAAAAAAATTACATACCACAGGAGGTCAGACAACCATGAGAACTCTTTTTTTTATGCTGGCGGGATATCTCTCCGGCAGTGTATTATATGCACATGTCTGGGGGCGCTTCATCAGTCACAGGGATGTCACTGCCGGAACACGCGACGGGAATCCCGGTACCGCAAATGCATTTACAAAAGGCGGATTTCTGTGCGGGATACTCACACTCTTTTGTGATATCGCCAAAGGCTTTTTCCCGGTATGGCTGTTCCTGCTGCAGACAGACCATGGGGATTTATCACTTGCCCTGATTCTGGCAGCCCCGGTACTGGGTCATGTTTTTCCCCTGTTCTATCATTTCCAGGGCGGAAAAGGGATTGCGGTCTCCTTTGGATGTCTGCTGGGACTCTGCCCTTTCATTGTCCCGGCAGTAATACTGGCCGCCTGTTTTATATTATTTTCTACGGTTTTAGTCATCTCCCCACACTATTACCGAACACTTGCCTCATATGTCAGTGCGGCGGTTCTTACCTTTCTGACTGTAAAAATTGCAGCTGTGCGCTGGGGGATGCTGTTGATTTCAGGTACCATTGTTTCCAAACTGATGACCTGTGACGAAAAAAAAGAACAATGTAAGGTGAAGTTATTATGAATATTCTGATTTTATCCTGTGATACCGGCGGCGGACACAACACTGCCGGATTTGCCGTCTTAGAAGAGTTAAAGCGCAGAGGACACCACGCTGAAATGAAAGATCCTTTTCACTTATCACAAAACCTGGCTGCCAGGCACGTTGGCTCTTTCTATGTAAAACTGGTACAGAGACAGCCAAAGCTGTTTGGTTTTGCCTACCGGCTTGGCATGATGGTTACAAAACTACCCTTTAAATCTCCTGTCTTCCATGCCAATGGGCATATGACAAACCTTATGTCCTCCTATCTGGAAGAACATCCCGCAGATGTGATGGTGGCTCCTCACTTGTTTCCGGCAGAAATTTTTACTTCTATGAAACAAAAAGGCATTCCCTGCCCCAAATCAATTTTTATCGCCACTGACTACGCCTGTATCCCGTTTACCGAAGAAACTGACTGCGATTATTATGTCATTCCCCATAAATCCCTGACAAAAGAATTTGTCCGCCGCGGAATCTCACCAGATAAAATAAAACCTCTGGGAATTCCTGTGCGCAGCGCTTTTACCTCTGCCCTCACCAAAGAACAGGCAAGAAAAAAACTGGGGCTTTCCCCCAATGTGGTATATTACCTGGTAGTAGGCGGGAGCATGGGAGCCGGCAAAGTAAAAAAGCTGGTAAAATATCTGGCCCTCTGCCGCAAAAAACAAGAGCATATCATTGTAATCTGCGGTAAAAACGATGCGCTCAGGCAAAAACTAAAACGGCGCTTCCGTAAAGACACAGGAATCAGTGTTTTGGGAATTACCAATGAAATGGCGCTCTACATGCAAGCCTGTGACCTTCTGTTTTCCAAACCCGGCGGTCTTTCCTCCACAGAAGCTGCTGTAACCGGAATTCCCCTGATACACACTACGCCCATTCCAGGATGCGAGACGAGAAACCGGTTATTTTTCCGCAAGCATGGCATGTCTCTTTTCGCAAAAACCACTTGGCGCCAGGCCTGGCTTGGACAGAAACTTATACGGCATCCCCAGAAGATTCAGCGCTTAAAACAAAATCAAAAAGCACATATCTCCAGAGATGCCGCTCAAAAAATCTGCGATCTGATTGAATCTATGGAATCACATCACTTATAATTTGGGGGTTGTTACATCCGCTCCGGCGCTTCAAACCCCAATACATCAATGCAGAGTTCTAATGCCTGCCTGGTCAGCTCCAGCAGGCAGATATACCCTGCCTGCACAGTCTCATCTTCTTCTGCCATAATCCTTGTCTCATGATAGAAATGATTAAATGCATTGGCAAGGTCATAAATGTAGGCGCAGATCTTATGGGGCGCCGTCTCTTCAAACGCATTTTCCATAACGCCGTTAAACTTGCACAGTTCCAGCATCAACGCCTTTTCGCTGTCAGAATGTGCGGCCAGAATCTTTGCCTGCGGCGGAAGATTTTTTTCTGCCCGATATTTCTTCAGAATAGACTTAATTCTAACAATCGTATAGAGTATATAGGGTCCGGTATTTCCCTCAAAAGACGTAAAGCGTTCCACATCAAAAATATAATCTTTGGATGCCTGATTGGACAAGTCTCCATATTTGATGGCCGAAAGCGCCACAACTTTGGCCGTCTTTCTTCCCTCCTCTTCTTCCACCGTATGGTTGTCCGCAATTTTCTTATACATCTCATCATTGATATTCGACACCAGATATTCCAGACGCATCACACCGCCTTCTCTGGTTTTAAATGGTTTCCCGTCTTTGCCGTTCATTGTACCGAATCCCAGGAATTTCAACTGTGTCGTTGGCTCTACTAACCCTGTCTTCCTGGCACAGCGGAATACCTGGGTAAAATACAGTTCCTGCCGCTTGTCCACCACATAGATCATCTCATCTGGATGATAATCTCTCATGCGCCAGACTATGGTTGCCAGATCCGTTGTGTTGTAAAGAGAAGCTCCGTCTGATTTTAAAATCATGCAGGGCGGAACCTCCTTGGTATCTGTATCTTCCTTTACATCCACCACCAGAGCTCCCTCGCTGATATACGCATGTCCGTCTTTTTTCATCTTCTCCACCATATCCGGAATATAGGGCTGAGCATCTGATTCACCTTTCCACAGCTCAAAAGAAACATTTAAATTCTCATAATTGCGTTTCAGATCACTGACCGACACATTTAAAATATGGCTGAGCAATGCCTGATATCCTTTTCTTCCATGCTGCAATTCATAAGTCGCCTGCATCGCCGCCTCTTTATAAGTTTCATCTTCTTTCGATTTTGCACTTGCCGCAGGGTAAATCTCTTCCAGCTCTCCAATGGTAAAAGGCGGATCTGCCGGATAGTCCCCCGAATAAGATTCGTCAAAATAGACCAGGTGCGGTTTACGTTCCTGCAATTCGGTAATAATCAATCCCATCTGCAGGCCCCAGTCTCCCAGATGTACGTCCCCAATCATGGTATGCCCCATAAATTTTCCAATCCGTTTGACGCTCTCGCCGATAATCGCAGAGCGCAGATGCCCCACATGAAGAGGCTTTGCCACATTAGGGCCGCCGTAATCGATCATGATAGTCTTGGGATGCTCACATTTATCACAGCCCAGGCGTTCCTCGTCCTTCGCCATATTTCTCAGATACTCTGCTAAATACTCCGGATTTAATTTTAAATTTAAAAATCCTGGTTTCACAGAATCCACAGCCTCGAACATCGTATTCTCTTTTAAGCTCTCTGCAATCTTGTCAGATATCATAAAAGGTGCGCATTTATATTCTTTTGCGGCCGCCATAGCGCCGTTGCACTGATATTCGCACAAATCCGGCCGGTTAGAAAAAGTCACCCTGCCATACTTTTCATCATATCCATTTGCCTGAAAAGCTTTCACTATTTCACTGCTGATAAGATCTAATATCTTTTCCATATCTTTCTCATTCCTTCCTTCGTTACACTGTTCTTTTTATCATAACAAAAAGTATGGCAGATGTCACTTATTTTTTATTCTATAGAAAGAACTTGTCACGCTAAAGCGTGAAAGTGCCTTCCTATAGAATAAAAAAACAATATGCGCAGGGTCTGCCCCAGCGAAGCGAGGGTACTCGTGCAAGAAGAAATATGTCGCTAAAGCGACTGCACTCGGCGCGTCAAAGTGGGCAGCCCTTCAAGAATGAGGGGTTAGAGGAGTTGAAGTGGGCTTACCCACTTTGTTCTATTCGTTTGCTTGATCAAGACATGAGGCAGCATGGTAGATGCTATGCAAAAAAATTCTCCGCAACTGCAAAACTTCCTACCTTCTCCACCCTTCCGGTCATAAAAATAGTATTGCTCTTATCTATTTCCACCAGCAATTCACCTCCCGGCATCCGAACTGTGACTTTGTCATTTACCAGCCCCATCCGCTTTGCCGCCGCCGCTGCCGCACACGCTCCTGTCCCAGACGATAATGTATAGCCTGTTCCCCTCTCATATATTTCAATTGCAATACAGTTTGGGTCCACCACTTTTAAGAGCTGCATATTCATGCGTTTGGGAAAATAAGATGCCTGTTCTACATAAGGCCCCAGCTCTCTTGCTTTTTGAGGTGTCACTTCTTCCAGCATAATCACACAATTGGGATTTCCCACTGACAGGCAAGTACTGTTATAATCATTATCGCAGAACCTCAGGTGCGCATTTACAATCTCTCCCTTGAGTCCATTCAGAGGCAGTTCTGGCCCTGCGTACACTGGCCTGCCCATGTTGACACGCATTACCCCGCCGTCTTTTTCCAGAAACTCAACCTCTGTTTCTCCAGACAACATGTCAATGATGAGTTTTCTCTCTTTTACATACTCTTCATCCAACAGGTATTTTGCAAAAATACATACTCCATTTCCACTCTTTTCCGCCTCAGAGCCATCTGGATTAAATATACGGACCCTGACCCTTCCCTGTTCCCAGAGAGGACCATACAATACGCCGTCTGCTCCTGCTCCAAAATTCCTCCGGCACAGCCGCTCAATATTTCTTGCCGTAAGTGCCAGTTGATTCTTCTCAGGGTCCAGGATCAGATAATCATTGCCCAATCCCTGATACTTATTTAAAATAATCTCACGCATTTTTCCATTTCCTTTTTATTCCAGGCTTTTTTCATCCTATGCACAATGTTCTTATGGTATGTCAGAAACTGTTCCCTCTGCTCATTTAAATCACTCGTTAGCGTGACAAGGTCTTTCCTATAAGGGTTCAGGTGTCAAAAGGTGGTGAAATAAAATGGGTTGGCAATTTGCACAAATAGGTGCAAAAAGTTGTGACTTGTCCTGACTGTTAGAATTTCTTAGTGTTCGATCTTAGTAACCAGCAATTTCCAAACAGGATGTTTGGAAAAGGCTTATCTGAGCCAGGGATGGCGAATATAAGCCGGTTGCGTAAAGTTTCTATATTTTTTGCTGGAACACTTAGAAATTCTTCTGTCTGGGACAGTTGGAACAACGTTTGTATTTATTTGTGCAAATTGCCAATAAGCATTTGTAAAACTACCTTTTGACACCCGAATCCTACAAGAGAAAAAAGAGACCTCTATACTCAGACGCCTCTTTGATCTAATCTAATATTCTATTCTTCTACAATTTTCACTGACGGATATAAATTCCCTGCTGTTCAATAAAGTCCTCCAGTTCATCCTGAGCATCCTGAGACCAGGTGTCACTTAAAGAAACTTCTTCCCTCTGTTCTTCTTCTTTCAAATTTCCCTGTTTTTCATTTAATCTGCACATCAGTATTCATCCTCATCTCCATCTTCTTCCTCAATTTCTTCCATTTCATACTGTTCTTCCAGAGATTCCAACATTTCAGGATGAAATTCTTCCATTACTTTAGGGCCTGCCTGAACTTCTTCTGCCACATCCGGCAAAGCTTCTTCTGCATCTGCCTCTGCAATCGGCATAGCTTCCTCTGAATCTGCTTTCTCTGCCAGGGTTTTATTTTCCTCATCATTTTTTTGTACTGCCGGCTCCACCGTTTTAACTTTTTCCCTGTTTTCCACACTGTGAGCAGCGATAAGATCCTGTAACTGCTTGCTTTTCTCACTTAAAATCGCCTCTACTCTCTCCTGGGTCACTCCGCTCATCGGCTTCTTTCCAGTAGCATCCATGCCTGTCTGGAGCTGTTTCTCCAACATTTCACGTTCTGCAATCAGCCTCTGTATTTCCATAGCCATTTTCTTATTTTCGTCTTCTTTCAGTCTCTGTACAACTTCTTCGGCTGCCTGCCGTTCTTTCTGCATCTTCTGATTACGTTCTTCCTGCTCCCTGCGTTCTAACTCTTCCCTGCTTGTATATATAATATTCCTGCGCTTTACAATCGTTCTGGCAATCCTTTCACGGTCATTTCTTTTGTCAATGGCGTCTTTCATAACTGTTTCTCCTAATTTCTCCTTTACTGGTTACGATACAGGCATCAGGATTCACTCCTAAGACCCTTATACCGAATCTTCATATCAATTATTATATCACGAAATTTACATGAATAAAAGTAGTAAATTTCGTGCATTCTTTTAATACATCAAACTTTCCGGAGGTAACATCATGGCTGCATACAAAGTAGAAATCTGCGGAGTCAACACATCCAAGCTCCCTGTATTAAAAGAGGATGAAAAAAGCGATCTCTTTACCCGAATCAAAGCAGGGGATACGGCAGCACGAGAGACTTATATCAAGGGCAATCTCCGCCTGGTCTTAAGCGTTATCAAACGTTTTTCCAACAGCAATGAAAATGTAGACGATTTATTCCAGATCGGCTGTATCGGCCTTATCAAATCCATAGACAATTTCAATCCTGAAATCGGCGTAAAGTTTTCAACTTACGCTGTTCCGATGATCATCGGCGAAATCCGCCGATATCTGAGAGATAACAATTCTATTCGTGTCAGCCGTTCCCTGAGGGACACCGCATACAAAGCAATTCATGCCAGGGAACTGCTGTCAAAAGAATTATCCAGAGAACCTACCATTGAAGATATTGCAGAAAAAATTGAAATTCCCAAAGAAGACATAGTCTTTGCCTTAGACGCCATACAGTGCCCAGTGAGCCTGTATGACCCGGTCTATACAGACGGAGGCGACACTCTGTATGTAATGGATCAGATCAGTGACAAAAAGAACAAAGAAGAGACCTGGGTAGAGGAACTCTCTCTAAGCGACGCCATGAAACGGTTGAATGAACGGGAAAACTACATTATCAAACTCCGTTTCTTCGAGGGCAAAACCCAGATGGAGGTCGCAGAAGAAATTCACATCTCCCAGGCCCAAGTCAGCAGACTGGAAAAATCTGCTTTAAAAAACATGAAAAACTATCTCTCTATTGGTCCCACTTATCACAAAGGGAATTAATCTGATCTGCAAATTTCCCCAGTTCCTTGTTGGGACGGCCCTCCGATTTACGGATCACTGCAAGCAGACGCTCTCCAGCCGCCACAAGCCTTGCAAATACATTGGAAACCACACGTGAATCTTTGACTTTCTTCTTCACCGCACGTTCCCTGCTGCCTTTGGCAATACAGGTATTGGCATCCAGATCATAAATATCACCGCTGTAAGGCGCTGTTGCCTGAACTCCGGTTTCCTTTGTTACCAGATCCGCAAATACATCACAGACACTGTCCTGTCCATGCACGACAAATACCCTTTTGGGAGTTTTCCCAAAAGCTTTCACCCATTGCAGTAAATGTTCCTGATCGGCATGGCCGCTGATTCCTGCAAGATTCGCAATCCTCGCTTTTACCTCTATCTGTTCACCGAAGAGCTTTACTTCTTTGGCGCCGCCCAGCAAATGATTTCCCAGGGTGCCTGGAACCTGATATCCCACAAAAAGAACTGTAGAATCCTCTCTCCAGAGATTATGCTTTAGATGATGCCGGATTCTTCCTGCTTCACACATGCCGGAAGCAGAGATAATTACAATGGGTTTCTGAATAAAGTTAATCATCTTTGATTCATCACTCGATACCGCCACTTTAAGCCCTGGAAAACTAATCGGATTAATACCTTTCTTAATTAAATCCAACGCTCTGTCACGGAAACATTCCTGGACATTTTTATGAAAAATACTGGTCGCCTCCACAGCCAGAGGGCTGTCAATATAAACCTCAAAGTCCGGAAACTCTGGCAGCAGGTTCTCTGTCTTAATCTTTCTCATGAAAAACAGCATTTCCTGGGTTCTTCCTACAGAAAACGCGGGGATTACCAAATTGCCGCCCCTGGTAAATGTTTCCCTGCACACTTCTGCAAGCTCTACTGCATAATCTGGCGGATGTTTACGCATCCTGTCCCCATAGGTAGACTCCATAATTACGTAATCTGCCTCTTCTATATACTGTGGATCACGGATCAAAGGACGGTCTCCTGGACCAATATCACCGGAAAACACAAGTTTTACCGTCTTCTCCCCTTCCGTACACCAGACTTCAATACTGGAAGAACCAAGCAGATGCCCCGCGTCAATAAAGCGGATCGTAAATTCTGGACAAATGCTGATTTTCTCACCATACATACATGGTATAAAATGCTCCAATACCCCGCAGGCATCCTCCATATCATACATCGGCTCCACCAACGGCCTGCCGGCACGGCGAGCTTTTCGATTCTTCCATTCCGCCTCAAACATCTGGATATGTGCTGAATCTTTCAGCATAATATTACAAAGCTCCGACGTTGCCCTGGTGGCATAAACTTTTCCACGGAATCCATGGCTGTACAATAAAGGCAGAAGTCCGGAATGGTCGATATGGGCATGCGTAATCAACA
>Ga0224748_10709_pt1 | contig 10661 bp, 10 predicted proteins | sample LIM_F_Water_Neg_FD_182074 | JGI IMG/M metagenome (GOLD analysis project Ga0224748, IMG submission 182074) | Enriched cells from gastrointestinal tract of the lab mouse from Pacific Northwest National Laboratory (PNNL), Richland, Washington... | ecosystem: Host-associated > Mammals > Digestive...
AAGAAATTATTGATGGGCTAGATTCTAGTTGCAATGATTTGAAAAAGGTATTGGAAGGCGCAACGGAATATAACTCTGATTTTTTGGATAGATATAACTCAAACGTGGAAGACATGGTGGAACAGGCAGATGCATTATATGGTTATGTCGATAGTGTAGAAAGTGCGGCGCATAATTTGCAGATAGATAAGGAAATCGTAAAAGGATATACGGAGGAATTGGAAGATAATGAAAAAAATTTAACAGAAGAGACAGCATTAGGAAGCCAGGAACGTCCACTATGCGTTGGCGATTCTGTAGAAATAAGTTTTATAGATAACGGAGCAGGGAGAAAAAACGATTCATGGTATGTTGCAACTGGTAGATTTACGTACAAAGGAAACGAAGATGGGGTGGTGAATTTAAATTTTGAATTGCTTACCCAGGAAGCCGGAACCGGAATTACTTTAGGAAACAAATATGGTAGTGGATTTTCATTTATGGTTGCTAATGAAAATTTACAGCAAGATTTTGTTTCCTATGAAGATGGAGTATATCGGAGTGAGGATAAAAATGAGTATGTTGCTGTGTTAGAAGGGGGTAATATTGATTTCAGCGTTAAAACGGAAAGTGATACTTCCTATTTGCTTATCTATTATGTGGAACCAACAGAAGAAAATATGAATTTGTCTAATTTGATTTCTGCTACGGAGAAACAACTTTGGTTTAAAGTAGATTAAAAAATTGAGGAGTGAATATAACAATTTGAGGGGGCTGCGGTAAAATGGTATGCCCCCTGTCAAGTAGACAGGTCAAATATCTAAAATGAAGTGCTGATGAACGACCACCTGTAATGTGTGGTCGTTTTTTTATGTACACCATTTTTTTTTTGTACTTTTGAATTCGTTTGTTTACAGGGATTGGATACTCTGCTGGAAGATCCGCAGAAAAAGCTTCCCTTCGCACTTCTGATGGTGTTTTACAGTGGCATCTGTCTTGTGGCCTTTCCTCGCTGTAAAACCGAATGTAATCGCTTATTGCAAACCTGAGTGATGCTTCATCCGTGATTGTGTACATCTGATACATTTCCGGTTTTATGATCCCCCAAAATCCCTCTGCTGGCTCATTACCAATGCAGTGGCCAACCCGTGACATGGACTGTTCCATTTCATGCTCTTTCAACTTTCCTTGAAATACTTTGCCTGTATATTGAAAACCTCGGTCACTATGAAACAGCGGTTTTGCATTTGGATTTGCCGCCGTCGCCTTATCAAATGTTTCGGATACAAGCCGGTTGTCATTTCTGGCGCCAATAACATACGCAACTGGATATCGGTCATATAAATCAAGGATTGCACTCAGATACAGTTTCTGATTTTCCTGCGGCACCTTGAATTCTGTCACATCCGTCACCCATTTTCCATTCGGCTTACCTGCCGTAAATTCACGCTTTAGTTTGTTCTCAGCAGTAATCTCAGGCGTAGACAATGTATATTTTTTGTTCTTTTTTTCTGATCATGGCATGAATGCCTAACTTTTTCATGATCCTGTGGACTCGCTTGCGGCTATAATTCGTATGGTTAAAATGATTTATCCATGATGTCATCCTCCGATAGCCTAAAATGTGGTTAAATCGTTCATTGTATTCTTTGATAAGTTCTGCAAGCTCTATATTTTTCAACTCACACTTTGGAATTTCCCGATGCAGCCATTTATAGTAAGCGGCTCTTGAAATTTCGAGTTGTCTGCACATCCAGTCAATGCTCCATTTTTTCGTTTCGCTGAAAAACTTTACTGCCATGTATTTTGAAGCATAGCACAGTTTTCCAAGCATTACATCCTTCCGGATTCCTGCACTTTTTTTAATAATTCAGCCAGCATATCCTTCTCTTCAAGCTTTCTCCTTAAACGGGCATTTTCCCGACGGAGAAGCTCTAATTCATCAACTTCATCATCTGTTTTATGGCACCCCCTTTTATCAGTCAATGCTTCTTCGCCGTTAGCATCATACTTTTTTACCCATGAATAAGCCTGGCTGTATGAAACATCGTAGATGCCTGCAGTTTCTTTGTAGTTACGATTATGTTCAATACAATATTTAACGATTTCCCTGCGTTCTTCAATCGTTGTTTTTCTTCTCGCACCTGCCATATAGATCTCCTGTTTAGGGTTGTAATCCTTAAGTCCTCTATTGGCATTATATAATAAAATCCATCAGTAGATTTTGATTATTTACCTTGTCTACTTAGGAGGTATCATATCAAAATTCCGTAGCCCTTTTGACACCCGAATCCATATAGGAAAGTTCTCTGAATTTCTCATATGGTAAAAAGCAATTATTCTTATAAAAGTAGTGAAAAGCGTCGAAACAGCAGGTTTATCAGGAACTCCATATGGGCTGAAGGCACTAGGCCTACGGGTTCGATATGTAAAATCATCTTCTAATCTCAAAGCTAAAATTTGAATTTAGCCATACATTATCCTTGTAATATATCTCAACCGTGTTCCAATTAGAAGATGCTTCGATTCCCAAAACGCCTTTCAGTTTTTTTCCGGGGGCAATGCTTCCGTCAAGCTGCTGTTTTCCATCTTCTGTAGATATGGCCATAAAAGCGTTTGAGCTGAAATCTGTCTTATAATCGTCAACATAACATTCAAAACTTACCAGGCTGCTTACTGAAATCTCCTCATTGGAATTGTTTGTAATTTCAAATTCAGGAAACACAAATACTTTTCCGTCTCCCGGCTTTCCCCAATCATTTCCATATGATTCTTCATAACCAATTAATTTTACTTGAACATTTTTGTATTCTGCAGTTTCCCCGACAGAAAATTCAGTTTCTTTCTTTTTTTCCTGGCTGCTTGTATTTTCCAAATTCTCCTTTTTAGCGGTGGTGACGTCTTTTGCATTATCATCACTTTCCCCTGCTGAGCCAATGATTCCAATAACAACAATCCCTATAATTACCCATTTCAATATATACCCCTGTTTCTTCCTGCAATTCGGGCACACCTTTGCCCCTGCAGGTATTTTAGTCTTACAATGTTTGCATAGTTTTGTTCCTTGTTTTTTTGCCATAACAATCCTCACTTTCTTTGTTTTATTTCATTTAATTATACATTAAAAAATAGTATATAGATTATCCATATTTTTCAAAATAATTTCTGGATATAAATGGCCTTTGGGCAAAGAGGCAATATTTTCCCTTGCGTAATTTATAAGAGATTTTTTTGTCTTCTCCTATTATAAGAATCCTTCCGGGAAGATAAACTGCGCGCAAAAGGAAAATGGCTGTTGGTGCGGCCATTCTCCGGCACAAGCATACGTTAAAACGTGCTATTTTTTTCATATGGGAAAGATTTCCAAGTTTCTTCTATGGCAAAAAATAGTAATTGCGTTGTGTGTAAAAAGAGAATGGCGGCAAAAACAGCCAAGTTACGAAGAATTTGTGTTAAAGCCACTTCTTTTTATATGTTATGTAATTTTCCGAAATGAGAATTTGCCTTTTTTGGTATTTTCTTCTCTAATTGCCTTTATTTTCTCAAGCGGTTGATTTTTTTATTTGCGGAAAGGAACCCAAAACCAGAAAGCAATGCGGCTACTGCCCCTACCATACAAGCAATTCCGATATCGCCGAACATCATACCTCCCATGATGATTCCTAATATTCCTACAATAATTAATAAGATTCCGATTACTTTCATGCTGAAGCCCTCTTTTCTTTATTTTTTCCATAATTATATCACACATTATGATTTTAATCAAAATTTTTTATAAAAAAATGAAAATATGTTTTGTATAATATAGACAAAAATATTTTTTTATCCTTCCATATATTGGATGATTTACCCGGTAAAAGAGATAGCAGTGAGATGGCAACCCGAATGAAATTTTTGGCTAACCTTAAAAAAACATAGAGTTTTCATATTTTTTAAGATATAATGTTGATAGACATTATATCAGCGCCGGTTCGCGTCCGACCCAAGGGAGGACAAATCCCAAAGCGAACCGTGTGCAACCACCGGGAGGAACATGCCCAGAGGACATGATATAATGTCGATAGACATTATATCAGCGCCGGTTCGCGTCCGACCCAAGGGAGGACAAATCCCAAAGCGAACCGTGTGCAACCACCGGGAGGAACATGTCCAGAGGACATGTTAATAAATTTAAATATTTTATGAAAGGATTGTGGCTATGGCACTTATCAAATGTCCAAAATGTGGGAAAGAGATTTCCGATAAAGCAAAGAATTGTGTAAAATGCGGATGGAAAGTGGATTTAAATGAATTAGAACAGGAAGAAAAGTTGGATTCTTGTCAATCGGATTTTAAGACAGATAGCCTAAATGTGGAAAACGAACGCAAGAAAATGTTAAAAGAAGCGGAACTTGAAATAGAAAAGATGAAAGAAGAGGCCAGGAAAGAAATAAAATCCATGAATGAATCCGCAGAAATTATGGCGGACAGGAAAAGGAAAGACCTGGAGTCAAGATTAAAAGAAAAAGAACAGGAACTGGCAAAAAAGGAGGAGCTTTTAGACAATCTTCAAAAAAAGCCCAAACAAAAAGAAAAGGAACCGATAGATGGTCTGCCATTCACAGCGGTTGATGGGAGGAAAAAGAGCAACAATAATTTCAATGTCTTTTTTATGCTGCTTCCTACAGTTATTATAATTTGTTTGGGATTTATTATTTGGCAGAAAATGGATGAACTTTCAGGTAAGATAGAATTATTAGCCTTAAGTAACCGGACAGAATCCGAAATAACGGCAAGCAACACGGAAGAGACGGTGAACAAAGAGTTAGATAACATAATAGGCGAGGAAACAATAGGAGAAAAGGATAACGATTTAGAGCAGGAAACACCGGATACAGTAGGGGAAGTGGGAACGGAAGAAGGTGGGGATGTAGAGGAGGGCAATGTAGAGACGGACACTAGTAATAAAAAGGGTTCAGTGTTAGAAGTGTCTTGTGATGTACGCGATGAGACGTATCGTCTGGAGTTGGTTTTTACCGTTAAAAATATTTCCGGAGAAAATATAAGCATTTTGGTTGATGATTACCAGTACATAAATGACGTTTCGATTGAAAATTATGGGCTCGTAGTATACAACAATGAAATACCGGCAGGAAAAGCTACCATAGTTAAATTTCCGGTTCAAAAAGAGGATATTTCTTCTACTACTATCAATAAAATAGAGTTTGGTTGTACAAGCTATGACCTGATGGGGAATGAGGTAAAAGAGAGCTTTCTTTTTGATAATTTAAACGAAACTTTTGAGTAAGTGTAATTTATGGGTGGAGGAAATGAAAAAATGGCATTGATGAATTGTCCGGAGTGCGGAAAAGAAATATCCGATAAAGCGAAAATATGCATTTACTGTGGATACCCGTTAGAGGAGGAAAATGCTAAGAAGGAGACGGATATCCAATGTCAGGAATGCGGGAGCAAGGTTTATCATGATATGGGTCGCTGCCCTGTTTGCGGATGTCCAATAAAAAAGGGATTGGATGTAGAAAAACCAGCAAAAAATAATGGCTTGGAAAAAAGAGCTTTTGCCGGATGGAATAAAAAAATAATTTGGGGGTTCCTGGCTTTATTCATTGTTGTGATGTGTTTATTGGCTTTAAAAGTTCCGGGAAAAAATGAAGCCTTGGACGAGGACGGTGTTGAGGCTGTGGATTCTGTAGACTTTGCTGTTCAAGATGAAAAAAATGAGATTGAAAACTTAGCAGTCAGCTTCTTTACAGATTTACAAAGTGATGATTTGGAAAATACACAAAAATATCTTACGGAAAATTATAATTATTTGGAACACAATCCATTTGGATTATCGAAGGAAGATAATTTGAGGAGATTGTTTGGGCATTATTCTTATCAAGTATTGGATGTCTCAGTAAATGAAGAAGGAAATGCTGCATATATCAATTTGGAAATCGGTCATCCGGAATTAACGGAATTGTTAAATGCCGGTACTTCAAATTTTAGCTTTGATGAAGAAAACTCTATAGAAAACGGGTTTATGAAGAAACTGGATGACCCTGATTTGGAAATTCAGGTAACGGATGGCTCGCTTAATTTAATAAAAGTGGATGGCCAGTGGAAAATAAACGTGGATGACTTTTTCTTTTTATGCATATTCTATGGAGTGTCGGAGGAAAGCTCATTTGAAAAAATGGCAGAAAATGAAAAAAAGCGGGTGGAAGAAGAAGTATATATCAAAGAAAAGATAGACTTGGTGGATTACCGTGTCGGGATGATGGAAGGATATTCGGGTAAAGTTCCGGGTATTAATAACATTTCTATAAAAAATAACGGTGATAAGCAAATTGATTCGTTAATACTGCGTATAGATTTTCTGGATGAAAGTGCAAATGCATTTTTGTCAAAAGAAATAACGGTTTTAGGTGTATTTGATAATCCTGTTCCGGCCGGCTATTCGTGGAAAATGGAAAAGGACAAGTTTTTTGAAATAAAAGATATTCCGGACGATATTGATTTGGAGCGGGTAGCTGTATCGATAAGTGAAGTTCAATTATCGGATGCCCCGGTTTTTGCACAAGGAACGCCGGAAAGTGAATATATAAATCAATATCTTGAGATAGTAAATTATAATGTAGGTATAAAAAATGGATATAGGGGAAAGGTTCCAGGTGTTAGCGATATTTCGATTAAAAACAACGGCGACAGAAATCTTTCCGAATTGATGGTAACTGTTTACTTTCAGGACGAAAGCGGAAAAAATATTGCAGAAGATTCATTTTTGATTATAGGGGGTTTTTGGGGTGGAGATACCTTGAAAGCAAACTATTCCTGGAAGATGGAAAATGACAAGTTTTTTGAGTTTAAAAATCTTGCGTCGGAAGTTGATATTTCAAGGAACAGCATAAAAATTACGGAGATTAAATTTGAGTAAATCCCTTTCTTTTTTCAAAAAAGCCTCATAAAACGCTATCTCAGAATTATATTTTCTGCTTGATTTTTATCCTCCATATGATACAATATACGTATGCGGGGATATAGCTAAGCTGGGATAGCGATGCGTTCGCAACGCATAGGCCGCGGGTTCGAGTCCCGTTATCTCCATGATTTATGGTAAGGAGGGGCCCGCGAAGCGGGAGGATGCCTTATCATTAAGCAGGCACCTGCGAACAAAGTTCGCATTCCATGTGCCTGCTCTTGTATCATCTTTTCATTTTATCTACGTCCGTTGTCGGGCATTTATCCAGGTTTTTAACAGAAAACGATGATTCTTTCCGGTGTAGTCTGCGGTGGGATACTCCTTGTAGTTGCCCCATAATATACCATGAGAAGATTATTGCCAATACTGCATGTATAACGCTGACCGTTAGCAGTAGTCACACGGGTACCGGAACCAATATTCAACTGAAGCGGATTTTCGGAAGAAAGGAGATTGCCGTCAAAATATGCGACCATAATGTTTTCCCCCGGCTCGGTACGGGCAATAAAAGCCGCCTGATATTGGGGAGGATAAATCAGAGGAACCGGTTGATTTGCATCGTAAAATGAGGTAATACGCATACCCCTCCGCAAAGGAACATTATCTGCCACATAAGTGCCGGGCGAAAGGATAAAGTTAATAACCCCGTCTACGGTACGTATGGATATAATCTGATTGCAGCATTCACTCCGTATCGGCTCAATGCGTTCGATAATACCTGTAACCCCTATATAATAAGTAGAAGGTTTCATAAACATTCCTTAAAATTGCTCCATTTTTATATAGACTATGCATTTTTGCATGAATGGTGTAAATGGAAATTTTTCCGTCCTGCAGCCTGTTTCCCTGGCAACCCCTTCCGATTCGGTATAGCCCTGGATTTCTGATGGAAGTAAAAATTGTTTTTTTCATGGAATAGAATATGGTATTTGAATCCCAATAGGAAATTGCTCCGCCATAAAGGTATAAAATAGTAAAGCCGCTTTTATAGGTCATGTAAATCCCGTGTAAGTCTATAAGTTTATAAAGCGAACAAAAAGTATGAATCCGTTTCTATTTTGAGAAAATAATGCTATAATTTTGGAAATACTTATTAAAAGGCTTTTATTCCCGCGAGCAATGAGCCAAGTGGGCATGTTTACATGCACATTTGGCGACTGCCGCGAGGGTCAAATACCCCGCTGCTCTGCAGCGCTGCAAGTTTGATGCCCCGTTGCTTGCAGCGGGGTATTTGACTTACAATGTGCCATTAATAGAAGAACATAAAATAGTAAACAGAAACAATAATAGAAAGGTTCAGGTGTCGAACTATGTTACCAGGCAGGCTGTTTGGCAATTGGGCCATATAAGGCAAAGAAAGGATAGATACGGCGGATATGAGAATAGGAATGGGTTATGATGTACACAAATTGACAAAGGAACGCGATTTAATTATCGGAGGGGTGAAAATACCTTATGAAAAAGGGCTTCTCGGGCATTCCGATGCGGATGTGCTTCTACATGCCATTATGGATGCTTTGCTGGGGGCGGCGGCCCTTGGCGATATCGGAAAACATTTCCCGGATACGGATGAGGCTTTTCGGGGAATTTCTTCCTTGAAATTATTGGAGCATGTGGGGGAATTACTGGATAAAGAATGTTTTTTGATAGAGAATATCGATGCAACTATAATAGCGCAGGCGCCGAAGATGCGCCCTTATATTGATAAAATGAGGGAAAATATTGCGAAGACGCTGGGAATTGATATTTCTCAGGTAAATGTTAAGGCGACTACGGAAGAAGGCCTTGGGTTTACAGGAAGCGGGGAAGGGATTTCTTCCCAGGCAATTTGCCTGTTGACCAGTCCGGTTAATTATTATACGGAAGATGTAACTGCACAAGAAAAATGTACAGGGTGCAAAGGGTGTCCAAAAGAAGAAGGGAAGTCATGAGAAAATGCAGATAGAGCAATGGATAGAGGAGTTGGACGGGGAAGAGTGCCTAAAACTTAGGGGGCTGTGGGAAGAAGTTTTTTGGGAGGATTCCAAGGAATTTACGGACTATTATTTTGAAGAAAAAGCGAGAAAAAACCATGCGTTTTGTCTGCAGATAGGGGAGGAGGCTGTTTCCATGCTGTATTTATCCCCGTATCCCATGCGGATACGGGTAGGGGATAGGTTTATGGAACAGGAAATCTATTATATTGTAGGGGTGGCAACGAAAGAAAAATATCGGCATAGAGGCTATATGGACAGGATTTTGAAAGCCGCTTTATCTTTCATAAGAAAAAAAGAGCAACCATTTGCTTTTTTGATGCCTGCAAACCCTAATATTTATTTGCCGTATCAGTTTACGTATATTTATGATAAGGAAGAGTATTTGTGGAAGGGAAAAGGGGAAATCTGTCCGTTAAAAGAGGAAGAATATTTCCGGTTAGCGGAATATGCTTTTTCCAGCCTGGAAAAAGAAGCTGACGTTTTTATAAAAAGGGATGAGCTTTATTTTCGGACGATGGAAAAGGAATTGCAGGTCCAAAACGGAGGGATTCATATCCGTTATGGGCAAGGCGGCAAAGTGGAAGGATATTATTTTTATACGGAAGAAGAAGGCAAGGGAGAAATACAAGAAGCGGTTTTTTCCTGCAAGGAAGGGCTATGCCCGGTGTATGCCTCCGGGAAAAGGCAGCCTTCCATAATGGCACGGATTGTAGATGTACGTGCTATGCTTTCATTATTACGGGCAAAACGAAAAGAAGTTGTTTTAACTATTTTGGTCAAAGATTCCATTTTGCTTTCAAACGACGGAGTTTGGGAATGCCGGATAGGAACAGATGAGGCGTTAATCCATAAGCGGGAGGAAGTGCTTTTGGCGAGTGGGGGAAGAGAGGCTTATGTTTTTGAAAAAAGGGAAAATGGCATTGGTTTTGGAAGCGAAGAGGAAAGAGCTGTTTTTGAATGTACGGCTGGCGTAGAGGGGCTGGCCGCATGGGTGTTCGGATACCAGAAGGCAGAGGAATGCTTTGCTTTCTTTGATGGAGAGGACGAGCAGGAGGTTTTGGGAAAATTAAAAGAAATCAAACAGTTGAGCCATGTTTTTATCAATGAGATAGTGTAGGAAAAAAGATGGGAGAAGAGCGACGGATGGAAGGAATGGAAAAGAAGGAGCGGGCAATACTAGTAGGCGCAGATACCGGGGAGGATGGTAATTTTGAGCGTTCTATGGAAGAACTGGGGGAATTGGCAAAGGCTTGCGGCATGTCGGTAGAAGGGGTGGCCGTACAGAAAATGGACAGCATAAACAAAGCGTTTTATATCGGAACCGGAAAAGTAAGGGAAGTGAAAGAATATGCGAAAGCGCTGGAAGCGGACATTATCATTTTTGATAATTCATTGACGCCTTCCCAATTGCGGAATCTTCAAAAAGAAACGGAAAAGCCGGTGATGGATAGGACTGCATTGATTTTGGACATATTTTCCAAGAGGGCGCAGACGAGGGAGGCCAAGCTTCAAGTAGAAACGGCAAGGCTGCAATACCTCATGTCTCGGCTGGTGGGTATGCACGATGCTTTGACGAGGCAGGGGGGAGCCAGCGGAAGCATGAGCAGCAAAGGAGCCGGTGAAAAAAAGCTGGAATTGGATAGAAGGAAAATAGAAAAAAGGCTGGCACAGCTACGCAGGGAGCTGGACGAAGTTGCAAAAGAGCGGGAAAACCAGAGCAAACGCAGGGCAAAATCAAGGAT
>Ga0224748_10710_pt1 | contig 10660 bp, 8 predicted proteins | sample LIM_F_Water_Neg_FD_182074 | JGI IMG/M metagenome (GOLD analysis project Ga0224748, IMG submission 182074) | Enriched cells from gastrointestinal tract of the lab mouse from Pacific Northwest National Laboratory (PNNL), Richland, Washington... | ecosystem: Host-associated > Mammals > Digestive...
TGGCTCTGGTCGCCACCCGGCGGAAATCCGCCCCGCTGCGGTACGCTGTGACCGAGCTGCTGTGTACCTTAGGCGCGGCTTCCGCCAAGGATTTGTGCTACTTTACCGGGGCCTCCATGCCCACCCTGAAATCTCTGGAGAAGAGCGGCATCCTGACCCTGGAAAATCAGGAGGTACTGCGCCGTGTTCCGTTGGAGGATACGGTTCCCGCTCCGCCGCCGGTGCTCAATGAGGAGCAGCAGGCGGCTTTTGAGGGGCTGGATGCCCTGGCCGGACGGGAGGGTCCCGCCGCCGCTCTGCTCTATGGCGTAACGGGCAGCGGTAAGACCCAGGTTTATATCCGCCTGATTCAGCAGGCCCTTTCCCGGGGGCGCACAGCCCTTGTGCTGGTGCCGGAAATTGTTCTGACGCCTCAGTTATTAAGGATTTTTGCCTCACACTTTGGAAGGCAGGTAGCGGTGCTCCATAGCTCCCTCCGGGCGGGTGAGCGGTACGATGAGTGGAAGCGGGCCCGCCGGGGCGAGGCTCAGGTGGTCATTGGCACCCGGTCAGCGGTGTTTGCCCCGCTGGATAACCTGGGCCTTATCATTCTGGACGAGGAGCAGGAGAGCAGCTACAAATCGGAGAATGTTCCCCGCTACCACGCTCGGGAGATAGCCAAGTACCGCTGCGTACAGAACGGCGCGCTGCTGGTGCTGGGGTCGGCCACTCCCTCCGTAGAGACCATGTATCAAGCCATGGAGGGGCAGATTGGTCTGTTCCGGTTGAAAAACCGTTACAATCAAAAAGCGCTGCCCCAGGTGCTTATTGTTGATTTGAAGGAGGAGCTGCGCCAGGGAAACGCCGGCGCCGTCAGTTCTGTTCTGCGGCAGGAACTGGAGGGCAACCTGAAACGGGAGGAGCAGTCCATTTTGTTCCTCAACCGCCGGGGAGCCAGCCGGATGGTGTCCTGCGGGGAGTGCGGCGAGGTGCCCGAGTGCCCCCGCTGTTCCGTCAAACTGACCTACCACTCGGCCAACAACCGGCTGATGTGCCACCACTGTGGTTTTTCCCGCTCCCTGCCTCCAGCGTGTCCCTCCTGCGGGGGGCTGCTCAATTTCGTGGGCACCGGCACCCAGCGGGTTCAGGAGGAGCTGCGGGAGTTGTTTCCCTGGGCGGAGACCCTGCGGATGGACACGGACACCATATCCGCCGCCCACCCCCACGAGGAGCTGTTGAGCCGTTTCCAGAAGGAGCGAGTTCCGATTCTGGTGGGCACGCAGATGGTGGCCAAGGGATTGGATTTTGAAAATGTCACCCTGGTTGGGGTGGTGGCCCCTGATTTGTCCCTCTATGTAGATGACTTCCGGGCAGGAGAGCGCACCTTTTCTCTCCTGACCCAGGTGGTGGGCCGGGCGGGTCGGGGAGAGAAGCAGGGGAGAGCGGTAGTCCAGCCCTTTACCCCCAACAACGATGTGATACGCTGCGCCGCCCGACAGGACTATGACGGCTTCTACGCCCAGGAGATAGAACTGCGCCGTCTGCGCCGGGACCCGCCCTTTGCCCAGCACGTGGTACTCGCCGTTGCCGGGCTGGAGGAGGGGGCCGTTCTGCGCTGCTGCGCCCGCCTGCGCCGCGCCTTGGAGCAGTCGCTGCCCAAGGTTCCCGGCCAGTGGCAGCTTTTGGGGCCCACTCCCGCGGCAGTAGCCAAGGTAAACAACCGCTACCGCTACCGCCTCACCCTTACCGGTGAGAACGGTAAGGAATTCCGGGCTCTTCTGGCCCATCTGCTCCAGGCGGCGCACAGGGATAAAGAGAACAAGGGTGTCTCCGTCTACGCCGATGTGGACCCCTATAACAGCTGAATGATGAAGGAGAAGGAATGTAATGTCGATTCGTACCATTTTGACCCAAGGTGACCCTGTACTGAACAAAAAGTGCCACCCGGTTACCCGGTTTGACGACAAGCTGGCGGATCTGCTGGACGATTTAAAGGAGACGCTGTCCGAGGCCGGCGGTGTGGGTCTGGCCGCCCCTCAGGTGGGCATCCTCCGCCGGGCGGTGATCGTGGTGCCCGACCCGGAGGGCGACGAGATGCTGGAGCTGGTCAACCCAGAGATTGTGGCCCAGGAGGGGGAGCAGGACGGCCTAGAGGGTTGCCTGTCCCTGCCAGGACTGTGGGGCTATGTAAAGCGGCCCAATTGGGTAAAGGTACGGGCTCAGGACCGATACGGCAATTGGTTTGAGACGGAGGGGACGGAGATGGCCGCCCGCTGTTTCTGCCATGAGCTGGAGCACTTGGAAGGTCATATGTATGATGAGCATACCGACCGGCTCTACACCGCGGAGGAACTGGATGCCATTGAGACTGAGAAGAACGGCGGCGTGCCGAGAAGACGCCGGCGGAGAAGGAGAGGGGCATGAGAATCGTATTTATGGGAACCCCCGCCTTTGCGGTGGCCTCCCTGAACGAACTGGTTGCGGCGAGCCATGCAGTGGTTGGGGTGTTCAGCCAGCCGGACAAGCCCGTGGGCCGGCACCACAATAAGCTTCAGCCGACTCCGGTGAAGGAATGCGCCTGGTCCCATGACATTCCGGTGTTTCAGCCGGAAAAGCTGCGGGATGGGGCGGCGCTGTCCATTTTGAAGGAGCTGGAGCCGGAGCTCATTGTAGTGGCGGCCTATGGCCGCATTCTTCCCGACGATATCCTTTCCCTGCCTCCAAAGGGGTGCATTAACGTCCACTCCTCCCTTTTGCCCAAATACCGGGGCTCCGCTCCCATTAACTGGGCCATCCTCAATGGGGAGCGCAGGACCGGCGTGACCATCATGCACATGGCCGCCGAGCTGGACGCCGGGGACATCATTCTCCAGCGGGCCACCTCCATTGGAACAACAGAGGACGCCGCGTCCCTCTATAACCGGCTGGCACAGATGGGCGGGGAGCTTCTGGTGGAAGCGGTGGCCCAAATCGAGGCCGGAACTGCTTCCCGGATTCCCCAGGACCATGAGCAGGCCACCCAGGCCCCCATGCTGTCCAAGACACTGTCTCCCGTGGATTGGAACCGGAGCGCCCGGGAGATTTGCAACCAAATCCGGGGGCTGTATCCCTGGCCGGGAGCCTCTACCACCGCCATTACCGGTGAACCTATGAAGCTGTGGGAGGCCCAGGTGGTGGAGCAGTATACCGACACCCTCCCCGGCACCGTGATTGCCGCCGCCTGGGGGGGGATCGACGTGGCCTGCGGCGACGGCCAGGTTCTGCGCATCCTGGAGCTCCAGGCCCCGGGCAAGAAGAGAATGTCCGCTGCCGCCTATCTGGCGGGAAATCCGATTCAGGTGTGATGGCATGTATGAGTTTACCGCCTATGACCGCGTTTTAAATGCTCCGTGGCTTATTGAACGGTTCCGGGACCGCTATGTAGACCGAAAACGGCTGAGACAGGTGGGACTGATGTGGAATTCCTTTCTTCCACAGTACAAGCCCTGTTGTCTTCCCACGGAGGAGATCGCTCAATTGAGAGTTCCCAGGGATAGAAAACTGTTTTTCTATTTGGAGCGAATCCGTATGCTGTATGCAGCTAGCTTTGGGGCGGTGGTGGACTATGTGGAGCAGCTGGAGCCCTGGGAGGACATTGACGCATATCTGTTTGACGGAAGTATGGACTGGGTGGTAGCGGTTACCCATGAGGACGCAATTCTTTGTTTAGGGGTATAGAGGAAAAACAAAGTTTTTCCCGAAATTCTTTTTGCTTCTTTTTCTTTCAAGAAAAAGAAGAAGAAAGGCCGGTGAGAAAGCATGGATGCCCGTGAGGTATCGCTGTTGGCACTGAACGACTGCCAGCGGCAGGGGGGATGGTCTGACGCAATTTTGAAAAAGCGGCTGGCCTCCGCCAGGCTGGACAGCCGGGACGGAGCCCTGGCTACCCAGCTGTGCTTCGGCGTGCTGCAAAACCGGCTGCTGCTGGATTTTTATCTGTCCCACTTCTCCAAGCTGCCTTTGAAGCGGATGGAGGGAAAGGTGGCAGAGGCCCTGCGGCTGGGGGCCTATCAGATGCTTTTTCTGGACAAAATTCCCCACAGCGCGGCGGTAAACGGTTCGGTAGAGCTGACCCGCAAGCACTGTAGAAACCCCCGGGCGGCGGGGATGGTCAACGGCGTCCTGCGCAATCTGGAGCGCAGTTTGGACGAACTGCCTGCCATCCCCCAGACCAGTCCGGAAAAATACTTGACCACCCGTTACTCGCACCCGGAATGGCTGGTGAAGGAGTTCATTTCTGCTATAGGTACTGAGGAGACAGCTCAGCTGCTGGCTGTCAACAATGAACGCGCCCCCATCACCGCCATGGTGAACACGACGAAAACAACAGCGCTGGTGCTGGCCTCTACCCTGGAGGGGGAGGGAGTCACTGTCCAGCCCCACCCCTGGCTGGCTGACTGTCTGCTCCTCTCCAGAACAGGCAATTTGGAGCGGCTGACCGCATTTCAAAAGGGACTGTTCTACATTCAGGACCCGGCCAGCAAATTGGCCGTCCTAGCCTTGGATCCCGAACCGGGGATGCGGGTGCTGGACTGCTGTGCCGCCCCTGGCGGTAAGAGCTTTGCCGCCGCCATTCGGATGGAGGGCAGGGGAGAGGTAATTTCCTGTGACCTCCACCCCCACAAGAAAAAACTGATTCAGGCCGGGGCGGACCGCTTGGGCCTGACTAATATTTCCTCCATGACCGCTGACGGCAAAATCTTTCGTTCTGAGTGGAAAGATGCCTTCGACCGGGTGCTGGTGGACGCTCCCTGTTCCGGACTGGGGGTCATTCGAAAGAAACCCGATATCCGCTATAAGAACCCGGCCCCTTTGGCCGGGCTGCCGGAGGTCCAGCGGGCTATCTTGGATGTAGCTGCAGGCTACATAAAACCGGGCGGTGTGCTGCTCTATTCCACCTGTACCCTCCTGCGCCGGGAAAATGAAGGGGTGGTGGAGGGCTTTTTGCGGGACCATCCAACTTACAAGGTAGAAACCTTTACACTTCCTGAACCTATTGGGTCTGTTTCAGACGGTATGGTTACACTTTGGCCTCATCGCCAGGGCACAGACGGATTCTTTCTCTGCAAGCTGCGCAAAGAGGGGGTGAAGCCTTTTGGTTGACATAAAATCAATGACGCTTGAGGAGCTGACCGCCTGGCTCAAGGAGCAGGGGGAGCCCGCCTTTCGGGCCAGGCAGATTTTCAAGTGGCTGTACCGGGGGGTTACCTCCTTCGCGGAGATGACCGATCTGTCCAAGCAGCTGCGGCAAAAGCTTGAGGAGCGCTGTACGCTGACCCCGCCCCAGGTGGCCCAAAAGCAGGTGTCCGTTCAGGACGGCACCATCAAATATCTGTGGCGGCTGGCCGACGGCAACTGCGTCGAGTCGGTGCTTATGCGCTATCAGCACGGCAATACGGTGTGCATCTCCTGCCAGGTGGGGTGCCGCATGGGGTGCGCATTCTGCGCCTCCACCATTGCGGGCAAGGTTCGGGATCTGACCCCGGCAGAGATGGTGGATCAGGTTCTGTTTATCAAAATGGACAGCGGGGCGCCCGTTTCCAACATCGTTTTAATGGGAATCGGGGAACCGTTGGACAACTTTGACACGGTTTTGCGTTTTCTCACCCTGGCGAACCACCCGGACGGGTTGAATATCGGTATGCGGCATATCTCCCTGTCCACCTGTGGTTTAGTGGAGCAAATTGACAAACTGGCCGGTTATGGGTTACAATTAACGTTATCGGTTTCACTCCACGCCCCAGACAACGAGACCCGGAGCAGGATTATGCCGGTGAATAAAAGTGTGGGTGTGGAGAAGTTGCTGGAGGCCTGCCGCCGGTATTTTGACAAGACCGGGCGGCGCGTCTCCTATGAGTACGCGATGATTGACGGGGTGAATGACACCGATTGGCAGGCCGATCTGCTGACCCGGCGGCTGAAGGGCGCCCCGGCCCATGTGAATCTGATTCCTCTCAACGAGGTGGAGGAGAGCCCCCTAAAACCCAGCCGCCGGGTGGCTGCCTTTCAGAAACGTCTGGAGGGGCACGGGGTTACAGTTACCGTCCGGCGGAAGCTGGGAGGCGACATTGACGCATCCTGTGGCCAGTTGCGCCGCAAGGCAATGGGTGAAAACGGACAGAGACAATGGGAGAAACGAGGTTGAACGCTATGCAGGTGTGGGGAATTACCGACCGCGGGGCAGTACGGCAGCAGAATCAGGATGCCTATTCCTTCCGCATTCTGGAGGACGGTCGGGTGCTGGCCTTGGTGTGCGACGGCATGGGCGGCGCCCGGGCGGGCAACGTGGCCAGCACCATGGCCGTGGAGCTGTTCATGGGCCGCTTTGCTAAGGCGGACCGAAACGACACCGTGGAGGAACAGCTGGGTCAGGCTGCGTCAGCCGCCAACAAGGCGGTCTTTCAGCGCTCCATTGACGACCAGGACTGCACCGGCATGGGCACCACTATGGTGGCGGTGCTGGCCGGCGAGAGTGAGGCGGTTATCCTCAACGAGGGGGACAGCCGGGCCTATCACATCAACAGCGAGGGCATCGTTCTGGTCACCCGGGACCACTCCCTGGTGGAGGATTTGGTGGAGCGGGGCGAGCTGACACGGGAACAGGCCAGGACCCACCCCCACAAGAACTTGATTACCCGGGCCTTGGGCGTGGAGCCCGTACTGATGGCGGACTGCTTCCGCCAGCCTCTGGCCCCGGGGGACTATTTGCTGCTGTGCAGCGATGGGCTTAGCAATGTGGTCAACGAGCAGGAGATGCTCTATGAGGTCATCCACGGGGGTGAGGCGTCGGAATGCTGCCAGCGTCTGCTGGACATCGCCCTGAGCCGGGGCGCCCCCGACAATGTGACGGTGGTGCTGGTGAAGCGCTAGGACGAGAACGGCAGGGCCGCAGCCTGTTGCGGCCGCTTCCAGAGGTCAACTGAGCTGATATAAAAGGAGGATATTTACCATGGATCAATACATCGGTAAATTACTCGATAATCGATATGAGATACTGGAGCTGGTGGGCACCGGCGGCATGGCCAAGGTATACAAGGCCCGCTGCCACCGCCTCAACCGGCTGGTGGCCATTAAGATTCTCCGGGAGGACCTGTCCCAGGACGCGGAATTCCGCCGCCGGTTCCACGACGAATCCCAGGCCGTAGCCATGCTGTCGCACCCGAACATCGTCGCGGTATATGATGTGAGCCGTTCCTCTGAGCTGGAATACATCGTTATGGAGCTGATAGACGGCATTACCCTCAAACAGTATATGCAGAAGAAGGGTAACAAACTCAACTGGCGGGAGGCTCTTCACTTCATTACCCAGATTACCAAGGCCCTGGGCCATGCCCACAGCCGTGGAATCATCCACCGGGATATCAAGCCCCACAACGTAATGGTCCTGCGGGACGGCAGTGTGAAGGTGGCCGATTTCGGTATCGCCCGGGTGGCCTCAGGTGGGCACAGCACCCTTACCCAGGAGGCGCTGGGCTCCGTCCATTATATCTCCCCCGAGCAGGCTAGGGGCAGCCATATCGACAACCGCTCCGATCTGTACTCCGCTGGCGTGGTTCTCTATGAGATGCTTACCGGCCGCCTGCCCTTTGAGGGGGACACCCCTGTGGCGGTTGCCATTCAGCATATCAATTCCATCCCCCTGTCCCCCAGGGAGCTGGAGCCCTCCATCCCCGAGGCCCTGGAGGCTATCACCATGAAGGCTATGGCCCCCAGCCCGGACAACCGTTATCTCTCCGCCGACGAGATGCTGGCCGACCTGGAGGAATTTCGCAAAAATCCCAACATCAATTTTGATTACAACACCTCTGAATTTGACCCCGAGGAGGTCCCGGAGGATGAATATACCCAGGTGCGCCCTGTTCACCCGGTCCGGTCTCAGGACCGCCGGTATGTAGAGGAGAGCGGACGTGTGTATGAGGAGGAGTACGGCCAGCGCCGCCGGCCTGGCCGACGCTACGATGAGGACGATTACTCCGCTCCCCACCGGAACCGGCGCTATGAGGACGAGGATGAATTTCCCCGCCGGGGGCCGGTATGGCCGGTGTTTTTGGCCACCGCCGCTGTGCTTCTGTTCGTGGTCCTGATGGTAGCATTCCTGTGGAACACCGTTTTTGCCAACATGCTGACCCCGTCGGAAACCTACGCTGTCCCTGAGCTGGTGGGCAAGACCCTGGAAGAGGTGCAGGGCGACAGCGAGCTTTTGGGCCGGTTCAAGCTGGTGGAGGGGGAGACAATCACCGACGAAGCGGAGCCCGGCACCATCATCGACCAATCCCCTAAGGCTGATAGCAAGGTAGACGAGACAGTCACTGATATCACTGTCACTATCAGTGGCGGGCTGGAGACGGTTTTGATGATTGATTTGCTGGATATGGACTTTAACGAGGCCTGCAATACCCTGCGGGCCATGGGCTTAAAGCCAGTGGTCCCGCCCGACTACGCCAACCACGAGACCATTGAGCAAAATCACATCATTTCCTATACTCCGCTGAAGGATGTGCCCCTTACCCCGGGCACTGAAATTCATATGGTGGTCAGCCGGGGGCCCGAGGCCAAACCCGTTAAGATGCCGGATCTGGCGGGCATGACGAAGGATCTGGCAATGGCCACCATATCCCAGCACAACCTGGGGAAGGATGGAAGAATCGAAGAGGTCCATGACGACAAGGTAGAAGAAGGTAAGGTAATCAGCCAGTATCCAACTAAGGACACCGAGGTGCCCGAGGGCACCGACGTCAATCTGGTCATCAGCAAGGGTCCAGACCCCACTACCCAGCCCCCCGATCCGCCCACGCCTGTGGAACCCGACCCCAATATGACGGTCCGGGAGGAGTCCATCGACTTGGCGCCCTACAGTGAAATGGGAATTATTAACGTACGGGTGCTGATGGACGGAGTGGAAGTGGCCAACGAGACAGTGGATACCGCCATGCAGATGAGCCTCCCGGTGCGGGTGACCGGAACAGGGGTCAAGACCCTGGCCATCTACATCAACGGCATGGCCAGCGGCACTCAGTCGGTGGACTTTACCCAGGGCAGTAATGTCAATGAGTGAGGGGATTATCTGTAAGGCGCTGAGCGGCTTCTACTACGTGGACGACGGGCAGGCTGTGACGGCCTGCCGGGCCCGGGGAAAGCACCGCTACGCCAAACTCACCCCTCTGGTGGGAGACCGGGTGCGTTTTACCCCTTTAGAGGGGGGTAACGGTGCGCTGGATGAAATACTGCCCCGGAAAAACGAATTTTACCGTCCGGCGGTGGCCAACATCGACCTTTTGGTGGTAGTGGCCTCCCAGGCAGTGCCCGTCACCGACCCCTTTCTGATTGACCGGGTGGCCGCTATCGCCGCTGGCCGGGGTTGTGAGACTTTGGTGTGTGTCAACAAGTGCGACTTAGAGCCAGGGGAGGACTTGGCCCGTATCTATAAGCGGGCGGGCTTTCCTACCCTCCAGGTGAGCGCTGAAACGGGGGAGGGGTTGGACAAACTACGCCAGGCAATTGCCGACAAGGTATGTGCCTTTACAGGGAATTCCGGCGTGGGGAAGTCCAGTATCCTGAACGCCCTGGAGACCGATTTTTCCCTGGCTACCGGCGAGATCAGCAATAAACTGGGTCGAGGAAGGCACACTACCCGGCATGTGGAACTGTTTCGCCTGTCCTGCGGCGCACTGGCGGTGGACACACCAGGGTTCTCCTCCTTTGATGTGGACAAGATGGAGCTGGCCCGGAAGGAGGAGCTGCAATATGCCTTTCGGGAGTTTGCCCCATTTCTGGGCAAGTGCCGGTTTCAGGACTGTGCCCATGTAAAGGAAAAAGGCTGTGCAGTTATAGAGGCTGTTCGGGTTGGGGAGATACCTCCCACCCGGCACCAGAGCTATATCCGCCTGTATGAGCAAGCCAGGGCTATTCCGGATTGGCAGAGGAAAGAGACATAAAGGTATCTTTGGACATCTGGCCAACATGTAACGGAGGGCGGCCGCGGGCCGCCCCCGCAAACGTTTAACAGGGTGATTGCAATGAACGAAATGATTCTCCTCAAGCTGGGGGAGATGGTGTTAAAAGGCCTGAACCGCCGCAGCTTTGAGGATAAGCTTCAGGCTAACATCTACCGTCGGCTGAACAATTTAGGTCAATTCCGGGTGTATACCCGCCAGTCCACCACCTATGTGGAGCCAATGACCGACGAGTGCGACATGGACGGGGCCTGGGAAGCGCTGACCAAGGTGTTCGGTGTGGTGGGGCTGTCCCGGGCTCGGGCCTGCGCGAAGGACAAGGACGCCATTCTTTCCGCCGCCCGGGAATATTTGGACGATAAACTGTCCGCCGCCCGTACCTTCAAGGTGGAGACCAAGCGGGCGGACAAGAGTTTTCCCATGACCTCCATCCAGCTCAGCCAGTATGTGGGGGGCGAGCTGGACGAACTCTACCCCCATTTAACGGTGGATGTCCACCACCCCGAGCTCACCGTGCATGTGGAGGTCCGGGACTATGCCGCTTTTGTCCACGCCGACCCCGAGCCGGGGGCCGGCGGTCTGCCTGTTGGCATCAACGGCCGGGCGGTGTCCCTGCTGTCCGGGGGCATTGACTCCCCGGTGTCCTCCTGGATGGTTGCCAAGCGGGGAGTGGCCCTGGAGATGGTTCA
>Ga0224748_10712_pt1 | contig 10650 bp, 8 predicted proteins | sample LIM_F_Water_Neg_FD_182074 | JGI IMG/M metagenome (GOLD analysis project Ga0224748, IMG submission 182074) | Enriched cells from gastrointestinal tract of the lab mouse from Pacific Northwest National Laboratory (PNNL), Richland, Washington... | ecosystem: Host-associated > Mammals > Digestive...
GCATATTTGTGGACTGTGTACGCGCCCGGAGCCGGCGCGGAGGGGCATCCGCCGAAGGTTCGATCCTCCCCCCACCTCGTCGTCCCGCCAAAAGGCGGGCGCTGGCGCTTCTGATGGGTGTTCCCCATAGCCTCCTTTCTTGCTGCGATGTATGGTATTCTATGCGGCGTGCGCATTGTCCCATACGTCTGTTTATTATACGGACCTCCCTTGGGAAAGTAAAGAAAAATTTGAAAATTGCCTTTTACGGAAAAATCTGCTATACTGTTTCCAGAAAATGAATGAGGAGGCCATGTAGGATGAGCAAGGTATCTGGAACGCCCTTCGGCGTGACAAAAAAGGGCGAGGAGGTATGGGAGCTGACCCTGGACAATGGGACGGTCTCCTGCAAAATCATCACCTTTGGGGCTGCGGTACGCACCCTCACCGTCCCGGGCCGGGGCGGTGCGGTGGATGTAGTGCTGGGATATGACACCCTGGCGGAGTACGAGGAAAACGGCGGCTTTTTCGGCGCGGTGGTGGGCCGCTATGCCAACCGGATTGCCGGGGGGCGCTTTGCCCTGAACGGGAGGGAGTATACTCTGGCCCGGAACGACGGCCCCAACCACCTCCACGGCGGGGAGGTGGGGTACTCCCACCGGGTCTGGACGGTGGAGGAGGCCGGCGCGGACCGGGTGGTCCTCACGCTGGACAGCCCCGACGGGGAGGAGGGCTACCCCGGCCATCTTCAGGCCAGGGTGACCTACGCGCTGGAGGGGAGCACCCTGTCCATCCACTATGAGGCGGTCAGTGACCGGGACACCCCCTGCAATCTGACCAACCACAGCTATTTTAACCTGTCCGGCCAGGGCAGCGGGGATGTGCTGGCCCACAAGGTCCAGCTGTTCTGCTCCGCCTACACCCCGGCTGGAGAGACCAGCATCCCCCTGGGCGCCATAGACCCGGTGGAGGGCACCCCCATGGACCTGCGCGTCCCCACCCCCATCGGCGCCCATATCGACGAGCCCTTCCAGCAGCTGGTGTGGGGCCACGGCTACGACCACAATTTTGTGGTGGACGGCCAGCCTGGCGCCCTCCGTCCGGCGGCCCGGGTGTACAGCGAGGCCACCGGCGTGGGGATGGATGTGGAGACCGACAGCCCCGGGATGCAGTTCTACACCGCCAACTTTGTGGAGGAGGGCCGAAAGGGGAAGGGGGGAGCCGTCTACGGCTTCCGCCACGGCTTCTGCCTGGAGACCCAGCACTTTCCGGACACCCCCAACCAGCCCGGGTTCCCCTCCGCCACCCTGAAGGCGGGGGAGCGGTATGACCAGACCACCCGCTTCCGTTTCTTCCTTCTGGAGGGATAAAAAATATTTCCCGGAAAAAAGTTGAAAATACCCCTTGACATTTTCAGAGCATTTGCTATAATAGCATTCGTCCCTGCGAGAGCGGGGTCGATAGCCGGATTGTGTAAGGGTAGCACGACAGACTCTGACTCTGTTTGTGAGGGTTCGAATCCTTCTCCGGCTGCCAGAATAAGACAGGACCTGAGTACAGCAACACTGTGCTCAGGTCCTGTTATTTTTCCGGGCGGCATACCGCTTTGGCCGCCTGCACAATCCCTGCGCCGGCATTTTGTCTGACTTTTTGGGTGACTTCAAAGATTTTACGGTATTTTGATAGATTTTTTGTTGCTTTTTCAAAATACTGTGATATAATATCCGCGAACACTGGTATATAATGCCATTCCGTGAACAGCGTTTTGGGGAAAAACGCTGCGTGAAAAGCCGGGCGAGGCTTGAAAGGAGGTGTCCCGTGGATGGATGAATATTCGTTTTCCCTCTTTCCCAACGAGAATTTTATGGACCTGCGGCTGTATCAATACGGCTGGGAGCAGTGCGCCCCTCTGCACTCCTTTGGCCCCTTTGTGCGGAACCACTACCTGTTTCACTATGTAATCTCCGGGCAGGGCAGTCTGGATTCCGACGATCTGGAGGGGGTAACCCGAAAGTATGAGCTGCGGGAGGGGGAGGGGTTTCTGATTTTTCCCGGGCAGGTTGCCACCTACGCTGCCAATCAGGAGGATCCCTGGAAATATGTGTGGCTGGAGTTTGACGGCCTGCGGGCGGCGGAGTATGTGGACAGCGCCGGGCTGGGGCAGTCCCAGCCGCTCTACCGCCCCCTGAGCAGGGCCCAGGGGGATGGGGTTCGGGACACCATGCTCTACATCGCCGACCACCCGGACGCCTCCGCCCTCCATCTGATCGGCCATTTTTGCCTGTTTATGGATGAGCTGATCCAGTCCTCCGCCAGCCGGAAGGAGCTCCACGGCGGCCAGCTCCGGGATTTCTACATCCAGGAGGCCATCACCCTGATGGAGCACAACTACGCCAGGGAGATCACTGTGGAGGAGCTGGCCGACATGTGCAAGCTGAACCGCAGTTATTTCAGCAAAATTTTCAAGCAGAATATGGGCTGCCCGCCCCAAGAGTTCCTGATCCGCCTGCGGCTGTCCAAGGCGGCCGACCTGATGAAGGGCACCAGCGGCTCCATCGGGGACATTGCCGCCCAGTGTGGCTACCCCAATCAGTTGCATTTCTCCCGGGCCTTTCGGAAGCGGTACGGCCTGTCTCCCAGGGAGTGGCGGGCACAGAACCAGATCAAACGAAAGCGATAGCGTTAACAGACGGGCACTGAACCGGTGAGGGTACAAGGAACACGATTGAAACCGCTTGGTTTTGATGGTGTTCCTTACATTTTCCATCAAAAATACCGCTTGCATGCAGGATGAAAACGACGTGAAATCCAAAGCGAATCCTTCTTGTATTTTTTCGGGAAATATCGTATGATAGGGGAGGACATACAGCGCCCGGCAGGCGGGCAATCATACATAAAGGAGGCCATACCATGGAAGAAAAACGAATGATGCAGGTAACTGTGGACGGCAAGGCGTACACCTATCCCCAGGGGACGCCCTACCGCGCCATCGCGGCGGATTTTCAGGACCGGCACCCCCACGACATTCTGCTGGTCAACCGGGGCGGGAAGCTCTGTGAGCTTCACAAAACCCTGGACCGGGATTGCTCGCTGAAAATGGTCACGGCTCAGGACAAGCCCGGCATCCAGACCTATGAGCGGGGCGCGGTTTTCCTGATGCTAAAGGCCTTCTACGACGTGGCGGGCCAGGAAAATGTAGAGCGCATTTCGGTGGAATACTCCCTGAGCAGCGCCCTTTTCATCCTGGCCAGGGGGAATTTTACTCTGGACCAGGCCCTGCTGGACCGGGTGGAGGCCCGGATGCGGGAGCTGTCCGCCCAGGCCCTGCCCATTGAGAAGCGCTCCGTCAGCACCGACGACGCCGTGGAGCTGTTCCTTAAGGCCCGGATGGTCCACAAGGCCCGGCTCCTCAGCTTCCGCATCAACTCCCATGTCAACGTCTATTCGCTGGACGGGTTTGTGGATTACTTCTACGGCTATATGGTGCCCGATACCGGCTATATCCGGTGCTTCGGCCTGGAGCTGTTTGAAAACGGCTTTGTCCTGCGCCTGCCCACCCAGAAGAACCCTGACCGGCTGGGGGACTTCCTGCCCTCCCGAAAGGTCTTCCGGGAGCTGAGCGAGTCCACCCTCCGCTCCGAGGCGCTGAACGCCTCCAATGTGGCAGAGCTGAACACCACCATCTCCCAGGGTGGGGCCACCCCCCTGATTCTGGCCCACGAGGCCATGATGGAAAAGAAAATCGGCGATATCGCCGCCGAGATTGCCGCCCGGAAGGAGGTCCGCTTCGTCATGATTGCCGGGCCCTCCTCCTCGGGCAAGACCACCTTCTCCCACCGGCTGTCCACCCAGATGCGGGCCTGCGGCCTGCGGCCCCACGCCATCGCCACCGACAACTATTTTAAAAACCGGGAGGACACGCCTCGGGACGAGGACGGCAACTATGACTTTGAGGGCCTGGGAGCCATGGACGTGGAGCAGTTCAACCAGGATATGGTCCGCCTGCTGAGGGGGGAGACGGTGGAGATACCCTCCTTCAACTTCAAGAAGGGAGCCCGGGAGTACAACGGCAATTTCCTAACGCTGGGGGAGGGGGATGTGCTGGTGATTGAGGGCATCCACTGCCTGAACGAGAAATTTACCTACTCCCTGCCCAGAGAGAGCAAGTATAAAATATACATCAGCTGCCTGACCACCCTGAATATCGACGACCACAACCGCATCCCCACCACCGACGCCCGCCTCCTGCGGCGCATCGAGCGGGACGCCCGGACCCGGGGCTACAGCGCCCAGGCCACCATCAAGATGTGGCCCTCCGTCCGGCGGGGGGAGGAGGAGAACATTTTCCCCTTCCAGGACAGCGCCGACACGATCTTTAACTCGGCCCTGATCTACGAGACCGCCCTGCTGAAGTCCTACGTTCAGCCCCTGCTGTTCGGCGTGCCCCAGGACAGCGAGGAGTATATCGAGGCCAAGCGGCTGCTGAAATTCCTGAACTACTTCCTGCCCATCCCTGCGGACGATATCCCCAAGACCTCCCTCATGCGGGAGTTCATCGGCGGGGGCTGTTACCACGTATAAGATATCCGGCCTGTAACAAGGGCAAGACATACCGAAACGGTCTGTCTTGCCCTTGTTTTTTGATGTATTTGGCCGGTTACAGCGCCCGCAGGTACAGCTGCAAAGACTGATAGTCCCCATGGAACACAGGCAGGGGATAGCCGGCGTTCATCAGCACGTCGCCGGGGTAGGACGTCCCGCCGTTGACCTGGTAGGTCAGCTGGGGATCCAGCCCCTTGAGCCGCAGGGTGAGAAAGGGGGCGGCGGCGTGGATGGTGCCGGACACCAGGGACACCAGCGCCTCCCGGCGGTCGGGGGCGACCTGCTCCCAGGCGGTGTAGGGGCCGTTTGTGAAGGGGTCGGTAAGGCGGTAGTAGTCCCCCCGCTGAATCAGGTCGTAGTGCTCCTTGAAGAAGGCGATCTGCTGCTTGATGGCCTCCCGCTCCTCCGGGGTGGTCTGGTTGGGGTCCATCTCGTAGCCGAAGGTGCCCGACATGGCCACGGTGCCCCGGGTCTCCAGAGGAGTGACGCGCCCGTTGGCCTCGTTGGGTACGGCGGAGACGTGGGCCCCCATGGCGCTCACAGGGTAGCAGAAGGAGGTGCCGTACTGGATGCGCAGGCGGTCGATGGCGTCGGTGTTGTCGCTGCACCAGATCTGGGGGGTGTAGTAGAGCATCCCGGCGTCGAAGCGGCCGCCGCCGCCGGCGCAGCCCTCAATGAGTATGTGGGGGAAGTCCCGGCGCAGCTGGTCCAGTATCTCATACACGCCCAAAACGTACCGGTGGTATACCTCCCCCTGGCGCTCGGCCGGCAGGGCGGCGGACCACACGTCGGACAGGCTGCGGTTCATGTCCCACTTTACATAGGCGATATCGGCGCTGGAGAGGACGGCCTTGATCTGCCCGTAGACGTGCTGCCGTATCTCGGGCCGGGAGAAGTCCAATACCAGCTGGTTGCGGCCCCGGGCAGGGGTGCGGCCGGGGATGCGGAGGGCCCAGTCGGGGTGCTCCCGGTAGAGATCGCTGTCCTCGCTGATCATCTCGGGCTCTATCCAGATGCCGAAGGACATGCCCAGCGCCTGGATGCGGGGCACCAGGGTCTCCAGCCCTCCGGGCAGCTTCTTCTGGTTGACGGTCCAGTCCCCCAGGCCGCTGTTGTCATCGTCCCGCTTGCCGAACCAGCCGTCATCCATCACCAGCAGCTCCACCCCCAGGGGGGCGGCGGTTTTGGCGAAGTCCACCAGCTTGTCAGCGTCAAAATCGAAGTAGGTGGCCTCCCAGTTGTTGATGAGTACCGGGCGGCGCGCTCCCGCGTGGGGGTCCTGGATCAGGTGCTCCCGGATGGCCCGGTGGAACTGGCGGCTCATCTGGCCAAAGCCCCTGGGGGAACATACCAGCGCCGCTTCGGGGGCGGTGAAGCTCTGGCCGGGCTCCAGGGTCCAGCAGAACTGGTAGGGGTTGATGCCCATCACCAGCCGGGCGTTGTCATATTGGCTGGCCTCCACCAGGGCCTGGAAATTGCCGCTGTACAGCAGCATGGCGCCATAGCACAGGCCGTAGTCCTCGTTGGCGTCCCGGTCGCAGAGGACCACAAAGGGGTTATGCTGGTGGCTGGAGGTCCCCCGGACGCTGCCCACCCCCTGGATGCCGGAGCGCAGCGGGGCCCGGTCGGGGGAGCGCTCCATGAGGTGGCAGCCGTTGAAGGTAATCAGGTCCAGGTCGGACCGGAGGAAGTCCAGGCACAGGGAGGCGCACTGGCACAGGCGGACGGGCGCCTTTCCGTAATTGTGTACTTCCACAGAACGGGTGATCAGGTCGCAGTCCTCAAACACGCCATAGGTCAGCTCCACCACCAGATCGGCGGCGAGGTCCTCCAGGTAGAGCCGGAGGGTGCTCCCCTCCGCTCCGTGGAAGAAGGGCAGGCCGTCCAGCTCATACTTACCCCGCTCCACCTCCCAGTCGGTCAGGCGCAGATCTGCCACACGGCTTCCGTCGGGATATTCAATTTCGATGGCGGGCAGGCGGAAATCCCCCACGCCGCAGGTGGAGTATTCCTGGGGGATGGTGTTCAGGGAGTAGGTCCTGTCCAGTCCGGCCTCGGGCGGGTTGGGGGCGCAGGCCCGGTCGGCATAGCGGACCAGGTAGGACAGGTCGCCGCCAGAGACCCGAGGACCGTAGTAGGTGTGGACCAGCACATTGTGCCGGTCGGCTTTCATCTGATAGGTGGTGTTTTGGGTGTGCAGAGTAAAAATTCTATTTTCCTTATCCAGCAGGATCATAGGGATACCCCCTGATAAAAAAGATTTGTCTGGCTGATTGTACGAAATTTTTACGGGATAAGCAAGGGCGGACTGCTAAAATATTTGACAAATCGACCCCCGGTCTCTGGGGTAAAATCGTGGGGTTTGTAGGGGAACAGCCCCGGCACACGTAAAAGGCCGGGGCTGTTCCAAAAAGGGAAGGAGAGAGGAGAACGCTTATTTGCCGCCTGTAGTGGCGATGCCCTCGATGAACTGGCGCTGGAAAATCAGGTACAGAATCACCATGGGCAGCATGGCCAGGAGGGAACCGGCCATCAGCACAGGGAAGTTGGTGGTAAACTGGCCACGGAGGGTGGCCAGGCCGGAGGAGAGGGTCATCATGTTCAGGTCGGAGTTGACCACCAGGGGCCACATCAGGTCGCTGTACGCGAACACGGCGGTGAAGATGGTCAGGGCGGCTACCGAGGTGCCGGTGAGGGGGAACATTACCTTATAGAAGGTCTGCCACTGGGTGCAGCCGTCCAGATAGGCGGCCTCTCCGATCTCCTTGGGGATGCCCATATAGGTCTGCCGCAGGAAGAACACACCGAAGGCGCTGACAATGCCGGGGAAGACCAGGGCAAAAATGGTGTTGGCCAGCCCCATCTTGGCCACCATCTGGTACTGGGGGATGATGAAGATCTGAGAGGGCAGGGACATCTGCACCAGCACGATGCCGAACAGCAGCTTTTTGCCCCGGAACTCCAGCATGGCAAAGGCGTAGCCCGCCATGGAGCTGAAGGCCACGGCGCAGATCACCCGGAAGAAGATCATCAGGCCGGTGTTGAGATACAGCTTGAGGAAGGGCAGGCTTTTCATGGCGTCCCCAAAGTTGGTGGTAATCAGCTCCTTGGGGAAGATGGTGGGGGGCACCTGCATGCTCTCCGGGACGGTTTTCAGGCTGGTGAGGATCATCCACACGAAGGGGAAGACCATGATAAGGGCGCCGATAATCAGGGCGGTGTAGGTGAGTATGGTCATCCGTTTTTGGGAGGCCTCTAAAGAACGGTTTTTCATCTTGTTTCCTCCTTATACGTCGTAGTTGACCCACTTCTTCTGGCCGTAGAACTGGATGACGGTAATCATGCCGATAAGCAGGACGGTCCAGATGACGATGGCGGAGCCGGTGCCGCGGCTGCCGGCGATGAAGGACTCGCGGTAGAACAGATACATCAGGCTCTGCACGCTGGTAACGGCCGGGTTGGTCTCCTCTACCATCATGTAGATCAGGTCGTAGACCTTCACGGCGGACATCAGGCGCATAATCATAACCACGAACAGGGTGGGGGAGACCATAGGCAGGGTGATGGTGAAGAACTGCTTCACCTTGCCAGCGCCGTCGATGCTGTTGGCCTCGTAGAGGGTTTTGGGGATGGTCTGGAGCCCGGCCAGAAGGAGGACGGCGTCGTAGCCGATGTTGCTCCAGATGGCCACAACGGCGCAGGCGATCATGACAAACTGGGCGTCGGTGATCCAGCCCACGTGGGCGCCCAGCACCTGGTTCAGGATGCCGTACTCGCCGTTGAAAATCCAGCGCCACACCATGGTAACGGCGGCGGGGGCGCAGACCATGGGCAGGAAGAAGATGGTGCGGAAGCCGCCCTTAAACTTAATCTTGGCGTTCAGCAGCATGGCCACCAGCAGGGACAGGAACAGGCCCACAGGCACGGTGAGGATACAAAACAGGATGGTGTTCCAGGTGGCCTTCCAGAACTCAGGGGTCTGGAAAATTTCCGCGTAGTTGGCCAGGCCCACGAATTTGTAGTGGCCGAAGCCCAGATGCTCGCAGAAGCTGGTGTAGATGGTCTGGACGAAGGGCCACAGGTTCAGAACAATCAGGCCGATGATGGTGGGGGCCACCATGATCCAGCCCCAGTTTTCTTCCCGCCGGGCGGCGGGGGACAGTTTGTGTTTCACCAAAAGCCCTCCTCTCAGTCTCCCGCCAGCTTCTTGGCGGTCTCAGTGTCGATGATATTCTGTATGTTGGCCATGGCGCTGTCCAGGCTCTGCTGGCCGTTGTAGACCTTGTTCAGCTCGTCCAGCACCGGACTTTTCCACTTGGGCTTAGCGGCGTTGTTCACGTTCTGCACACCGTACTCAAATTGGTCCATGACGATCTCCACGTTGATGTCGTAGCCCGCCTTGTCAAAGGCGTCGAAGTAGGGCTGCTCGGTGCCGTTGTAGGCGGAGATGGCCGCGCCGTAGGAGCTGGCCAGCAGCTGGGCCTCCTCAGAGCCGAAGAACTTGATTACGTCCAGGGCGATATCCCGGGTCTTGCCGTGGGCGGCGGTGGAGTAGCACAGGCCGTTGGAGATGGTGGCCCGGCCGTCGCCACTGACGGGGTCGGGGCACTTGGGCATGGGGGCGATATCCCACTTGCCGTCCATGTTGGGGAAGTTGATGCACTTGTTCATCAGCTCCCAGTTGCCCTCTACGTACATGGAGCCCACCTCAGAGAAGAAGGCGGTGCCGGGGGCGGTCTCGGCGAAGTATGTCTGCTTGGGGCACCAGTCGTTGTCCTGCATGCCCACGTAGAACTCCATGCCCTTCTTGGTGCCGGGCTGGTCAAAGCCGGCTTTGGTCTTGTCCTCGGTGAGGATGCAGCCGCCTGCCTGGTAGACAAAGCTCCAGTAGCCCATCTGGTCGTCGTTGTAGGCCATGAAGCCGTATTTGCCGGTCTTGTCATAGATCTGGGCGGAGGCGGCGGTCAGGTCGTCCCAGGTCCAGTTCTCGTCGGGGTAGGCCACCCCGGCGGCGTCGAACATCTCCTTGTTATACACCAGGAAGATGTTGTCCTTGTCCTTGGGCACGCCGTACATCCGGCCGTTGCTGCCCTGGGCGTTGCCGATGGAAATTTCAGAGAAATGATTCTGGTAGTAGTCCGCCTCCACGTCGTTGTAGAGGTCGGTGACATCGGCCAGCATACCAAAGTCGGAGTAGTACAAAATCTGGTTGGTGTGCATCCAGAAGATGTCCGGCATGGTGTTGGACTCGGCGGCGGCCTCCAGCTTGGTCCAGTACTCGTTCCAGCTGGTCACCTGCACCTCGATGGTCACGTCGGGGTTTTTGGCGGTGTAGGCGTCGCAGATGGCCTGCATGCTGTCGCGCTGGGCCACGTCCCAGATCTGGAATTTGAGACGGGTCTTGCCATCTGACGCGCCGCACCCGGACAGGGACAGCAGCAGCGTTATGGCCAAGACCAGGGATGCGATGCGGGGTATCTTTTTCATAACTCCACTCCTCTTTGCTTTTGTCGCACTTCAGAACGTACGCAACTCTGGAGAAATAATAATACCGCTTCCGCCCCGGTGTAAATAGACTGGATTTTTTGAAATATACCCAGATGTTAGAAAAGCGATGTTAGGTATGGCTTTGCCCAACATCTTGGTATATTTCTGAAAATTTCATTGAATATGCACAGCTGCAAGGGTTTCCGTTTGTGCAAAACGTAAATTTTTGGATGAAAGGGCGAAAAAAACAAAATCAGGATAAAAAAATATGCCTCTATGTTGTTGTCTGAGGCGGGCCGGGCGCGATTTCTCTCCCGGTGGCCGGAAGTATCTCTTGCGCGGCGGGTGCGGCTGTGATATAGTACTCAAAACTGAAGTCCGGTCTGGACTGCAATGATATGGGAGGAAGCGAGATGGCGAAAAAAAATTCTGTATTCAGCCGCCGGCTGGAGCGGCACCTGGACGAGCTGAAATGGCTGTATCAGGAGCTGTATCACGACGAACATTCCTTCAGCTACTTTTTGGAGATGCTGGAGCGGAGCTGGGGCGAGCGCAAGAGGCCCCTCCGGGACCAGGACGCCC
>Ga0224748_10715_pt1 | contig 10633 bp, 12 predicted proteins | sample LIM_F_Water_Neg_FD_182074 | JGI IMG/M metagenome (GOLD analysis project Ga0224748, IMG submission 182074) | Enriched cells from gastrointestinal tract of the lab mouse from Pacific Northwest National Laboratory (PNNL), Richland, Washington... | ecosystem: Host-associated > Mammals > Digestive...
GCTCCTGCATGTGATGGAAGAGGTCGTGGCGGATGTCCGCCTCCACCAGGATGCCGAAGGTGTGGCCCCAGTAGCAGATGACGTAGGTCAGCAGGGCCCGGAGAAGAACCGCGGCGAAGACAACCGCCATCACGGCGAAGAAGGTCTTATAGGCGCTCTGGGGCAGCAGCTCATACATGCACCAACGGGACACAGCGGGGAAGGCCAGGTCGATGACGGAAATCAGCAGGGCGCAGGTCAGGTCCATGACGAACAGTTTTCGGTGGGGACGGAAGTAGGAGAGGAAGATTTGCAGGGGGGATTTTCGTTGGAAGTCCTGGGTGGTCATAGAAACATCCTCCATTGTTGGAACATCATTTTATTGTCTAGGATTATAGCATGATTTCCCCGGAGATGCAAGAAAACATCCCCAGAGGGGATGTTCCCGCGGGGGAAGCCGCAGCCGGGCCAAACGCAAAACCATTCCTCCGGGGTCTGGACCGGGGGAATGGCGGATCGGGTTTGAGCGTCCGGCACCGGGGAGCTCGGGAAAATTCAGGGCTCCGGCGCCTGATCGCCGTAGGGATTGACATAGTCCGGGGGACAGAGCCGCTCTTCGCTCCAGGAGAGCATCTGATACAGAACCGGGATAAAGCTCTCGCCCAGCTCGGTCAGCCGGTACTCCACCCTGGGCGGAATTTCCCTGTAGATCTCCCGGTGCAAAAAGCCGTCCTGCTCCAGCTCCCGCAGTTGCTTGGTCAAGGTGGACTGGGTGATGCCCTCCAGGCGGCGGCGGAGCTGGCCAAAGCGCTGGACCTTGTAAAATGCCACGTACCATAAGATTAAAATCTTCCACTTGCCGCTCAAAATGGCCTGGAGCTTGCTCATGGGCACGCAGCGGGCCAGGGCGTCGTCCCCGGCGAATTTGTTTTCGGACATCCTCCATCCCTCCCTAAGGGCAGTATACTCCAGGCGGTCTGAAAACACAAGATAGGATTACAAAACGTACTATCTATTAAAAATAATCGTACTTGTAATCGGAATTTCCGGGCGCTAAACTGTACAGACAGAAAAGACACACGGAAAGGAGTACGATTAATGCATTATACGGGAACGGTATGGCGGCCACCCTACGAGGCGGGCTCGCTGCTGCTGGAGGTGGCCGCGGGGTGTACGCATCACCGCTGTAAATTCTGTACGCTTTACAGCGATCTGCCCTTCCGGTACCGCCTTACTCCGCTGGAGACGGTGGAGGCGGACCTGCGGGAGGCCCAGCAGCGGATCAACGACCCCTTGGCCCGGCTGTCCGCTCAGCTTCAGGGGATTTCGCCCCTGGCCGGCCCCCGGCGGGTGTTCCTGGTGGGGGCGAATCCCTTTGCCCTTCACTTGGACCGGCTGGAGGCCATCGCCCGGAAGATCCGGGAGTATCTGCCCTCCTGCGAGAGCATCGGCTGCTTTTCCCGGGTAACGGACGTCGCCCAAAAGGAGGACGGCCAGCTCCGGGCCCTGAGGGCGTTGGGGTTTGACGGCCTCTCCATCGGCGTGGAGACCGGGGACGGGGAGGCCCTGGCCTTCATGGACAAAGGCTATGGGCCGGAGGACATTGTCCGGCAGACCCGGCGGCTGGACCAGGCGGGAATCGGCTACAACTTCATGTACCTCACCGGCATCTCCGGCCGGGGCCGGGGAACAGAGGGCGCCCGGAAGAGCGCCGCCGTCTTCAACCGGACAAATCCAAAGCTGATTGGCTCCTCCATGCTGACGGTTTATCCGGAGTCCGGGCTTTACCAGGAGATTCAGGCGGGCCGCTGGGAGGAAGAAGGGGAGCTGGAGAAGATCGAGGAGCTCAAGACCCTTCTGGAGCACCTGGAAATTCCGGTGTATTTCGCGACCTTGGGGGCCTCCAACACCGTTTGGGTGGAGGGAGCGCTGCCGAAGGAGCGGGACCGGATGGTACGCTATCTGGAGGAGGTGTGCCGCTCCGGCAGCGAGGCGGACCTTCGCCGCTACAGAACCACTCTGCCGCACCTGTAAAGTTAAAGCCTCCGGCTTAGCCGGAGGCTTTAACTTAGAACAGTTCTCTGAAATAGCAAGAAGACAACACAGGCTTCTCCTCTGGTTTTCCCAGTGGAAAGCGGAGTCAATATCAATATGGCCAAACGGTATGGTCGGGGAAAAGAGGGCCGGCGGGTGGTGGATCACGCGCCGCTAAATACACCAAAATCCACGACCATTTTGTCATCGACTCGTCTGGATGGAACAATGGCGTTTACGATGCTTCAGGGTAGAACAACAGTGGACAAATTCCTGAACTATATTAAAAGAGGCTCTGATTCCCACCCTCCGGCTAGGTGATATTATGGTAATAGACCATCTCAGGACTCACCATGTCCGGGCGGTAGGCGAGCTGCTCCGTGATGCCGGTGTGGCGGCCCTTTATCTGCCTACGTACAGCCCGGACCTGAACCCTATTGAAAAACTTTGGTCTAAGGTAAAAGCCACTTTGAGAAAGCTTCGGGGCCGTTTTCCCGATGTGTTTGATACTGCTATTCAATTTGCCTTTCACTGTGTCTCCACGCATGATTGTCTCTTGGTTGGTTTCGACACGCTGGTGATTGTTTATTTTGAGAATTAGGTCAGTTTACAAGAGACTACACGCAGACCGTGAAACGGGCTGCTGACAACAAACGGCGCTATGCTCCCGGCAAGGGGCATAGCGCCGTTTTGTTGTGGGGGTATCCAAAGGGGGCGTAGCCCCTTTTGGCACACGACTTTGCGTAGCAAAGTGTAGTGTGTTATACGCTCTGTCGGCGTTGCCGTGAAAATGCCGTTGCCGCCGGGGAGGGCAAGGGTATTTGAAGCGGCAGGAGAACAGGCTGTGCTTGCGGGGCGGGAGGCCGCAGGCGCAGGGCTGGTTTCATCAGCAGACAGAGCGTATATGAAAGCCCCCGTTCCTCGTCCCCCGTTTGGACTTAGGGCCAACTTGGCCCGATGTTGTGTATAGACACTCGGCAAAGATAGCAGAACGGACGGAAACCGTCAAGGCTGAAATGAACGGGCTTGCGCCCGGCCTTGACCGCCGCCGTCCGTCCCGCTGAATGGGTAGACAAGACGGACAATCTCATACTGTGCTTGTCCGCCATCAAAGCTATTTTGGAGTTGTCCGACCTCTCAGAATTGGAATGGGCGGGAAGCCATTTTAGGGCTTTCCCGCCTTGATTACCCATCAGCAAAGACGGGCGAGACTGTCAACGGCGGTGCATTTATGCGCAGTTCATCTTGTCGTTGACTGGCTCGGCTGGCTTTGCTATCTCCCAGACGAGGAATTGTTGAAAGATGTTATAATGAAATCCAATATCTTTGTATTATTCCACTTTTACTTAAACCTACTGTATCAGAAATTTCGTTCTCCAACATCCCACCATTTTTAATAATCGTTCTTTGTGAAGCTACATTTCCTTTATCGCAGGTTAATAAAACCTTACTTTCTCCGAAGTCGCGACAAATGGGCAAAACCAGTTTTAGCATTTCAGACGCGTACCCTTTTTGCCTTTCTGATGGACGAATACTATATCCAATATTGCCCCCATAATTTTTAAGAAAATCCGATAATGGGTGACGAAAATCTATCATTCCGACAAGAAATTTGTCACTTCGTCTTACCGCTAAAAACACTTCTGATGGAACATATCCAGTTTTATACTTTTTTCTTAATCTTCCTTCAAAATCAATCCATTCATCAAATGAATAGACATCTTCAAGTCCTGCACAACCGTCAAAGCTATCCCCATTTTGTGACATTTCTTCTTTGTATGACATTACTTGTTCTGCATAAAGTTTACATGGCCTAACTAACATCAATCCACACATTACTTTTTACCTCGCAATTTCTCGATTGTCGCTCGCTATTTCCGTTTTCCCCGTTGCGGCACATAGCTTTTCGTCAACTCGGATTTTTGTACAATCCGGGTCAGCCATTGTTTTTCTTCCTCCGTCAGCTTGGTGTAGCGCAGTTTTGTCTGCTTACAGAACACCATCAACAGGTGTTCCGCCCGACTGCCCTTGAAGCTCGCCACTTCCTCCAAATCCCGCTTGAGTTCGTCCACAATGGTATTCTCCGGGGCGCTGTCGCTCCTGCCCCTGTGGGCTTGCCGTATGTCCTCCATGATAGCGTCAATATCGTGATGTACCCGGCTGCTGAAATAGTCGCCCTCTCGTACATGGGCAGCTTGCAGCACACCAGCGGTCTTGTCATGCTCCCCCGGCTGATACTTCTCCACGATTTCAGCCCTCGCCACGTCTACCCATGCGTTCAAGTTCTGTATCTGTGTGGCGGCGATACCCTCCACATAAATCTGTATATCGGCCAGCAGCTTCACAAAATCCGGGTGCGCCGCCAGCTCACAAAGCAAGGCGGTGTCAATCCGTCCGCTTTTCAACAATTCAATCATATCGTCACTCAAACGCAGGTCTGCAAGATCGGCGTTTGGGTGATTTCTCGTTTCGTTCAGCCCTAACAGATAATCAGCGGTCACGCCGTAAAACTTCGCCAGCTTGATAAGGGCATAATGGCTGATGTCCTTGAAGTCGTCCGCTTCATAGCTGCCCAGCGCAGACTTGGAAAGCTGTGTCTGCTCCGCAAGCTGTTCCAGCGTCAGTCCACGTTCCACACGCAGGTCTTTCAGGCGTTCCTGTATAGTTAAAGCCAAGCTATCCCTCCTTGCTTTGCCTCCTCGATAAACTGGGAGTTATCGGGCTTAACCTTCCTGTCGCTATGAAGCCGACTTGCGTGCGGTAACTTCTGCACAGACCAGCCCAGCTATATACTCTGCTGTTTCATTTGTTAACAGGAAGAACATTCCGTCATTACGGCATTTTTTATGTGTATCGCCATTCAAGGTATAAACAAAACCTTTCACACAGGTATCACTACAAGCATTAGGGTCAATAAGCCGCTTGCAATCACGAGAAGCAGTCATTTTCTTTTGCATATCAGCAGGCAGAGAAGCGAGTGTATCCTCATACTTGCCAGCATTGTCACCGTAAATTCGTGCCAAAACACCTGACTTGCGAAACACCCAATTCATTATTGTTTTCTTTTCTAGTTGGTATGAAGCCGCATAACCGCTTTTTACCTCCTTTATTACGAGGTCACAACCCTGTTCAATAAGTTTGTTATTAAGTTCCTCAACAAACGCTTGGTGTTCTGGCGCAACTGCCGATAGAAACTCTTTGAATAAAACCTTTTCTTTTGCCATTATTTTTTCCCTCACAACTTCATATTTATCGTTCTGCTTTTTTTCCATTCTACCACAAATCCGAGAGCGTGGAAATAGTGTGTTTTCCAGCGGTATTTCCAACCTTTCGGATATACGGGACGGGCGGTCAAAAAAGTGTAGACTTGTGTTAGTTCATCGATGGACAAGCACAAGTGAATGACCGTCCGAAAGAGATATTACCGGCTGGGGAAGCACGCCATAACGCCGCCACTTCTGGACAAAATGTCCAGAAGTCACTTCGGGTCAACTTGGCCCGAAGCAGGTCAGCGTACCAACACCGGGACACGCCGCAGGAATGGGGCAGGAACGGCTTTCGGGGAGAACGGCAGAATATGAAAAAGCGGAGGAACGCATGAGTAAAAAACCACCAGAGATAGAGCGCACACCGGGCGGCGGCTTGCCACGCATGACCCCGGCACAGCGCAGACGGGCAAACGCCCTTGTTCGGAAAACCTGCTGTAACTACGATAACGGCAACTGCCTGTTGCTGGACGATGGTGAGGAATGTGTCTGCCCACAGACGATTTCCTATTCCGTCTGCTGCAAGTGGTTCCGCTGGGCGGTACTGCCACAGGACAAGGCGCTGGAAGCGGAGATATTCCGCAGCGTCAGCGTGAAGCGGTGCGCCGAGTGCGGGGCGGCTTTCGTCCCCCGTTCCAACCGGGCGAAATACTGCGAAGCCTGCGCCAGACGGGTACATAGGCGGCAGAAGAACGCCAGTGACAGGAAGAGGCGCAGGGAAACGGACAAATAGGGGCTGACAAAAGCCCATAAATCAAGGACTTTTCCGGGCTGTCCGGGGCGGGGCTGTGTGTTTGTAGGCTCCACCCCGGAAACCGCCCCCGAACCGTCCGCAGGAGGGAGGATTGATAGATTGCCGCAATACGCAATCCTGCGATTTGCAAAGCACAAGGGCAACCCGGCAAGGCCGCTGGAAGCCCATCACGAAAGGCAGAAAGAAAAGTACGCCAGCAACCCGGATATTGACACGGCAAGGAGCAAGTACAATTTCCATATCGTCAAGCCAGAGGGTCGGTATTATCACTTCATTCAGAGCCGCATTGAACAGGCCGGGTGCAGGACACGCAAGGACAGCACCCGGTTTGTGGACACGCTGATAACCGCCAGCCCGGAGTTTTTCAGGGGCAAGCCCCCAAAGGAGATACAAGCCTTTTTCCAGCGGGCGGCTGACTTCCTTATCCAGCGGGTAGGCCGGGAGAATATCGTGTCGGCGGTGGTTCATATGGACGAGAAAACGCCCCATCTGCATTTAACCTTTGTTCCTCTGACGCAAGACAACCGCCTGTGCGCCAAAGAGATTTTGGGCAACCGGGCAAGCCTTACAAAGTGGCAGGACGATTTTCACGCCTATATGGTGGAGAATTACCCAGACTTGGAGCGTGGGGAGAGCGCCAGCAAGACGGGCCGGAAACATATCCCCACCCGGCTATTCAAACAGGCGGTCAATCTCTCGAATCAGGCAAAGGCCATTGAAGCGGTGCTGGACGGCATTAACCCGCTGAACGCCGGGAAGAAGAAAGAGGAAGCCCTTTCCATGCTGAAAAAGTGGTTCCCGCAGATGGAGGACTTTTCCGGGCAACTGAAAAAGTACAAGGTCACGATTGCCGACCTGCTGAAAAAAAACAAGAAGTTGGAAGCAAGGGCAAAGGCCAGCGAAAAAGGCAAGATGAAAGACACGATGGAACGGGCGAAGCTGGAAAGCGAATTACATAATATCCAGAGGGTACTTGACCGTATTCCGCCCGATGTGTTGGCAGAACTGAAACGACAACAGCAATATGGAAAGGATAGGTGATTTTATAAGCGGTATCAGGTACAGAAAAGAAACAGAGGTCGTGACTTTTCAGGGAAAGGAAATCACGCTGGAAAATCTCTCCCCAGTATTCACCCCGGAACAGGAAGCGGCGAAACGCCGGGAATTGGAGCAGCAGCTTTATGACGTGTTCCGCAAATATGCCGACAAGCGGCGGACGGAGGAAACCGGGTCGTAAGGTTTTCCAACGACAACATTGATTTACGGGGCTGCTGGCGGTATAATAGTATTGTCAGCAGCTCCGTTTCTTTTTGAAGAAAAGGAGCGACAAATGAACAATCGAATAGACGCAATTTATGCAAGACAATCGGTGGACAAAAAGGACAGCATTTCCATTGAAAGCCAGATTGAGTTTTGCAAATACGAATTGAAAGGCGGTAACTGCAAGGAATACACAGACAAAGGGTACAGCGGCAAAAACACAGACCGCCCGAAGTTTCAAGAGTTGGTGCGGGACATTAAGCGGGGCTTGATTGCAAAGGTCGTTGTTTACAAACTTGACCGTATCAGCCGTTCTATTCTGGACTTTGCCAACATGATGGAACTGTTCCAGCAGTACAATGTGGAGTTTGTTTCCTCCACGGAAAAGTTTGATACCTCCACCCCGATGGGGCGGGCCATGCTGAATATCTGTATCGTGTTCGCCCAGCTTGAACGGGAAACGATACAGAAGCGGGTGACAGACGCTTACTACTCCCGCAGTCAGCGGGGCTTCAAGATGGGCGGGAAAGCCCCCTACGGCTTCCATACGGAGCCAATCAAGATGGACGGTATCAACACGAAGAAGCTGGTGGTAAACCCGGAGGAAGCGGTAAATATCCGGCTGATGTTCGAGATGTACGCAGACCCGGCAACCTCCTACGGAGACATCACCCGGTACTTTGCGGAACAGGGGATTTTGTTCTACGGCAAGGAATTGATACGCCCTACGCTGGCACAGATGTTACGCAATCCCGTCTATGTGCAGGCAGACCTTGACGTGTATGAATTTTTCACAAGTCAGGGGACGGTGCTTGTCAATGACGCCGCCGACTTTACGGGCATGAACGGGTGCTATCTCTATCAAGGCCGTGATGTGAAGCCCAGCAAGAAAAACGACTTGAAAGGCCAAATGCTAGTGCTTGCGCCCCATAAGGGGATTGTCCCATCGGAAACATGGCTGGCCTGCCGCAAGAAGCTGATGAACAACATGAAAATCCAGTCCGCCCGGAAAGCCACCCATACATGGCTGGCGGGGAAAATCAAGTGCGGGAACTGCGGCTATGCCCTTATGAGTATCGTCAACCGGGTAGGCCGTCAATATCTCCGCTGTACGAAACGGCTGGATAACAAAAGCTGTGTCGGGTGCGGCAAGATTTACACCGCCGAACTGGAAACGATAGTTTATCAGCAGATGGTGAAGAAGCTGGAAAGCCACAAGACGCTGACAGGCAGAAAGAAAGCGGCAAAGGCCAATCCCAAAATCGCCGCCCTGCAAGTGGAACTCGCTCATGTGGACGGTGAGATTGAAAAGCTGGTGGACAGCTTGACGGGGGCGAACAATGTCCTGCTCTCCTATGTGAATGTGAAGATAGCGGAACTGGACGGGCGCAAGCAGAAACTTGTGAAGCGGATAGCGGACTTGACGGTGGAAGCCATCAGCCCGGAACAGGTCAGCCAGATTTCCGGCTACCTCGACACTTGGGACAGCGTATCCTTTGATGACAAACGGCGGGTGGTGGATTTGATGATTACCACCATAGCCGCCACAAGCGATAGCTTGAACATTACATGGAAAATCTGACGGGCAGAATACTACCCGTCAGACCGTTACCCTGTGTAGTCCCTTGTAAACTGTACTTTGTAGTAAAATAAATCAGGAAAAGCCTCAAAAGGGGTTGACAAAAGAGGAAAAATGTACGGCGAAGCCCTGAAAGGTAAACTTGCTTTTCGGGGGGCCGCCGCACATGAAATACACACCAAAATTTTTGCGGGGAATGCTGCTTTCTATGATCCGGAAAATGGGGGAGCACCCAGAACAATACGTCAGGCAGCCGGGGAGGGATTTTACTCGTCCCCGGATGCTGACCTTCGAAACGGTCATATCCCTGCTGCTGACCATGAGCGAAAACAGCATCGGGAAGGTACTCATCGGACGGTTTCAAAACAGCGAAAAAACACCGTCGGCTTCGGCCTTTGTCCAGCAGCGCCAGAAGCTGCTGCCCACGGCGCTGAAAACGCTGTTCCACCGCTTCACAGCCCTGCTGCGCCCGGAAAAAACCTTTCGTGGCTATCGTCTGCTGGCAGTGGATGGCTCGTCACTGAAATCTGCCGTCTACCCGGAGGACCCAGCCTCCTACCGCCCAGGCACGCCCAGACAGCACGGCTGGAACCTCTGGCACATGAATGCGCTCTTTGACCTGGAAAACGGCATTTATACCGACCTGATCGTGCAGAAAGAGCACGAAAAGAACGAATGCAGAGTCCTGTGCCAGATGGCGGAGCGTTCCCACATTTCCGGGAAGGTGATCCTGCTGGCTGACCGGAATTACGAATCCTGCAACAATCTGGCCCACCTGGAGAAGCGGAACAGGAATTATCTGATCCGTATTCGGGACAAGGCTCGGGGCATTGCATAAGGTATGCCTCTGCCTGACTGGCCGGAGTTCGACATTCCCTTCAAGCTCACCCAGGGCCGGCTGACGCCGCGGCAGCTGGCGGAACAGGGGCTTGTCGTCTCCAAGTCCTATTACCGTATCCCGCCCACAATGACGTTTGACTTTTTAGAGTCAAACAGCCCGGATTTCTACGAAATATCCTTTCGCGTTGTCCGTTTGCAGACCGACAGCGGCAATACGGAAACCCTTATCACCAATCTCGACCCGGACCGGTTCCCCCTCGCCACTCTCAAGACCCTCTACGCCAGACGCTGGGGCATTGAGACCTCCTTCCGCAGCCTGAAATACGCCGTGGGCCTCATCCATCTTCACGCAAAGAAGCCGGACCTTGTCCTCCAGGAGATTTTTCCGGTTTCCTCATCTTTAATTTCTCGCAGGCCGTTGCCTGGGCTGTGGATGCATCTCAGGGCACAGCCAAATATAAGTGTCATGTCAATTTCTCCGACGCTGTCTTTGCCTGCTGTGCTTTCCTGCGCCGCTCCGCCGCTGATCCGCTCCCGCTCCTCCGGCGAAGACTGCTCCCGCTCCTCCGGCGAAGACTGCTCCCGCTTCGCCCTGGGCGCACCGCCCCAAGGCCAAAAATCACAGGTAACCGCATTTCCACCTGCTATGCCTCCGCTCGCTGACCTCTTCTATATCCCTTTTCTGACGGAGCTGCCTCCGTCTGCTTTTGCTGCCTCTTTTTTTGGATAAGTTCCTTCTGGATTTCCTTCGGAATCCCATTGCCTTCTGCCGTTTCTTTCTTCAAAGCTAACTTAATGACATTACCCATCATGAGACGCAAATTGATCTGCCCAGCGGCAGAAAAGAAAAAACAGCTGCTGGGCAGGACTTTTCTCATGCCTAAAATATGTTATTTAAAGCGACGGTTTTGATTTCGAAGC
>Ga0224748_10718_pt1 | contig 10616 bp, 9 predicted proteins | sample LIM_F_Water_Neg_FD_182074 | JGI IMG/M metagenome (GOLD analysis project Ga0224748, IMG submission 182074) | Enriched cells from gastrointestinal tract of the lab mouse from Pacific Northwest National Laboratory (PNNL), Richland, Washington... | ecosystem: Host-associated > Mammals > Digestive...
TCCCCTGCTGCGGTGGTGTCTACCATTTCCGCTTTCTTCGCCGGGAAATGGACCGCTTCTTTTTCCCGGACCATCAGGCATCCCTTTTCTCCCAACGTCACCAGAACCGTTTCCACTCCTTTGAAAACCAAACTGCGCGCGGCTTCTATCATTTCCGTTTCATTGCGAAGCTGCTTTCCGGTCAGAATCCCCAGCTCTGTTTCATTCGGTTTCAGAATTGTGATTCCATGCCAGAATGAATCCTCCAGCCCTGCCGCAGCCGGCGCAGGATCAATCACTACTTTCTTGCCCCTGCGCAAGGCAAGCTCTTTTACATACCGCACGGTCTCCAGAGGAATCTCAAGCTGCATGATGATATAGTCGCATTCATCGATATATTTCATGCTCTCCTGGAGCATTTCCGGCTTCAGCCTCCCATTTGCCCCCGGAATCACGATGATCGAATTGTCTCCGTTTTCATAGACTGTTATAAATGCCTGTCCGGTTGCGTCGTTCTTACTTCTGAGAATGCCCTCTGTATCCACGCCCGCATCCTGCAGATTTTTTGTCAGACTGCTGCCGTAAGGGTCCATCCCTACAGCGCCCAGCATGGTCACATGTCCGCCCAGCTTTCCCGCTGCATACGCCTGATTTGCACCCTTTCCTCCCGGAACCAGAGCAACGTCCTCACCCAGAATCGTCTCTCCGACCTCCGGCATTTTTTTTACCCGAATCACAAAATCCATATTCAGGCTGCCTAAAACCAGTATCTTTTTCATTCCGTCCTCCCGTTACTTAACTGTTTATCCTGATATCTGTTTCATCATCCTGTGATACCGCGCGTCAATCTCTTCCCGGTAAATGCCGACTGTGTTTTTATCCGGCATCGCCTCCTGTACGCCATACCTTGTCACTGTAATCCCCGCCGCATACATCGCATAAATAACAGCATAGATCAAATCCTTATCTTCACTCAGTGCGACCGCAAGCGCGCTGATAAAGGAATCTGCTCCGCCGGTTGTATCCACCGCATGAAACGGCGCACTTGGAAAATACAGGCTGTATTTCCTGTTTTTCAGATACGCGCCCTGCTTTCCCAGCGTTACGATCACATTTTCCACACCTCCGTGCAGAAGCTCCTGCGCCTTCTCCTCCAATGTCTGATCCCCGCTGATGATCTTTCCCAGTTCCATCTCATTGGGGATCAGATAGTCCACGCCGTTTAGCAGTTTTTCTCCCAATTCCTCAATGGCAGATGGTTTCAGGAGGATCTTTGTACCGGTTTCTTTGCAGCATTTGATTGCCGCCGCGATGGTCTCCTTCGATATTTCCGAAGACAACAGGCAATATCTGCATTTTCGAAAAATCACTTTGTACCGCTCCAACTGACATCCGTCCAGGTTTTCATTAGCCCCGCGGTAGACTACGATCGTATTTTCCCCATTCTGGTCAATATGGATAAATGCTTTTCCGCTGGCAGAGGAATCGTCAAACTCCACGCCTTCCAGATTGACGCCATAGTTTCCAAGGCTTCTATACAGCGTCCGGCCGTCCGCGTCTTTTCCGAGACGTCCGATCATATAGGCGCTTCCGCCAAGTCTTGACACTCCAACCGCCTGGTTGCCGCCTTTTCCGCCGGCAGAGCAGATAATATTTTTCGCGATCTGAGTCTGCCCATTCAGCGGGATCTGCTCTCCTTCGATCAGATTATCCATATTCATGCTTCCGACAATTACCATTTTCACCGCAAAATCTCCGGCGTTTTGCTTCTTTACGCTGTTTCTTTTGATCAGCTCCGGCAGATATTTCCGAACAATCTCACTTTCTCTTTTCTGTTCAATCAGATCCAGCAGATATTCGGCCGCATCCTCGGTCATCCGCCGGACCGGATATCTCACTGCGGTGATGCCGCAGCAAAGGCACTCCAGAATTTTTTCATCGTCCGCGCATACGCAGGACAAATCTTCCGGAACATGGATGCCGCTCTGCTCCGCATACTCCACTACACATCCGGTAATCATCACATTTCCGCAGACCACTGCAGTCACATCCTCGGCAATGCACAGTGCCATTCCGTTTCTTTGGATATCCGCCATATCCTCTCCGATGTAGTAATTGATCATTTGGCCGGACAGGTTTTCTTCCCTGTATATTTCCTCAATTCCTTTTAATATTCCTCTCTCCTGCTCTAAAAAAAACGCTCCGATGGTACGGTGTCCAGCCGCCAAAAGCATTCTCGCAATTTGTCGTCCGGCCTCGGATCTCTGGCAGTAAAATGTATTTTTCTGGCTTTCATCAAACCGGCCTGTATCGGAGAGGTATACGGTCTTCAAATAGTCGTCCTGATAAAACGTAGATTCCTCTGTATTTATAATCATTCCTGAGAGATTTCTTTTCTGCATCTGACGCATCGCATCGTCCAATGTCTCATCATCATCCAGCATTCGAATCAATAGCTGGTATCCTCGATTTTTCAGCACTTCTTCCGCAGACATGATCAGTTCATGGCTGTTTGTATTGCTCCTTTGGACAATCAATCCGATCAAACCGCTTCTCAGTCCTTCCTTTTTTCTATATTTGGCATAAGGAATGTAATTATTTTCCTCTATGACCTTCAGAACCTTTTTCCTGGTCGGTTCGCTGATGTCCTCAGCCTTCCCGTTCATTACTTTCGAAACTGTGGAAATAGATACCCCCGCAAGCCTTGCAACCTCCTGAATGTTCATACTCAACCCTGGCCTTTCCAGTCCTATTGCCGTTCTGTTTTGCACAATAAAATTATATCGTTACCGGTAAATTATTTCAATATTTCTATTTTACTAAAGTATTTTCCGACATTTATCACAATTTATCCATGGTTACGAAAATATTTTCGCTCTTTTTTTCGTTCATAATTTGCGTCAATTTACACAAAAAAATGAGACCTGCTAAAAGGTCTCTGTCGGTTATTAACGATGACGTAAAATTTTCTGTTTTTTTCGAAAGTCAAATTCCCCGCCGTATACTTTGCGCGGCGTCAGGCTCTAATGTAAACCAGTTCCGCAAACGGTCCGTAATTCTTTACTTCCTTCAATGCAAACCGCTTGCGCCCCTCTTTTTGAGGCAGCTCCGCAGTTTACAGGGATGAACCCCTTGAGAGGCAATGTCCCGGAATGTATACTTTTTTTCTGCAAGTGGCCAATGCCGATCATGCAGGCGTCAGAAATGCTTTGGGTAGAGAAGATTTTTCCACATCGGATATACCCGCTGTCACTCCAGAGAATTTTCTTGAAATACTTCCAAGATAAACCACGGAATAAACGCCCCTGCAATGTCGAATTTTGTAGAAATCAGGGAGAATTTGTAGAACGATTGCCGTTTCTATTTCGACATATTCGTGCTAAAATAGACACATGGAAACAGGCTGCTGCAAAACGCTGTACAGCCAATACATAGTAACAGACGCAGTTATCTCTTATCCCTATGCCGCTTTTTGGACGGGTACTGCTCAGAAAACTTGATTCTAATTATCTTCACTGCTGTAACAATGAGTTTGTCCAACCGGACAGGGATTTTCAATCTGCTTTGTCAGATTTTGCAAAAAAGAAACGCTTGTCAAAACCTTGATGAAACGTGACAGAAAAAAGAGGGATGGCTGCCTGTTAAAGTGCTGCCGTCCCTCTTTTTTTCTGTGAAATAACAGACGAAAAGGTACGCGTACTGCGTGTTCTGCCTGTTTTCCACGAAACCCGTCAATGTAAGCCAGTCTCTTTTCACTATGCCTGCGGCAGAAAGGAATCGAACATATGCTTAAAAACGACCAAATCGCACAAGAACTCTTTTCCATCATCACAGAAGATAACAACATTGAAGAAATAAAAGATATATTGAAGTTGTACATGGACAGCCTGAAAAATACGACTCTGCACAGTCTTCTCCTGGAGGATAAGGATTACCAGGTGTGCCGGGTCGAATACCTGCAGGCTTACCGGCGCTATCAGAGCACCGACTTCACAAAACCTCAGCGGGACCTGATAGATACCATCCTGGCCCGAAAAGAGGAAAGCGACTTTGAACACAGTATCCTCGCTTACATGGCCGGACTTCTGGACAGCTACCGCATCCTGAAAAATTTTGGCCTGACTGTGGAATAACGTTGCTGTATCGGCCGGGTGCTCGCAGTGACAAACCGTCTAAGCTTCTCTGGTGTCCCGCAGTCTCCGCTTCCAGGATACTGCGGGACATTTTCTTTTGCCGGAAATTCCGGCCGTACGATCATCGACAAGTTTTGCTGTATGTCTTACGGGGCTGCGGACCTGCCTGTACATGATTTATTTTTTCCACGCTTCCACCTGTCCCCGCAGCCAGTCCGCCCAGGCTTCCATCCCATCCCCGGTCTTAGCGCAGATGGGGATGACTTTTGCCTGGGGGTTGCGCATGTGTACATATTCCACGCATTTTTCCATATCAAAATCAAAATACGGCAGCACGTCGGTCTTGTTCACAAGCACCACGTCGCACACCTGGAACATGAGCGGGTATTTGAGGGGCTTGTCGTGGCCCTCCGGAACGGAAAGGATCATGGCATTTTTTACGGCCCCGGTGTCAAATTCTGCGGGACATACCAGATTGCCCACATTTTCCAGGATGAGAAGGTCCAGACTCTGGATTCCAAATTCCGTAATCCCCTGCTCTGTCATCCCGGCGTCCAGGTGGCACATGCCTCCGGTGTGGAGCTGGATGACCCTGACGCCGCAGTTTTCGATCGCCGCCGCGTCCACATCCGAATCAATATCCGCCTCCATGACCCCGATCTGCATTTCCTGCTTCAGCATTTCAATGGTACGGCTTAAGGTGGTCGTCTTTCCGGCTCCTGGGCTGGACATCAGATTGAGCAGGAATACGCCTTTCTCTTTCAGCTTTTCCCGAAGTGCGTCCGCCTGTTTGTCGTTATCCGCAAAAATGCTTTGTTTGATCTCAATTACTCTGTATTTTTCCATCTTGATTACTCCTCTGCCTCCATCGGTTTATCGGGAACTCCCGCAGGATCCAATTCTGTACCTTCCCGGCGGAAATCCGATTGTGGTTCTTCTTCGCACACCTCAATACTGCGGATTGTCATGTCGATCCCGGACACAGGTTTTAATTTTTCCCCGCCGCAGTCCGGGCATTTGAAACCGCTCTCTGCAGGCCGGACATGCGCCCCGCAGTCCAGACAGTCTGCATAGCCTGGTTCCGTCCGGATCTCCAGCACGGCGTCTGCATAGCGGGTCCCGCGGGCGACCGCTTTCCAGCTTTCCTCCATGAAACGGGGAACCACGCCGGAGATCTCGCCGATCTCCAGCACAACCCGCCGGATGCTGAATGCCCCTGGTTCCTCTTCTGTCAGTATTTTGTCCATCATTCTCAGCATGGCATCACAAAGTCCCAGTTCGTGCATGCATATCCCCCTTTCCTGATCCGTTATCCCTGGTCAGCGGAATTTCGGCGCTGTCCGCGGTGCCCTGCACTTTGCCGCAGGGCATCCGATCCATAAAATCTGATACGATCCGCTCAAAGTCTGACAGCATTTCCTGGAAAAGGATGAGACTGCTCGTATTGTGAAGCCTCTCTGCTGATCTCCTCTGGTGTTTTTGCATCAAAATACTCTCTCTGCCATTTCGTATAATCGAATTTTTCACGAATGATAATAGAAATAAAGCGTTCAGCTTCAATAATCCCCATCTGTTCGGTTAGACATTTCATGCCCCTGTTCATAATCTCAACGGTACTTGCAGTCATTTTATTCACTCTCCATTTCTGTAACAAATTCAATTGGTGTAACCAGTTTAATTTTATCACTCCTGTACTTAAGTAAACGTATATCCGTAGATATGAAATACTCGCATCCCGCATATATTGCCGACGCAACATGGCACGCATCCTTAAATTTGACCCCTGTCTGCATAATTTCAGCAGCTTTTAATTCAATCTCTTTCTTGTGCTCTTCTCCCACATATGCAAATGTATTTTTATGCATAAAATCGAAAATTGTATTACGACGCATTTCAAACGGATTATTACTGCATTCATATCTTAACATATATGACGAAATCAACTCCAACTGCTTTTCTTTTATCAGATTTTGAATATGAAGCTTAGACTGCGTTTCCATGGCTACTTTCAATTGAGACTGTTCATCATATGGCCTGTTATAACAGCACTTATCCAAATAAATTTTCAATATTTTTCTCCTTATATTTCACTATATTCAAAATAATTTTTCTTTCTAAAAGAATAACACAATTATTTACTGTTTGCCACTTAAAAAACCTAATAATATTTTTAGATATGAAAAGCAATTTTAAACAAATGAACTGCACAATACAGGCAGGACTGCTGCCCTGCCTGTACATCAATCACCTCTTCCATGCTTCCGCCGGCAATCCTGTTCTGAACCATTTCCTTGAGTTTTCAGGACTCATCTTGCACTACTTTCGAAGCTTCTTCCCATTCTTCACTGCGATCTTTCCCACCTTCTTCACCACATGTCCCGCCACCTTGATGGGGATGGTCTCGAAGGTTCCGGCCTGGACGGGCTTCATATCAGTCCGCATCTCCAGCTTAATAGCGTCAAATTCACATTTCGTCGTGCACAGGCCGCAGCCTACGCACAGGTACCCGTCCACCTTGGTAGCCCCGCAGCCGAGGCACCTTGCGGTCTCCTTTCGCACCTGCTCCTCCGTAAATGTAGTCCTGGTATCCCCAAATGACTTTGCCTTTGCCGCATTGTAGCCCGGAATCTGGCGTTTGTCCGCATCGAAGCAGTCCAGCGGAACCAATGCGCTGCTCTTGTCCAGCGCCCGGTAATTCCGGCGGTCCCGTCCCATGGTCAGAGTCTGTCCCGGCTGTACATAGCGGTGAAGGGAGATGGCCGCCTCTTTCCCGGCCGCAATGGCGTCGATGGCAAATTTCGGTCCGGAGTACACATCGCCGCCGGCAAAAATATCCGGCTCCCCGGTCTGATATGTCAGCGGGTCCGCCTTCACAGTGCCGTTTTTATTCAGCTCCACCTTTGTTCCGTCCAGAAGCGCTCCCCACTCGATGGACTGGCCGACGGACAGCAGGATATTTTCACATTCTACCGTGATTGTATCGTCCCCATCATACTGAGGGGCAAATCTGCGGTTTTCGTCAAACACGGCTGTACATTTTTTGAACACGATGCCCGCTGCTTTTCCGTCCTTTACAAGAATCTCTTTTGGCCCCCAGGAATGATGCACGGTAATGCCTTCCTTTTCGGCCTCTTCCACTTCATCGGCAGCCGCCGGCATCTCCCCGGGAGATTCCAGACAGTACATCTCCACATTTCCCGAGCCTACGCGGATGGCTGTCCTGGCAACGTCCACAGCCACATTTCCGCCCCCCACGACTACCGTTTTCCCGGACAGTTTCGTCCCGCTTCCCAGATTCACTTCTTTGATAAACTCAATCCCGGAAACTACGCCCTTGGCGTCCTCCCCGGGCACATGGATCTTCCGTCCGCCCTGGGCGCCGATGGCAAGGTAGAAGCCCTGGAAGCCTTCTTCCCTGAGGCTGCTGATGGTCACGTCCTTCCCTACCTCCACGCCGCAGCGAAATTCCACGCCCATTTCCTTCAAAATATCGATCTCCGCTTCCACCACGTCCTTTTCCAGACGGAAGGAAGGAATGCCGTTCATCAGCATACCGCCGGGCCGCTTAGCCTTGTCAAATACCACCGGCGAATAGCCTTTTTCCGCCAGATAAAACGCACAGCTTAATCCTGCCGGGCCTGCCCCGATGACGGCAATCTTCTGGGGATAGGGCTTTCCGATCTGGTTCACCATGGGCGGAATGTAGCGTGTCTCTGCGTTCAGGTCATGGTCCGCGATAAAACGCTTCACCTCGTCGATGGCTACCGCCTCGTCCACATTTCCTCTCGTACACTCCTCCTCGCAGCGGTGGTTGCAGATCCGCCCGCAGACTGCCGGGAACGGATTTTCCTTTTTAATAAGCGCCAGCGCGTCCCGGTATCTTCCTTCCGCCGCCAGCCGCAGATATCCCTGCACCGCGATATGCGCCGGACAGGCCGTCTTGCAGGGTGCGGTGCCGGTCTCCGCCACGTCCTCCCGGTTCTCCCGGTAATCCGGGTTCCAGTCCTTTTTCGTCCAGAGGCTGTCCCGCATCTTCCGGTATTCCGGCGGGGTGATGGGCTCGGAGGTGCAGAGCTTCTGGCCCAGTTTCAGCGCATTGCCCGGGCAGTTTTCCACACACTGGCCGCAGGCCACGCATTTTGTCTCGTCAATCTTCGCCACATAGTTGGAACGGATCATATCCCTTGCCCCGTACATCAGGCCGATCCGCAGCCCGAAGCAGGAGCAGGCGCAGCAGTTGCAGATAGCCGCGCTCTCCCCGGCCTCCTCAATGTTGGGCATGTCGTGCATCAGCCCGTTGTCCTCCGCCCTCTTTAAGATCTCATAGACCTCATCCCGGGAGATCTCCCGGGCCCGTCCGGTCCGGATGTAGTGCTCCGCGCCTTTTCCCATCTGGATGCACATGTCCTCCTCCAGATGGCCGCAGCCGTCGTTGAGGGTGCGCCTGGATGCCCGGCAGGAGCATGGGGACACGGAAAATTTTTCGTATTTGTTGATGTAATAGCTCAGCTTGTCATAATCGTGTGCCTTCGGGATGTCCTGGATCGCGCTTTCCACAGGTACGACCCGCATCAGCCCATAGCCGTTCGGCATCATGGGGGACATATTGGCCATCCGGATTCGGGTATATTCCTCGAACGCCCTTCCCACTTCCGGGTGGGTCTTTAAAAGCTCCTGGTTGTTGACCAGCATTTCCATGATGCCGGGTGCAAAGATCTGCATGAAATACTGATCCTTTTTCGTCACCGGATTCGTGGTCACGCGGAATACCCCGATCCATGCCAGATGGTCCGCCAGCTCTTTTACCTTCTTTTCCGGCATGCCGGTTTTTTTCACCAGATATTCCAGGGGACGCTCCTTGCGGAGTCCGGCCGCAATCGCCACGTCCGCCTCCTCGTCCGTCAGGATGGAGGCCAGGGCATAGTACTCCGGCGCGTTTTCATCAATCTTATTGACCACGCCGGTAAGCCCGCCCACTACTTTACACAATTTCACAATCTTTGGTCTTAACTTTTGTTTTGCCATATACCCTTCCTCTCTGCTCCGACCAAGAAGGCCGGAATGCTGTAAATCCGATTTTTACGGTAAACTCTCTTGTGATGATTATAGCACAGTGCGAAGGGAAGGTAAACCAAAAATATGTACATTTTGCATTTATATTTCAAAATAACAGCGTAAAAATCAGCATATTGTACAATTTCTACCAAATTTCATTCCGTTGTCTGCTGATACGGCATGTATAAAGATCGGTGAACCGGAATGAAAACGATGCTATATTTCCGGAGCGCCTTCTGGTCTGACCAGATATATTTTACATTCTATCGGCGGATTCTTATTACATATGGCTGACAAAAAGACTGCCGGTTCCAGAATCATACATATTGTTTTGCTGAACGTACTTCTGTTTTGTCCGTATGCAAAAAGAGTGCTGAACCCAACCGTTCAAACACTCTTCCTGATCTCTTTCAATTTGGACTGCGGTATATGCACCCCATCCTCCGCTTCATACGGAATCGCTTATTTAATCAGCCCGGTAGACTGAAATCTCATAATCCCCGATAAAATCCCTGCACTCCGCTGCCAAAACATATGTATCTGAACTGTCCACTGTAAAAAAGGTTTCCAGCTCTTTTGCTCTGTCCAGGGCATACACTTCGCTGCCGGCCGAATTATATAAGATGATGTCCAAATCCCCGCTTACAATATCTGAACGAAACGAAAATTTTATTCTTTCGCCCGCTTCACCTGAAAATGAAATATCAGAAACCGCCGTTGTCTGTTCTGAATACCTGCTGCCCATATTGCCTAATTTTTCCGGGCGCTTCGGCAGGCAAATACCTGCTGCTGCGGCTGCTATTATGGCAAGACCTATTATGATACCTTTCTTGTTCATTTTATGGTTTCATTCCTTTAACATCTGAAAACTGATTACGCTCTTACACTCCATGTTCTCTTCAAATTGGCATCTATGGATTCTCTCGTGATCCCGTCCAGCGCCCCGGGCTTCACGGCTTTTCCGATCTCCCAGTCCGGGTCTGCTTTCCTGGCCGCGGCCAGAAAAGCCTGACGATATGCCCGTTCATACTTCTCCATCGTATATCCGGCTGCCAGGCGGTCATTCTTTTTCACATTCCGGTACATATTCGTATATACATCTGAACGTTTTGTCGTATCGCCGTTCAGGACGCCGTTTTCACGCAGAAATTCTTTTTTTGTCTGCTCAAACATTTCTATTTTACTGCTCTCCGGAATGGAAATGATACGTTTTCGGCTGCTTTCATTTTCCTCCGTTACGAGAAGGCCGGCCAGGCCATTTGTAGGATCGATATAATCTCCGTCCTGATCATAACATTTCATCGAATTTTTGATGCATTGGATATTTGTAAACATGGCGCCATTTCCATTCTGCATCATTTCTTTGATTGCAGCCTTATATTGCCTGCTGTTCGTATTGATACCTGCTGCCTTCAGCTGTGCCTGCACGGAGCCGCTGTTTAGCTGTGA
>Ga0224748_10722_pt1 | contig 10603 bp, 6 predicted proteins | sample LIM_F_Water_Neg_FD_182074 | JGI IMG/M metagenome (GOLD analysis project Ga0224748, IMG submission 182074) | Enriched cells from gastrointestinal tract of the lab mouse from Pacific Northwest National Laboratory (PNNL), Richland, Washington... | ecosystem: Host-associated > Mammals > Digestive...
CCCCAGTCAGATGCGGGTGGCGTCTCCGTTTAATGAATATGCCAAGGACAGCCTAAATCTTTATCGGGTGATTGATCCTGAAATGTGGACAAAATTGGTAGGAAGGGTGCGGGGAGCAAATTTTACTTCCGTTTATGCCCGCACAAAAGCCATGGGATATCGGAATATTTCTTTGCCTGAAGGGCATACCTGGGAGTCCTATACGAAATTTCTTCTGGATACACTTCCTGTACGGATTCGGAATAATTATGTCAAGAAATTCCGAACCTCTATTAAATTTTGGCATGAGACAGGGGGAGGACTGCCAGAAGAAACGATTCAGGAACTGTTGGATCATGGATATAAGATTCAGCGGAATGGGATTTCAAATTATACAATCAATAAGAATGCCAGAGTGATATTTGTAGGAAAAATACCAGATCATACAGATGACATTAAATCTACCAAGGATATTCCGAGCTGGAAGAGAATGTGTTACTGTATTTTGAAAAATGATCATATCTGCAGGTTTATGGGGTTTGGCATGTCCAGAAAAGAGCAGGAGCAGATTGATCTTATACGAAAGAAGTACGGAGGATTTGTAAATGAATGATATTGTATACAAAAGCCCTGCATATCAGGTGATTTCGGTGCCTGTAGAAAAGATAGTACCAAATACATATAATCCCAATGCAGTTGCACCGCCGGAAATGCGGCTGTTATATGACAGTATCAAAGAAGATGGTTATACCATGCCAATTGTCTGCTATTATTCAAAGGCACAGGATGTCTATGTGATTGTGGATGGTTTTCATCGTTATCGGATTATGCTGGATCATAAAGATATTTACCAGCGGGAAAATGGAAAGCTTCCGGTGACAGTTATTGATAAACCCCTTTCAAACCGTATGGCAAGTACCATAAGGCATAATCGGGCAAGAGGCAGCCATGATGTGGATTTGATGAGTAATATTGTAAAAGAACTGCACACGATTGGCAGATCAGATGCTTGGATTTCCAAACACATGGGAATGAGCCGGGATGAAATTCTGCGTTTGAAACAGATTACTGGTTTGACAGAACTTTTCCGTGATGTGAAATTTGGGCAGGCGTGGAAACCAGTGGAAGAATTGGAAGTACAGAAAATAAAAGAACAGGAAGAAAAATTGCCTCAAGATATGGAGGATGTGAAGAATACGGAAGAATAATAAAAGAGAGCAGATGGCAATAGCCAGCGGTATATTTGTATTTTACATTGACTGTTGGATCTCCTGAGGTCTGGCAGTCGCACGAATATATGCACCTGTTAAAAGGTTTACATTACAGAGCAAAATAATATGCACAAAAATTATCTTGTAAAACTAGATTTTTAAGATGATTTTTGTGCATATTGTTTTGTTGCTTTACTGCAAGAGCTTTGGAATGAATATTTGAGTACGGCAGCTTCGCTATGGTAAAAACAATTATCGCACTGCTGCAAGGAAAATGATTCTGCGGCTTCGCTGCGAAAAACAAAATATGGACTATTTTGCGAGGCAGAGAATATCATTATAAAAGGATGGATAAGAGATGTCAGCGCAGTTTTTGTCATCCAGAGTGGTTTCACCAGAAGCATTCAGTCCTGCTACCGTAAAGGCCATGGCAATCCGGTGGTCCTGACAGGTATGGATATGAGCGCTGTGCAGGGGTTTTCCGCCTTCAATTATCATGCCATCTTCGGTCGGCACAATGGAGCCTCCCATTGCTCTTAAGTTTTCAGTAACTACCGCAATTCGGTCTGATTCCTTCACTTTCAGTTCCTCAGCGTTCTGGATGACGGTTTTTCCTTCTGCAAATGCTGCCATCACCGCAATGACAGGAATTTCGTCAATAAGAGTGGGAATCAGGCTTCCTCCTATTGTTGTGCCATGGAGACTGCTGCTTTTTACCAGAATATCTGCTACCGGCTCTCCTGAAATGAGCCGTTCATTTAATAATTTCACATTTCCGCCCATAGAAAGAGCTACGGTGAGAATACCGCTGCGGGTGGGGTTAATACCTGTATTTTGAATTAGAATTTCTGAATGAGGAGTGATGAGCCCCAGAGCAATAAAATATGCTGCAGAAGAAATATCTCCTGGCACCTGTATTTTTTGACCATGCAGTATGGGTTCCGGTTCTATGGAAACAGTGGTGCCGGCAGATGTTAACTGGGCTCCGAAAGCAGACAGCATCAGTTCTGTGTGGTTTCTGGATAACACAGGTTCCGTTACGCTGGTTTTGCTGTCAGCATACAGCCCTGCCAGCAGGACAGAGGATTTTACCTGTGCGGAGGCAACTGGAGATTGATAATGTATGCCTTGCAGACATTTGCCATGTATGGTAAAAGGAGCACAACCGGAATCGGAAGGCTTTCGGCTGGCAGGGAAAGAATCTCTGTCCCAGCACTGGAATTCTGCACCCATCTGCGATAGTGGTGTAAAAATGCGTCTCATAGGACGCTTCCTGATAGAATGGTCGCCGTCCAGTGTGGTTTCAAAAGATTGTCCGGCCAGAATTCCGGAAATCAGCCGGGTAGTGGTTCCGCTGTTTCCGACATTCAACACCTGGGAAGGAGCTGACAGACCATGGAGGCCATTTCCACGAATCAGAACGCTGGAACCAGTGTTTTCAATAGAGACTCCAAGTTTCTGAAAGCAGGAAATGGTTGAGAGACAGTCTGCGCCCTGCAGGAAGTTGGTAATTTCTGTCATGCCATTGGAGATGGCGCCGAACATAATACCTCTATGAGAAATGGATTTGTCACCAGGAACAGATAATTCCCCGTGAAAAGTATAGTTGTTTGTAATTTTCATAGCAGTTACCTCAATTCCTTATCGTTCATATACGGTGTATTGGCAGTCACGCAGTAACTTTACTGCCTTGTTTCTTGTTTTTTCATCATAAAACTCTATATGCAGTACGCCGTCCTCAAATTCCCGGTTATGAATAATTCCAATATTTTTAATGCTGATATTCTGTTGGGAGAGAATGGTTGCAAGCGCAGCGATCCCTCCTGTCTCATCGATCATATCGCAGTAAATTTCAAACACCTTTGGGAGCGAACCAGAAGTAGTGATGGTAATGGAGTCCCGATAATCTTTGGCAGTCAGGAAGAAATCAAACAGCTCCTGGCCGCGGCCAGAAGAAATTCGGTCTCTCGTATTTTCAAGCGAATGAATGAACAGATTGATTAGTTTTATGATCTGTTCCTGATTGGTAAGGCAGATTTGCTGCCACATAACAGGAGATGAGGAAGCAATTCTGGTGATGTCTTTGAAACCTCCGGCTGCCACATGCTTCATGGTTTCCGTGTCATTGTCAATATCTTTTACCAGATTCACCAGACTGGAAGCCAGAATATGAGGCAGGTGACTGATCGAGGCAGTGATAAAATCATGTTCTTCATAGTCCATGACCATAGTAATGGCGCCAAGAGAGGCGATGAATTCCTGAAATTTCTGTACGGTTTCTGTCCGTGTGTCAGGAGATGGAGTAAGAATATAATATGCATTCTCCAAAAGATAGGAAGTTGCATGTTCGTAACCGCTTTTTTCGGAGCCTGTCATTGGGTGGCCTCCAATAAAGTAGGGAGAAATCCGAGTCCGGGAAATTTCACGGTGGATGGAAGTTTTTACGCTGCCAACATCTGTAATGATGCAGTCTTCACCTGCAAAAGCAGAAAGTTTTGTGAGAAATTCGGAATTTTTCTGTACGGGCGCACATAAAAAAATGTACCTGCATTTTGCGAAATCTTCAGATAGTTCCTCAAACCCCTCAGAAATCACCTGTTCTTTAACGGCAAGCTTCAATGCGTCTGTGTCTATATCGTATGCAATCAATGTAATCTGTGGGTGGATTCGGTGAATTGTTTTGGCGATGGAACCTCCAATGAGACCAAGGCCGATAAAACCAATTTTTTCAGGTTTCATAACGTCCTCCTGAATATGTAATTAAGTACGCTGTGTACTTGTCTTTACTTATCGTAAGGGAAAAATGCAGAAAAGTCAACTGTCAGCATTCTTAAATATCAAATGGGGAAAACGGGAAGAGGAATAAAAAGGTTTGTAAAAAATGAATAAAAAGGTTGTAAAATTTTCTGATTTTTAGTAGAATATAAACATCGAATAAACTTGTATTGGAGGATGGCATTATGAATGTGTATACAACTGACAAAATAAGAAACGTTGTTCTTTTGGGACATGGCGGCAGCGGTAAGACGACATTGGTGGAAGCAATGGCATATTTGTCTGGTATTACCAAACGTATGGGGAAAGTTAATGACGGTAATACCATCAGTGATTATGACAAAGAAGAGACCAAACGTCTTTTTTCTATTAATACAGCAGTGGTACCTGTAATTTGGGAAGATACTAAGATCAATATACTGGATACGCCAGGATATTTCGGCTTTGTAGGAGAAGTGGAGGAAGCGGTCAGCGTGGCAGACGCAGCCATTATTGTAGTGTCTGGTAAGAGCGGAATCCAGGTGGGAACTCAGAAAGCGTGGGAAATCTGTGAGAAATATAAGATTCCCCGTATGGTTTATGTGACAGAGATGGATGATGACAATGCAAGTTTCCGCCAGGTTGTGGCAGATCTTCAGGAAATGTATGGCAAGAGAATTGCTCCTTTTCATCTTCCAATTCGTGAGAATGAGAAATTTGTGGGATATGTCAATGTTGTGGCTCAGACAGGAAACCGCTGGAACGAGAAAGGCGAAGTTGTGGAGACGGAGATACCAGACTATTCCCAAGCAAATCTGGAGCTGTGCCGGGAGGCATTGATGGAAGCAGTTGCTGAGACCAGTGAAGAGTTTATGGACCGTTATTTTGCAGGTGAAGAATTTTCAGAATTTGAAATCCGTTCGGCGCTGCGTACAAATGTTGTGGACGGCAGTATTGTTCCTGTTTCTATGGGGTCCAGCACTCTCGTACAGGGTGTTTATACTTTGCTTGATGATATCCTCAAATATCTGCCAAGCCCGGAGAAACGTCCCTGTAAGGGCGTAAATATGAAGACGAATGAAGTTTTTGACGGAGATTATGACATTGCGAAACCCAAGAGCGTTTATGTTTATAAGACGATCGCTGATCCGTTTATCGGAAAGTATTCTCTGATTAAAGTAAATTCCGGTGTTCTTAAAACGGATGATGTATTATACAATGCAGAAAAGGATATGGAGACTAAGATTGGCAAGATTTATGTAATGCAGGGAAATAAATCCATGGAGGTACCAGAGCTTCATGCAGGAGATTTGGGCGCTCTGGCAAAACTTACCAAGTCAACTACAAGAGATACACTGTCAACCAAAGCAGCTCCGGTAATGTATGGAAAGACGCAGATTTCCACACCTTATACATATATGCGCTACAAGGCAAAGAAAAAAGGTGATGAAGACAAGATTTCCCAGGCGCTGCAGAAACTGATGCAGGAGGATTTGACCCTGAAAACAGAAAATGACAGTGCTAACGGACAGACACTGATTTATGGTATTGGAGACCAGCATCTGGAAGTGGTGGTCAGCAAGCTTGCAGAGCGCTATAAGGTAGAAATTGAACTTAGCCGTCCCAAAATTGCTTTCCGGGAAACGATCCGCAAGAAATCAGACGTGGAATATAAATATAAGAAGCAGTCTGGCGGGCATGGGCAGTATGGCCATGTAAAAATGACCTTTGAGCCAAGCGGTGATCTGGATACCGCGTTTGTATTTGAACAGCAGGTAGTGGGAGGCGCCGTGCCTAAGAATTATTTCCCGGCAGTGGAAAAGGGACTGCAGGAATCTGTGCTGAAAGGACCTATGGCAGCATATCCGGTTATGGGTGTAAAGGCCGTGCTTTACGATGGTTCTTATCATCCGGTAGATTCATCTGAAATGGCATTTAAGATGGCAACAATCCAGGCATTTAAGAAAGGAATCATGGAGGCTTCTCCAGTATTGTTAGAACCCATTGCAAATATGAAAGTGGTGGTGCCTGATAAATTTACGGGCGATGTAATGGGAGATTTAAATAAACGCCGGGGACGTGTGCTGGGAATGAATCCAGTGGAAACCGGAAAGACGGAAATTACGGCTGACGTGCCTTATATGGAGATTTATGGCTATATGACAGATCTCCGTTCCATGACCGGAGGAAGCGGACTGTTTTCCTATGAGTTTGCACGCTATGAACAGACACCTTCTGATATTCAGGAAAAAGAGGTGGCGGCAAGAAGCAATAAGCTGGACAAAAATGAGGATTAATACAATGGTTATTTGAGAAGCCTGACCGGTACAGCAAATCCAATGATATTTGCTGTACCGGATTTGTTCACATATGCTATTGCAAAATAGGGTACCAGGATTGATATTCAGGCAGTTATTCTGCAAAATATTATCGGATCTCAATCAGACACTGGGTAAAGAAGGGTGGAAGTTGTTAAATGAAGAAGATAAGTAAGAAAGCCAGGAAGCAGGAACCGGAAAGTATAAAGAAAAAAAAGGGGATACAGGAACTGAAGCGTTTTTATCATGAGACTATCAAAGGTAAGATTACCGTGTCCGTATTGGCTCTGGTAATTGTCTCTTTGTCGCTTTTGGGGATTATTTCCAGCGTGCTGAATAGTCACAGCACCAACTCAACCCTGGAAAGAAATATGAATGCGACGGCATGTGTGACAGCAGAGCGGGTGGAATGGGAAATTACTTCCTATAAAAATATTGCTGCTGATTTAGGAATGACAGCACGTCTTGCCAATGATAAAGCAGAGACAGCTGAAAAGAAAGCAATTATAGATGAACGTGTAAAAGTGAATGGTCTGCTGGCAGGAGATATTCTTGACAGTTCAGGCGCCAGTATTTTTTCAGGGGAAATATTTGCTGATACAGCTTATTTTCAGGCTGCCATGCAGGGACAGACTTATGTAACAGAACCAATTATCAGTGAGGATCAGTCTTCCATTGAGATTAGAATTGCGGCTCCGCTTTGGAAAGATGGTAACTACGGTACAGAAGTAGTGGGAGTTGTTTATCTGATACCAGAAGAAAATTTTCTTAATGATATTATGATGGCAATCAATGTGAGTGAAAATGGTTCTGCATATATGATGGACGGCGTGGGAAATGTTATTGCTCATGAGAATGATGCTCTGGTTAAAAGCAAAGACAACAGCATTGAAGCAGCAAAAAAAGATTCTGCATTAAAGGCGCTGGCAAAGCTGGAGCAGAAAATGCTTAACGGTGAATCAGGATTTGGAACTTACCGCTATGGCGGAGTGAAAAAGATTATGGCTTATACGCCTGTAGAAAACAGCAATAACTGGAGCATTGCCATTACCGCGCCTGTTTCTGATTTTAACAAAGAGACAGTAGCAGGTGTAATCATTACGATTTTAATTGTAATTGTGTCCATTGCTGTAGCAGTTTTCATGGTGAGAAAGCTTGCTGATAATATCGGAACCCCAATTCAGCAGTGCGCCCAGCGTCTGACAGATTTGGCAAAGGGAGATTTGCACACAGAGGTACCTCAGGTGTCTTCCAGAGATGAGACGTTGGTTCTGGCAAATGCCACACAGAATATTGTGACGGATATGCAGACAATTATCGGAGATGTGGATTATATCTTGGGAGAGATGAGCAATAATAATTTCAGTGTCTATTCCAGGGCAAGAGAATCTTATGTGGGAGACTTCAAAGGGATATTGGAAGCGGTTCGTGGTATAAAACGTTCTCTCAGCGAGACACTCAATCATATTAAAGATTCGGCGGACCAGGTCGGTCTGGGTTCCTCTCAATTGGCAGAAAGCGCTCAGTCTCTTGCAGAAGGAGCTACAGACCAGGCGGCTTCTGTAGAAGAGCTTCTGGCCACAGCAAATGACGTTGCGAATCAGGTTCAAAGGAACACAGAAAATGCTGTTTCTACCAGCCAGAAAGCAATGGATATTGGAAAACAGGCAGATTCCAGCAGCGCTTATATCTCGGAAATGACAAGAGCCATGGAAAAGATCAGTGATGCTTCCATGCAGATTGCCAATATTATTCAGACGATAGAAGAAATAGCTGATCAGACTAATTTGCTGTCACTGAATGCATCCATAGAAGCGGCAAGAGCAGGAGAGGCAGGACGAGGATTTGCAGTGGTAGCAGGTGAAATTGGCCATCTGGCAACACAATGTACAGATTCCGTAGAAACAACCAGGAAGCTGATTGAAGCGGCGTTACATGAGGTGGAGAGCGGCAACCGAATTGCAGATGAGATGGCACAGGCCTTGCAGAAGGTTATTGATGGCATGGATGGAATTGTAAAGGCTGTGGAAGCAGTTGCCGAGAATTCCAATGAGCAGAATGCCTCCATGCAGCAAATCAATGAAACCATTGAGGTTATTTCAGAGGTGGTACAGACCAATTCGGCGGCGGCAGAACAGAGTTCTGCAACCAGCCAGGAGTTGTCAGCTCAGGCGGCAGAATTGAATGATATGATCGGCAAGTTTCAGCTGGAGGAAATGCAGTAAACAGCAATAAATAAAAAGGGGCTGTCTAATATCTTCATTTGCAATATAAACTTTTTGAGCATATTTATGCTTTGTAATTTATATAGTGCGGCAGCCCCTTTCAGCATTCACGTTCAGGTTACAGAAACAATAGTGCCGCAGGCAATCTTAGCGCCTGAATTTCCGGAAGGCTGTGTAGTGAAATCATCCGGACTGCTGTGAATAATAATCGTTTTGCCGATCAAATCTAAAATGGTAAAACGATCTGTAAAATACATCATCCAGGCGGAGCCATTGTTTCCAAATAGAGGCGGCATATCTCCCATATGTGCGGGGTGAGGACAGTCAGAAGGATTGTAATGTCCGCCTGTATTTGCGTAAGGGTCGCTTTCTGTTCCCGTACAGGAATTGCCTTCATGAATATGGAAGCCAAATATATCAGACCTGCAGGATTCAGCAGATGTGGGAAGTCCGTAGATTTCTGCATTAACCAGTACGCCGCCGTTTACAGGATAAAAACGAACGATGCCGGTTATTTCACTGTTTCCGGGATTGCCGGTAAGTTCTGCATAGGCGGCAGGCATATAGTGAAGGGCTGTTTCCAGAAAATGGAGGCCCGGATTTTCATAAGCTTTGTTTACATTTGAATTTGACATGAAATTCTCCTGAAAAGTTCTGTTATCTTTATTGTATTGCATTGAGGAAAATTTGTGAGAGAAGAATAAGCCTGAAAAGTGAAAAGCCGAGGATAAATTAAAAAAAACTGCCAACGGAGATAAACATTATTTGTTATGTTTTCTCTGTTGGCAGTTTTTTTGTTCTATAGGAAATACTTTGTCGTGCTAAAACATAAAAGTGTCTTCCTATGGAATAAAAAGCCCTCAGGGCAGAATGAGCACGGATGTAAGAGGAATTTTATTGCTTTGCAATAAACATCCGGCGCGGCAAAGAATTTATTTGGCATTGCTGTCATTCCAGTCGGTGGCTAAAATCCAATTTTCATAAGGTATCATATGCCCAAATGCATTGATCGCTCCACTGGCAGTTGCGTAATAGCGCTGAACCATTTTGTTTTTAATGGTTAAAAGTTTAGGATCAATTTGTTCCCCTGGAATATTGTCTTTTCCATAATAACGTCCGAAGTACCAAAGCTCTGAACTGCCGTTTCTGTAATATTTGTTAAAGCCGCTGGTCACAGCTTTAGAAACTTGCTGGTGATGGTATTTTCCATATTCTCCTGTAGGGTTATGAGTGATCACCTGTTCCCATTTTTTGTAGGAGAGAACGGTCTCGACATCCTTTTGCCAGGCATTACGGCAGGTGGTGAGCATATCCGTCTCATAAGAACCATTGGAAAACTGTACTCTGGCATCTGGATAGCTCAATATGATATATTTGTCATTAGATTTTTTCATGGTGTCAATAAATGCGCTTTTTCTGGCTTTGTTCCAGCCATGCGTCATGCAGACTACCAGGTATTCATCTTGCAATAAATGGGCGCCGCCCCAGAGTGTTTCATCGTCTGGATGAGCGACAAACATTACTTTGTCTATGGTTGTCAGATCCAGGTCGTCCAATGTGGATTTTTTGATAAAACCATTGGTAGCAGTGATTTTTATAGTCAGTGAGCAGCTTATATTTTTGTTGTCTATGGATGTAGCGGTGATTGTAACCTTTTCAATAGGACGAAGGGCGGTGACGGTGCCATTGTTATCCACGGTAGCTGCTGAGGTATTGCTGGAGCGCCATTTGATACGCTGATCGGTTGTGTTCCAGGGAGTAAAATGTACAGAAAATCTGGTTTTTGATCCAGTTTCTATGGACTGCGGGGTGTTGTTTGCAAAATTAATGGCGGTGACAGGTATATTTCGTACAGAGATTTTATACTTTGCCTTTTTTTTGCTGTTTTTTTCGGATACTGAAATAGTAACTTTACCTTCTTTTTTGGCGGTTACCGTTCCGTCGTCATCTACAGATGCAATTTTTTTATTGCTGGATTTCCACTTGATATCCCGGTCTGTTGTCTTATTCGGAGAAAATGACGCTGCCAGTTGTATGGAATCACCAACGTATGCTTCTTTTTTTCCGCTGATTGAAATCTTTTTTAATTTCACCTGTTTTTTAGTGCGCAGCTTAA